>CXWL01009160.1_pt1 | contig 17627 bp, 14 predicted proteins | sample 590931 | NCBI WGS metagenome assembly CXWL01 (sample SAMEA3498368, study PRJEB10139) | groundwater metagenome | biome: water well; material: biofilm material | place: Germany | collected 2015-04-27 | reverse complement strand
TGATCAAACAGCGCGCGCTTGGCTTTGGCGCGCGATTGCGCTGCGTGGTCGTTCTCGATGCGTTTGCGCAGCGCCTCCTTGAGCGCGCCGAGGCTGTCAAAGCCAAGCTCGGCGGCCCATGCATCGTCTAATTCACCCGCCTTGGGAGCGCGCACCGCCTTGACTTTGGTTTCGAACTCGGCGGCCTTGCCCTTTAGTTCAGCGGCGCCGTAATCGTCAGGAAAAGTCACCTTCAGCGCGCGTTCGTCGCCGGCCTTCGCGCCCACAAGCTGTTCTTCGAATCCTGGAATGAATTGCTTGGAGCCGATGACGACCTGCGCGTCGTTGGCGCTTCCCCCTTGAAACGCCTCGCCATCGATGCGGCCTATGAAATCGACGATGACGGCGTCGCCATCAGCGGCAGGCCCGGCCTTCTCTTCAAAGCCACGCTGATTCCGCGCCAGTTCCGTCAAGGCTTCATCGACTTGTTCATCAGAAACCGCAGCCACCGGCTTGGTGACCTTGATGGATTTAAGATCCGCGGGCTCGAACTCGGGAATGATTTCCAGCGAAAGTTCAAACTGCAGGTCGGCCTGTCCGGCCATGACCTGCTCCATATTGCTCTTTACCGCGAGGTCGGGCTGGGCGGCTGGTCGCGCATTGGCGCGTTCCAGCGATTCCTTGGTCGAGGACTGCACTGCCTCGTTGATGATGTCCTGCATCATGCCGGGGCCGTAGAGTTTGCGGATATGGCTGGCCGGCACCTTGCCAGGGCGGAAGCCGTTGATGCGCACGCGCGGGCGCACTTCCTCAATCTTGGCGTTCAGCTTTTGCTGCAGCTCCGCGGCGGGGACGGTAACGTCATAGACCCGCAGAAGGCCCTCGGAACGGCGTTCGGTGAATTGCATGTGTTTTTCAGCCTTCGGCGCCCGCTTGGGGCCAAATTCTCCACGCTCCCAAGCGGCTTGTTAAGGAAAGCGGGGCTTATGGCAGGGGCGAGACGCCTTGTCCACGCGGGCGCGCGCCCGCTGGCGGGGGATTTGCATAATTTCCCCCTTCCCGGGATTGGCCGCAGAGCGCAATGCAACACAGACCCGAAATCGACGGGCTCCGAGCAATAGCCATCATCCCGGTGCTGCTGTTTCACGCCGGGATCGGTGCGGTCAGCGGGGGGTATGTCGGGGTCGACGTGTTCTTCGTCATCTCGGGCTATTTGATCACCAGCCTGATCCGTGAAGACATGGAGGCGGGCCGGTTTTCGATCCTCGGCTTCTACAATCGCCGCATCCGCCGCATCCTGCCGGCGCTGGTTTTTGTCGCCGTGACCACTGCCTTCGCGGCGCTGCTGATCCTGACGCCCGCCGCACTGACCGATTTCTCCAAGAGTCTCGCCTCAGTTTCGGCTTTCGCCTCCAATTTCTATTTCTGGAAAGCCTCCGGCTATTTCGAGAACAGCGCGCTGTTGCGGCCGCTGCTGCACACATGGTCGCTCGCGGTTGAGGAGCAATTCTACATCTTCATGCCGATCGCCGCGTATCTGGTGCATCGCTTCTTCCGCGCGCGTTGGTTCTCTATTTTCGCCGCCGCCGCACTGGCTTCGCTCGCGCTCTCTATGCTGGCCACACAGCGCGCGCCAACCGCCAATTTCTTCCTGTTGCCGACGCGCGCATGGGAGTTGTTGCTCGGCGCGCTGCTTGCGGGCGCGACGCTGCCGCGCGTCGGGGAATGGACGCGGCAGGCGCTTTCGTTATTGGGCCTCGCGCTGATCCNNGGTTCCGTGCCTTGGCGCGGCCCTGGTCATTGCTTTTGCGGATCGCACCTGGGCAGGCCAAGCGCTCGCGAGCCCGCCTATGGTCGCCATCGGACTAATCTCCTACTCGCTCTACCTGGTGCACTGGCCGATCGCAGTGTTTTGGCGCACGCTTACACTCCGCGAGCCGAACCTGACCGACGCCGCCGGGATCATAGCGCTTTCGCTTGCGATCGCGGCTTTCTCCTGGCGTTTCGTGGAACAGCCATTCCGCAAGCGCGGCACGTCCTCCAACGCCATGGTGATCGGGATCGGCGCCACTGCGCTCGCGGCGATGGGCGCGCTGGGCGTTTTGGGGTGGGCCGCCAACGGCCTGCCGCAACGCTTTCCGCACACAGCGCCGGTAGAAACCGCCGAGCAAGCGGAAGCACTCTGGCGCAACGGCGTGTGTTTTTACCAGCATGATATTCCGTATGAGAGCTGGCGCGCGGAGCAATGCGTCATCAACCCTGACGGCGCCATTCCAGTTTTGCTCTGGGGCGATTCCTTCGCGGCGCATTACGCGCCGGGAATCATGGATACAGCCAGCCAGGCGCGCGTCTATCAATACACCGCGGCCGGCTGCCCGCCGGTCTTGTCCTATTATTCCTACGCGCTGCCGCGATGCCAGGCATTCAACGCGAACGCGCTGCGCATCGTCGATGAGCTCAAGATAAAGCGCGTGATCCTCTCGGCGCGTTGGGTTGATCTGCAGCGGCGAGGCTTAGATCGACTACGCTCGACGCTCGATGCGCTGGCGCAGCGCGGCGTTGAAGTGTTCGTTATCGGGCAATCGCCGATGTTCATTACTAACGCGCCGGAGATTGTTGCCCGCACGGGCAAGGACGCCTGGTCTATGAGCATCGAGCCGCGCATCAATGGAGAGCTGCGCACGGTTTCCGCCGGCGCTCATTTCATCGATCCGATCCCACACCTCTGCCAGCAGAGCGAGTGCCGCCTGCGCGCACCTGAGGGCTATCTCTATTGGGACGATGGCCACTTCACCGAGCTGGGTGCGACGATTGCGGCGCGCGGGTATTTGCCGTTGGAGTGAGCCTAGCCGTCTGGATTCCTGCGGCCTTCGACAAGCTCAGGCTGACGCAGATTGGCGTCCCGGTAAGGTCTTCGAAGCGCGACGCCAGCGGCGGCGCAAGGCTACAGCTATCCATAGACTAGCCCCGCCGAGGCCCCTAAACCGGCGTTTCGTGCGGACGTGGCGGAACTGGCAGACGCACTGGATTTAGGTTCCAGCGCCTCACGGCGTGCGGGTTCGACTCCCGCCGTCCGCACCATCTCAGGGTTGTATTTAAGTCGCGAATCTCTTTGTGGTTGTGTTATCTCCGGGTTTTCAACCGGAGATAGCATTGCTTGCAACTTTGGCTTTTGCGGGTCTGGTGCTCTCCCAGCCGCTGGTGATCGATGGCGATACGCTCCGCGACGGTGATGAGCGCTATCGTGTGGAGAATATCGACGCGCCTGAGCGTGGCGGGCGCGCCGGATGCGTAGCCGAGCGCGAGCTGGCGGAAGCTGCCCGCGACTATCTCAGGACGTGGGTCAGCTCAGCCCGCGTTGTGGAGGCCGCGCCGGTCGGGCGCCGCGACCGCTATGGTCGGATCGTTGCGCGTATCAGCATCGATGGCGTCGATCTCGGCGAGCGCCTCATGGCGCGCGGACTGGCACAGCCTTGGCGCGGGCGTAGAGCGAACTTTTGTTAGCGGATTGTAGGGGCGCTATTCGTCCTGCTGATTGGGCGGGCAGGTCGGGCGTTCGGGAAGCACGCTCAAAGTCGCCCCGCTCCGCGTCAGCCACACCTCGATCGCGCCGCGCGCCTCCCCGTTTGCGGGGTCGGCGACAAGCGCGTCCTCGGTGATGCAGACATAATATTCCGCCTTGTCCGCCATGGGCATATAGACGGCGCTGCCGAAGTTATGTTGTACAACGTTGACCGGCGACAGCCCACCTAGCATCTGCCCGATGGAGGTTACGTCAATGCCCATGCGATCTTTCTTCACGTCGAGGCGCTCGCCGCCGGCGGTCAGAGGCTCGTTTTCAGCGACGGTTCTGCCCCAAATATGCTGCAGCTCGTAGCGCGCATCAAAACCCAGGACGGTCGCCCAAGGCTTCCAACTAATGACGCGCGCATCCAGCTGCACTTCATTACCGGTGAGTTCGTAGGTCTGTGGGGGCGCGAGGGCGTCGCCGTCTTTGTTCAGATCAGTCACGCGCGCTATGAAGGTTCGGTCACCGGTGCGTTCAAGGCTAATCTTTGCAACCGGATATTCCGTGCTCAGCCGATTGTAGGTTTGCACATTGAGCCCAAGCAGCGCCACCACAGCGCCTATCGCCAACAAAAAGCCGCCGCCGATCACACCGCGTCCGCCCTTGAACGGACGACCGCGGAACATCCAGCCAATGCCGCTGAGCACGATCGCCAAGCCGATAACGCCCACTGCTCCCGGGATTATCCACCACCACCATTGCATGTCCGACCCCTCCTCGCGAGCGCTGCTCCCCCGTGTGCTAACTCAAATCCGCTCGCAAAAACAGGGGGTTTGGGCATTTAACAGCACCCCTACTCGCGGACGCCCAAGCTTTTGAGAACAAGCGGCAAAATGTCAGGCAAGTCTTCTGAAATGAGACCGACGCCGAGTGCTTCCCCCGCCTTGCCATGAAGCCAGGCGCCCGCGGCCGCCGCTTCGAAGCTCAGTGCGCCTTGGGCCAGAACGCCGGCGATCATCCCCGCAAGCACGTCGCCGGCGCCGGCGGTGGCAAGAAAAGGCGTTCCAGTCGTGTTGGCGATGGCGCGACCATCGGCGGCGGCGATCACCGTGTCGGCGCCCTTGAGCAGTACAACGCAGCCGAATTTGCGCGCGGCCTCACGCGCCGCGTCGATACGCGTCGGCGCTTGCTCGAGTACGCCAGGACAAAGCCGGCGAAATTCCCCGACATGCGGCGTCAGCACATCGTCGGCGCGTAGCTCCCCTTTTCCGACTCCACGAGCGATTAATGTCAGCGCATCAGCATCGAACACTATCGCAGGGCGTGTGGCGCTGGCGAGCAGGGCTTCGAGAGTTCGTTCGGCGTTGGCGCCGGTTCCAAAGGCCGGCCCCAGAACGACGCACGACTTGCGCTCCAGCGCCGCAACCCAACCTGCATCATCGCCTGCTTCGCTCAGCATGATTGCGTTGAGTTGCGCGGCGTGCTCGGCGAGGGCTTCCGGCGCCGCAGCGATTGTCACAAGCCCGGCGCCTACGCGCAATGCCGCGCGTGCCGCAAGCCGGGCCGCACCGGTGCGCGTCGGGGGTCCGCTGGCGACCAAGACGTGACCGCGCGCGTGTTTATAGGATCGCCAGCTCGGCTGCGGCCAAGAGAGCAGCCATAGTGAAGGATCGTTCTCCCACAGCTTTATCGCCTGTTCCGCGATCAATGCAGGGGGCGCGCCAATGTCGGCGACGACGATCTCGCCGCAAAGGGCGCGACCGGGATTAAGAACGTGCGCCGGCTTTTTGCGCACGAACGTCACCGTGAGCGCCGCGCTGAAACAGACATCGCCCTGCGCGCGCCCAGTATCGCCGTCGATCCCGCTTGGAACATCGACAGCCACGATGCGCTCGGCCGGCAAAGTTTGCGCGAGACGCGCTGCCGGGCCGTTCAGTGGACGCGAAAGCCCAACTCCGAACAATGCGTCGACAAACAAATCCGCGGCTGGGTTATCGGCCGAAATTAATCTGGACTCGCCTTGCCAGGCGCGCGCGGCGTCTGCTGCATCGCCGACCAAGGATTCGCGCCGCGCCAGCGTTTCAACCCACACTGGCCAACCGCGGTCCTGCAGCAAACGCGCAGCGACCCAGCCGTCGCCGCCATTATTGCCAGGGCCGCAGAGAATGGCTGTCGGCCGCGGGGAGAAACGCGCGGTGATGGCATCGGCCACCGCGCGCCCGGCATTCTCCATCAGCGTACGCGTCGCTACACCCGTTCGCGCCGCGCCGGCGTCGATAGCGCGCATTTGTGCAACGGTGACAATCTCGATACTCATCGGACGGCCGCAAGGCGAATCTGGGACCCGCAACCGCCCGATTCGGGTTTGCCCTGCCGGATAAAAAACAAAGTCACCATTGACGGAGGATACCGGCCCGGGCTGTCGGCGTCAGCCGGTCCATTGAGCGTAGGCGCCTCAAATTTAGGCGCCGGACCTACTTTTCCGCTCGGCTGACCGCAGAGGGGCTTTGCGACTCGGCCGCCCTGGCCCATGGAGCCCCGATCCGAATGAGGCCATTCGATCGGCCCGAAAGAATGGAATTGTGGGATGAAGAAGATCGAGGCCATCATCAAGCCGTTCAAACTCGACGACGTCAAAGAGGCGCTCCAGGAAATCGGACTCCAGGGCATGACCGTGCTCGAGGCCAAGGGCTTTGGCCGGCAAAAGGGCCACACCGAACTTTATCGCGGCGCCGAATACGTCGTTGATTTCCTACCCAAGCTCAAAATCGAAGTCGTCGTCGATGACGATCAAGTGGAAGCAGCACTCGAGGCCATTCAGCGAGCCGCCAAAACCGGCAAGATCGGCGATGGCAAGATCTTCGTCCTCAACATCGAAAACGTCATCCGCATCCGCACCGGGGAAACCGGCGCGGCTGCAGTCTAAATCAAACCGAATATCCAAGGAGAAAAGACGATGTCCGATGAAGTGATGAAACTCATCAAAGACAAGGAAGTACAATTCGTCGATTTGCGCTTCACCGATTTGCGCGGCAAAATGCAACACGTCACCTTCGACGTCGGCATGATCGAGGCGGATACCTTCACCGAAGGCCAGATGTTTGACGGCTCTTCCATTTCCGGCTGGAAGGCGATCAACGAAAGCGACATGGTGATGCGCCCCGATCCGATGGGCGCCCACATCGATCCGTTCTACCAGCAAACCACGCTCGCACTCTTCTGCGATATTCTCGAACCCGGCACCATGCAGCCCTATTCGCGTTGCCCGCGCTCGATCGCCAAGAAGGCCGAAGCTTACGTGAAATCCTCTGGCGCCGGCGACACCGCCTATTTCGGTCCGGAAGCGGAGTTCTTCGTGTTCGATGACGTGCGCTGGTCCACCGATCCGCACAATACAGGCTATTCGTTCGACTCAACGGAACTGCCGTTCAACACCAACAAGCCCTATGAAGGCGGCAATTCGGGTTTCCGGCCCGGCCCCAAGGGCGGTTACTTCCCGGTTCCGCCAATCGATTCATTGCAGGATATGCGCGGCGAGATGCTGCAAATCATGGGCGATCTCGGACTTAGGCCGGAGAAACACCACCACGAAGTCGCCCCTGCCCAGCACGAACTTGGCCTCAAGTTCGATACGCTGACCCGTATGGCCGACAATATGAACTTGTACAAATATATCATTCACCAGGTGGCGGCCTCCTACGGCAAGTCCGCGACATTCATGCCGAAGCCCTATTTCAAGGACAACGGCTCGGGCATGCACGTGCACCAATCGATCTGGAAGAAGGGGAATAACCTCTTCGCCGGCGACCGCTACGCCGATCTCTCGGAAACGTGCCTCTTCTATATCGGCGGCATCATCAAGCACGCCAAGGCGATCAACGCGTTCGCCAATTCGACTACCAATTCCTACAAGCGCCTCGTGCCCGGCTACGAAGCCCCGGTGTTGCTTGCTTATTCGGCGCGCAACCGGTCGGCCTCCTGTCGCATCCCGTACGGCACAGGCTCAAAGGCCAAGCGTGTCGAAGTGCGCTTCCCCGATCCCGCGGGCAACATGTATCTTACATTCGTGGCGCTGTTGATGGCGGGGCTCGACGGCATCGAGAAGAAAATCCATCCCGGCGAGCCGCTCGACAAAAATTTGTACGATCTGCCTCCGGAAGAACTAAAGGACGTGCCGACCGTGTGCGGCTCGTTGCGCGAAGCGCTCACCAGCCTCGACCGTGACCGCGATTTCCTAATGAAGGGCGGCGTCATGAGCGACGACCTGATCGACGCCTATATCGATCTCAAGAAAGAAGAACTCGACCGCTTCGAAACCCACCCCCACCCGGTGGAGTTCGACATGTATTACAAGGCGTGACGCGATCTGCCGGAAAAGGCAGCCGATCGCCGCCGAGGGGCCGGGGAGCAATCCCCGGCCTTTTTGTTTTGTCATTCGTCGCGCCGGCGCTTGTCTCCGGCGCAGGAAAGCGCGATCTGTTGGGCAACAACAAGGAGATGCGCCAATGGCCGCGAAAGCCAAGAAAGCCGAAAAGAAAGCCGCCAAGAAAGCCGCCAAGAAAGCGCCGAAAATGCCGACCAAACGCGCTAAGCTCGGTTCGAACGAATTCGCGCCGCTTTCGCCCTATTTGAAGGTGAAAGGCGCCAAGCAGGCGATCGAGTTCTACAAAAAGGCGTTCAACGCCAAAGTGCGCATGGTGATGGAGGCGGAGGACAAGAAGCGCCTGATGCACGCCGACCTCATCATCAATGGCGGCGAGTTGATGCTCTCCGACGAGTTCGCCGAATTCGGCGAACCAGCGACGGTGCCACCGCCTAATGCCAAGACTTCGACCGTGTCGATACACCTGCAAGTCGACGATTCCGACAAATGGTGGGCGCGCGCGATCGAGGCCGGCGCCAAAGAGGTGATACCGCTCGCCGACCAATTCTGGGGCGACCGCTTCGGCATGGTGCGCGATCCCTTCGGCCACATCTGGTCGATCGCCTCAGCGATCAAGAAGAAGCGGAAGTAGGGTTTAAGACAAAGGGGGCGCGGCAAGATGCAACGCGTTTGGATTGTTTTGTGTCTTGCGCTGCTCTGGTCATTGCCAGGAGCGGCGCAGCCGCCTTCGCCCCCTGTAGCTCCGCGCACGGCGGACGCTCTTGAGCCGCGTATTGTGTACGACGCGCCCCCATTTTCGTTGCCCTTGGTTCAGCAGTACTCGGTCGAGGCGGTGCGCGGTGAGATCGGCAATGTCGTGCGATGGCGCGATCAAGAGCGCGCACGGATCGGGCCCTACGAGGCGCAGTGGCGGGGCGAGCGCCAAGTGGTGCGCAATGCGCTGCCGCCAATAGGCGGTTATTTCGCTTTCTTTGGCAGCGCGGACTTCCCAGCTGGAATTGTGGAAGCGCGTTGGGACGACGCGAGCTCCGAAATCGGCCAACAGAGAACGCTGCGCGCCGCCTACTTGGCGCCCCGGAGCGTGTGCGGTGGCGTGGTTGCGAGCATGAGAGGCGACCTCTCCGCCTTCGCCTATCTGGGCTCGACGTGGCGCGAAGAATTTGCCGCCTTGGACACCCAGCTTGGCGCGCTGACGCCAATGCCGGAAGGTCGCGAGATTGGCGCTGGCGTCCCGTTCGCGACAGCCACCTCGTTAGAATTCTCACGCTTCTATCCCCAAAGGGCGTTGGAGCGAGAAATCGAAGGCCAAGCCATGCTCGGATGTTTCGTTCGCCCCGACCTGAGCCTGCAATGTGGCGTGATCTCGGAAACGCCGCCCGGTTGGGGATTCGGCGAAGCAGCGGAACGAATATTCCAGCGCGCCAGAGTCCACCCGCAAGCGCGCAATGGCGAGCCGTCAGTCGGGACTTGCTCACTATACGCCGTGCCATTTCGCCTGGGCTAGATCATGCGCCTAGATCTCTCATTCGTCCGTGACCAATTCCCGGCCTTCGCCCAACCCGCGCTCGCCGGCCAAGCCTTCTTTGAGAACGCGGGCGGATCGTATCCATGTCGCCAGGTAATCGACCGGCTCGCGCGCTTCTACCGCGAACGGAAAGTGCAGCCCTACCACGCCTTCGAGGCCTCAAGGCTTGGAGGCGAGGAGATGGACGAGGCGCGCTCGCGTTTGGCCGCGCTGCTAGGCGTGGCGCACGACGAACTGCATTTCGGCCCTTCAACCACGCAAAATACCTACGTGCTCGCGCAGGCGTTCGGCCAATGGCTGCAACCCGGCGATGCTATAATCGTCACCAATCAGGACCACGAGGCCAATACCGGCCCTTGGCGGCGGCTCGCCGATCGAGGCATCGATATTCGCGAATGGAAGATCGACCTTGACACCGGCCACCTGCCGATCGAGGGGCTCGCCGCCTTGCTCGATGAGCGCGTAAAGCTCGTCTGCTTCCCTCATGCCTCCAACATCGTCGCCGAGATTAATCCGGTGCGCGAGATTGCGGCGCTTGCGCACGAGGCCGGCGCTTATGTTTGCGTGGACGGCGTGAGTTACGCGCCACACGGGCTCCCCAATATCAACGCGCTCGGCGCCGACATCTATCTCTTCTCCGCGTACAAGACGTACGGGCCCCATCAGGGCCTAATGACAATCCGGCGCGATCTCGCCGAAGCCTTGCCGAACCAGGGCCATTACTTCAACGCGGGCGCGCTGACCAAGCGCTTCACGCCTGCCGGCCCCGATCACGCGCAAATAGCGGCGTGCGCCGGCATAGCCGACTACATCGACGCACTTGCCGCACACCATGGCGCGGGCGATCTCGCGCCAGCCGCGCGCGCGGCGGCGGTGCATGACCTGATGCGCGCGCGAGAGAATGAATTGTTGACCCCGCTGCTTGAGTATCTAGCGGACAAGAATTTTGTACGGCTGCTGGGTCCGCGCGACGCGAGCGCTCGCGCGCCTACATTGGCGCTTGTGACGCGCGAACGCGGCGAGGATGTCGCCGCAAACCTCGCGGCTCGCGGCATTATGTGCGGCGGCGGCAATTTCTACGGCGTACGCTGCCTCGAAGCGCAGGGCGTCAACCCCGATCACGGCGCGCTGCGCGTGAGCCTCGTGCACTATACGTCGGAGGAGGAAGTGGCGAAGCTGATGGGGGCGTTGGAGGGCGTGGTTTGAGGGCAAGAGACATTTGACCCTGAGAACCCTCTCCCTCCTTTTGGGAGGGAGAGGGCAGGGTGAGGGTGGAGCGCAGGTGTCAGGGATTGGCGCGGTGCGTAGCATAAGGTCGAGTTCTGCAAACACCGCACTGCCCCCTCACCCTGCCCTCTCCCCCCTCTCGGGGGGCGAGGGTTCATTTGTGCGCCTGTCGCAGCCGCCAATGCCACCCGCGGAAAACTGATCGCGCCGCCACCATGGCCCACCGCGAACGCCTGCGCGACGAAGCGGAAGCTGCTGAGCGCGCTGGACACACGGCGGCGGAGTAAAGACACATCTCCCCGTACACGATTGCGGGATTACGCGCGGCTGCCGCCTTATAGCGAGGCGGCATAGGTGCTGCGAACAAGCCCCCGCCGGAGAACCAACGATACGAGGCTGGGACAACACCCCGCGATGATTGAACTCTGTCGCGCGACCGCATCGTTGATATTCGAGGCAAAGCCAGAATCGATGCGACCTGCGATGGTCTCGGTTCCAGCGGCGCCCCATGTGCCAACCGCTACAGAGGATGAAATCGGAAGCCACATCTCTACCCGTGGATCGCGCAGGTCGTTGGTTTCCGGCGGACATAGCTTCACGACGGGGTAGCTTCCAATCAGAAACCTCTCGCTGTCACCGAGCGCTTTGATGACAGCAATGCCTCGCGCCGCAAGCACATTCATCGCTTCAGGAAGTGGACGCACATAGCTTTGAATTCGCACGTTGTTCTTTAGGCGCTCAACATTTTCCGGTGAACGAATACGACGGGCTATGTCTGAAGGAATGATGCGTCCGCGCCTCGCGTATTGCGAGAGCAGGCGGTCCAATCGTTCTCTGAAATCTTCATAGAGACCCGAGGCGTGGTGGTGGTCTCGCGTCCTAATTCTTTGGCTGACAAAGAATGAATCCCAGGTGTGCCGTTCCTCGCCGCTAAGCCGCGGAAGATCATCCGACTCAGCGGCATCTAGAATCTTTCGGAGCACAACGCTCGTGGGCGACTCCAATTGTCGAGCAAGCGAGTGCTCTACCGACGCGTCTTTAGTCCCATCTGGCAAGACTTGGGTGTGCCAATGGCGTTCAACGAAGAGGTTACTTGGCGACACCGGGAACACGTGTCGATTACTCACTCGCGCACGTGCCGCGTGTAGCATCCCATCCGAGTCAGCAAACCGTTTGCTCAAGAATTCCGGCACCGTGTGGTGCCGGACAGGTTCGGCGGCTCGCTTACCCATCACACCAACCTACTCTGCTCCACCGCGGCCGCAATAAAGCTCGCAAACAGCGGATGCGGCTCGAACGGGCGGGACTTTAGTTCCGGATGGTATTGTACGCCGATGAACCAGGGATGGTCGTCGCGTTCGACGATCTCGGGCAGCACGCCGTCTGGGCTCATGCCGGAAAAGCGAAGCCCCGCGGCTTCGAGTTTCTCGCGATAACGCGTGTTGACTTCGTAGCGGTGGCGGTGACGTTCGGAAATTTCGGTGTGGCCATAAATGCGCGCGACGCGGCTTTCGGGATCAAGCGTGGCGACATAGGCCCCGAGCCGCATGGTGCCGCCCATGTCGCTATTGGCTTGGCGCCTTTCGAGTTCGTTACCTTTGAGCCATTCGGTCATCAGCCCAACGATCGGATGTTTGGCCTCGCCGAACTCGGTGGAGGACGCGCCCTTCAGGCCGGCCTGGTTTCGCGCAGCTTCGATGCAGGCCATCTGCATGCCGAAACAAATGCCGAAGAACGGCGCTTTGTGCTCGCGTGCGAACGTGACCGCGGCGATCTTGCCCTCGGTTCCGCGTTCACCGAAGCCGCCAGGCACTAATATGCCATGCACGCCGTGCAGATCCTCGTGCCAGGCTTCGCCCAATTCCTCGAATCTCTCGCTCTCGATCCAGCGTATGTTGACCTTCACATTGTTGGCGACGCCGCCATGGTGCAACGCCTCGATCAAGGATTTGTAGGCGTCCTTCAACTCCGTGTACTTGCCAACCACGCCGATCGTGACCTCGCCGTCTGGCGCCTTCAGCCGCTTTACGATCTCCGCCCATTTCGTCAAATCGGGCTGCGGGGCGACGCTGACGCCGAAATATTTCAGCAATTCGGTGTCGAAACCGGCGGCGTGATAGGCGATGGGCGCTTCGTAGATGGTCTGCAGATCGCGCGCTTCGATCACGGCGGCTTCGCGCACATTGCAGAACAGCGCGATCTTCTTTTTTTCGTCTTCCGGGATCGGGCGATCGCAGCGACAGAGTAGAATGTTCGGCTGAATGCCTATCGAGCGCAGTTCCTTGACGCTGTGCTGCGTCGGCTTGGTTTTCATCTCACCAGCGCTGGGGATGTAGGGCAATAAGGTCAGATGCACGAACGCGGCTTGGCCTGGATCGAGCTCCTGGCCCAATTGGCGGATTGCTTCGAAGAATGGCAGGCCCTCGATGTCGCCGACTGTGCCGCCGATCTCGCATAACACGAAGTCCGCGTCGCCGTGATCGGAGAGCACGAATTCCTTGATCGCGTTGGTGACGTGAGGGATCACCTGCACGGTGGCGCCGAGATATTCGCCTTTACGTTCCTTGGCGATGATGTCGCGATAGATGCGCCCGGTGGTGATGTTGTCGGCTTGCGTAGCCGAGACGCCAGTGAAGCGCTCGTAATGGCCGAGGTCGAGGTCGGTCTCGGCGCCGTCGTCGGTGACGAACACTTCCCCGTGCTGATAGGGGCTCATCGTGCCGGGGTCGACATTGAGGTAGGGATCGAGTTTGCGAAGGCGGACTTTGAAGCCTCGGGCCTGAAGAAGCGCGCCGAGAGCGGCGGAGGCGATCCCCTTCCCAAGCGAAGAGACCACGCCCCCGGTTATGAACACGTAGCGCGCCATGCACCTTCCAATTCGGGGTTATCCTAACCCCGACGCCGAGGCTTATTGATCCGGGCCGGCGCGTTCACGCCGGACCGCTTCCAAACCGCCGCCAGCATTCACTGATTCGGTCGGCGTGGGCGCCGGCTCGGTGAGCCCGCCGCCAGACGTATTTGGCAAGATCAGGGGCGTGCGCGTGGTTGGCTGCTGGGTGGCCGGCCGCTGTGTTGGGCGTTGCGTTGCCGCTACATTCTGCGCGGCGGGCCGTTGAACCGGCGGCGTAGCCGCGGGCTGCTGGGCCGGCGGAGACTGCCGCTGCACAGTCGGCTGCGCTGGGCGCTGCACGGCCGGCGAGCGCGTGCTCGCCTGCTGGTTGTTGGCAAGCGGCCCCGCCCGCTCGCTCGCCAGCGCCGCGGGGGGAGCGACAACCGGCGCGGCCGCGACGTTTGGCGTCGGCGGCGCTGTCAGCGCAGCAAGCTCGGTTTCAGTCGCCTGCGGGGCGCTGCTCTCGGTCGGGTCAGGGCGGACCGGAGCGGGGATTTCGGGTGCGCGGTTCGCGGGCTGCTCCTGGGTGCGGAGAATGTCCAAAGGCGAGGGCCCTCGCGAGGCGTTTGCGCCTGAAATAACCGTCAAAGACAACGACGTGACCAGAAAAAAGCCGCCTGCGATCGAGGTCATGCGCGCAAGCGCGTCAGCCGCTCCGCGGCCGCTCATCAACGAACCGCCGCCGCCGCCCATGCCGAGCGCGCCTCCCTCGGATCGCTGCAAGAGCACGAGGCCGATCAGGCACACGCAAACAACCAGATGAAGGACCAGAACCGCCAGTTCCATGGAATCGATATCTCCCGTAAGGCCTTTCCGGCCTACGCGCGCGTCCCAACCGACATGGGCGCGCCGGCCGGCGCGCTCAATACCCTAGAGACATCATAGACGTTATTGCCGACCAATCTCAAGTCACGCCTGGGTAGGCGCGCACAATCAACCCAAAATCGGCGGCTTTAAGGCTGGCGCGCCCTACCAAAGCGCCGTCCACAGCCGGACTCGTGAATATTTCGGCTGCGTTTTTTGGGCCAACCGAGCCGCCATAGAGCACTCGAACCGGGACACCGAGGGTTTCCCGCACGATTCCATGCACGTCGGCGATTTCCTCCACGCTGGGGGTGCGGTCGCCGCCGATCGCCCACACCGGCTCGTAGGCGATGACAATGCCCGCCTCGGCGGGAGCGCTGGCGCGGACCTGGGCGGCGATCACTTCTTCAATCTTCCCAGCGTCCCTTTGCGCTAAGGTCTCGCCGACGCAGACGATAGGTACGAGCCCCGCATTCAGGGCGGCTTCGGCCTTGCGACGCACGAGGGCGTCGGATTCCCCGTGCTGGCTGCGCCGCTCGGAATGACCGACGATCACGTGGGTGGCGCCGGCATCGGCCAACATTGCGGCGCTTACTTCGCCCGTGCGGGCCGCGTCTGCGGCGACGGCGCTGCAGTCCTGGGCGCCGATCAATATCCCTGCGCGCGCGCCAACCGCGAGTGCTGCTCCAATGAGCGGGTAAGGCGGGCAGATCAGCACTTCGACCGCGGCCGAGCGCGCATCGGCGGCCAATTTCTCTATTTCCGCGAGGTCGCTGCGTCGGCCGAACATCTTCCAATTGCCGGCGATAAGCGGTCTGAACGCGGCCATGCTTCCCTCCCCACGCCTTAGGCTGTTTGCGGATTGCCCCTGCCCGAGCCGCTCTCTATTGTCCAGCCGCCTTGCGGCTTAGCGGATATTCTCATGCTCTTACAAATGCGGACATTCACTCGCTCGTGGATCTCCTATCTGTTGCTTTTCATTTTGTCGGCGATGTTCGTGGTGTTTCTCGGCAACGGCCAGTCCATGCTCGACCTGTTTCAACAGTCGGCCTCCACCGAGGTCGTGTCAGGGCGGGGCGTGTCCATTGATGCTCGCGACCTGTCGCAGGAATTCGATCGCTCGTTGCGCATAGCTCGGATGCGCAACCCCGCCATCGATCGCGACGCCGCCATCAAGGGCGGACTGCCTCAACAGGTGTTGGAGCAATTGATCAGCCGCAGCGCAATTTTCTCCTATCTCGACGAAGTTGGAGCGACCGTCGGCGATGCTGAGGTCGACGGCGTGATCGCACGGCGGCCTGAGGCGCAAAATCCTGTTAGCGGCACGTTCGACCCGGATGCGTTGACGCGAAGCCTGCAGGATTTCGGCCAGACCTACGCGCAATACCGCCGGCAGGTGCACGGTGAAATGAACGCTGACATGTTCATAGGTTCCGTCGTTGAGGGCGTGCGCCCCCCTTCGAGCTTCGGCGCGCTGCAGGTGGCCTACGACAGCGAGACCCGGATCGTGTCAGTCGCCGAAGCGCCACTCGCGGCGATCGCGGCCGTACCAGCGCCGACGGAAGAACAATTGAGCGAATTCTGGCGCGACAGCCAGGAGCGGTTGCGGGTGCCGGAGTTTCGCGCCCTCAGCCTAGTGTATGCGCGGCCGGAAGATTTCATGGCTAAGGTCGTCATTTCCGATGAACGCCTCGACGCCGAGGTCGAGGCTCGCCGCACTGAAGCTGCACAGCCGCAGAAGCGAACGTACAGCAGGGTCTCCGCCCCAACCGAGGCATTGGCCCGCCAGGCCGCCGAGAGGCTCGCGCGCGGCGAAGAGGCAGACGCCATCGCCGCATCACTCGGCAACGGCGCCACTGGCGCGCGCAGCGAGAATCAGTCGCGCGCGGGCATTCCCGATGCGCCGGTGGCGGAGGCTGTGTTTTCTGCGCGCGTGGGCGCCGCGCCCAGCGTGGTCCAAGGTCGGTTGAACTGGGCGGCTGTGCGAGTGGAAAGCATCACCGCAGCGGTCGAGCCCAACCTCGGCGAATTGCGGCAAGCGGCGCGCGCACGACTGGCCGAAGGCGAAGTCCGCCAATTGATCGGCGCCGCGATCACGGCATATGAGGACGCGCGTGACGGCGGCGCCACTGTTGCCGAGGCCGCCAGGCAAAGCGGCTTGGCGATCGAAACGGCGCCGCCCGTGAGTGCACGAGGGCTCGGCCAGGACGGTCGCCCAGTCGCGCAAATGCAGCAGCGCCGCGCCGAGGTCGCAATGGCGTTCGAACTCGAAGAGGGTGAAGCGAGCGACTTCGAGCGAGATAACGGAATTGTCGTTGCGGTGGATCGGATCATTCCCTCCTTTATTCGCCCGCTGGATGACGCCCGCGCCGACCTCACAAGCGCCTGGACCGAGCGCGAGCGCGCACGCCTGATGCGGGAGCTTGGAGAGCAGGTCAAAGCCGACGTAAGCGGCGGGCAGACCCTCGCGGCGATAGCACGCGCCCGTGGCCTTCGCATGGTGCACAGCTCGCAGACCTACAATCGCGCCGCGGCGGCGGATGCGCTGAGCCAGAGCTTGGCGGGGCAAATCTTCGCCGCAGCGGATCGCAGCGTGGCAGTGGAGGTAGCTGAAGACGGACGCGCGATGCAGGTCGGCGTGGTCGAGAGCATTCAGCGCGTCGATCCCGCGACGCGTCCTCAGGAATTGGAGGCCGCACGCGCGCAACAAATGCAGTCGTTGGAAGGCTCTCTCGGGGAAGCGGTGATCTCTGGCATCGTCGCGCGGGCGAATGTCCGCCGCCGACAAGACCGCATTGAGGCTCTTTTCCGCGACCCCGACGCTCGCGCCGAAGAGGAACAATGAACGGCGGCGAGGTTCGGCCGAACGCGGACGAATTCGCCTCCTCCTACGAGCAAGGCGGCGCGATAGTCTGGACCCGGCGCATCGGCGATTTGGAGACCCCGGTGTCGGCGCTACAGAAGCTGGGCGCGGACAAAGCGGGCGCGTTCCTGCTCGAAAGCGTCGAGGGCGGCGCATTTCGCGGCCGCTATTCCATTATCGGGGTCAAGCCGGATCTGGTGTGGCGCGTGCGCGCAGGGAAAGCGGAAATCAGCCGCGGCGGTTTTGCGCCAAGTTCATTCCGGCCGCAACGCGAGCCGCCGTTCAAGNNGCCGCCGTTCAAGAGTTTGCGCAAGGTTCTGGCGCGCTCGGCGTTGTCCGTTCCGGTCGAGCTGCCGCCAATGGCGGCCGGGTTATTTGGCTATCTCGGTTACGATATGGTTCGAGAGATCGAGAAACTCCCTGACTGCACACCAGACCCCATAGCAG
>CXWL01001526.1_pt1 | contig 17638 bp, 21 predicted proteins | sample 590931 | NCBI WGS metagenome assembly CXWL01 (sample SAMEA3498368, study PRJEB10139) | groundwater metagenome | biome: water well; material: biofilm material | place: Germany | collected 2015-04-27 | reverse complement strand
AGATGCGCCCCATCGATCCGGAACATCGTCGCGCATTGGCAGACCGTGGAGGAGAGAAAGAACACCTTCTTATCGGTCAGGTCGCGCTTCAATCGATTGACCAGGTTCAATTCCGTTCCCACCGCCCAGACAGTCCCCGCAGGCGCATCCGTCACCGTGCGGATAATCAATTCCGTGGACCCAGACAGGTCTGCCTTATTGACCACATCCTCGTGACATTCAGGATGGACGATCACCTTTCCGTCCGGATACTGCTTGCGAAAATTATCCACGTGCACGGGCTGAAACATCTGATGAACACTGCAATGCCCCTTCCAGAGAATCAGCTTGGCTCGCTTGATCGCCTCGCGTGTATTGCCCCCGTTGGGTTGATAGGGATCCCAGACGATCATCTCTTCTTTCGGTAGCCCCATTTTGTTGGCCGTGTTGCGGCCTAGATGCTCATCCGGGAAAAAGAGAATCTTTTCCCGCCTGGCCCAGGACCATTCGATGACCGCCCTCGCGTTGGAAGAGGTACAGGTAATCCCGCCATGTTCCCCGCAAAAGGCCTTGAGCACTGCGGCAGAATTGACATAAACCGCCGGCACGACGGCCTCTTCGACGGGAAGGATGCGCCCCAGCGTCTCCCAACATTGATCGACCTGTTCGATGGCCGCCATGTCCGCCATGGAGCAGCCCGCTGCCATGTCCGGGAGGATCACCGTTTGTTTGGAGCGGCTCAGGATATCGGCGGTCTCGGCCATAAAGTGCACGCCGCAGAAGACGATATAGGGTCGCTCCGATCGCTCGGCTGCTAGTTTCGAAAGCAGAAGCGAATCCCCACGAAAGTCGGCATGTTCGATGACTTCGTCCCGTTGATAGTTATGGCCCAGGATCATGACCCGGTCGCCGAGCACACGCTTCGCCTCAACCGTCCGGCGGAACAGTTCCTCCGCAGACAGTTGCTGATACTCTGTGATCGGCCAGGGAATCGTTGATAATGTCGGCATGGTTTCCTCGGCTCAAGAATGTGGAAGATGATTCTACGTTAGGGCTCCCCCACAATCAATGAACCAGCCCTTGCGAGGAAGTCCTAGGCCCTCCATGGTCCACTCGGTTGGGCCACGGTAGGCCTAATACCCCGTTGACAACGAAGGGAGCCGGCGATACGATTCTTGCTCGAAGCTAGGGGAGCCATACGGCTGAGAGTCCGCCCGAACGGACGACCCTCAGAACCTGAACTGGGTAATACCAGCGTAGGGAAGCGAGAACAACCGGATATCGTTGATCTTGCCGCACCCCTTAGCCTCAGGTGCGGCTTTTTTATTTTTGACCATCGAACACAGTTCACGTTTTGGAGAAAGGATCTCCGCATGAGCGACCAACCAATCGGCAATGGATCGGCAAAGGACAACGGGCATAATTCGGCCGGATCGACCTTGACCACCACGCCATTCCCCGCTTCCCGCAAGGTCTATGTGCAGGGGACACAGCCCGGCGTGAAGGTCCCAATGAGAGAGATCAGCCTGACCCCCACCAAGTCGATGAATGGCGGCACGCCCATCGCCAATGAGCCGATCACGATCTACGACACCTCGGGCCCCTACACGGACCCGAACGTCAAGATCGACGCAAAGGCTGGATTGGCTCCCTATCGTAGAAACTGGGTACTCGGCAGGAACGATGTGGTCGAGCTCCCGGATATTTCCTCACATTATGGCCGCCTGCGGGCTGCCGATCCCAAGCTGGACGAACTCCGGTTTCAGCACATTCGCAAGCCGCTGAAAGCCAAGCCCGGCATGAACGTGACCCAGATCCACTACGCCAGAAAAGGCATCATCACACCGGAAATGGAATTCATTGCGATCCGGGAGAACCAATCCCGAGAAGTGGCGCGTGAACTGGCCTCGCGAAACGGGCACGGCGGCGGGGTTACCCAGCATCCGGGCCAATCATGGGGCGCCAGCATTCCCCCCGTCATCACGCCAGAGTTCGTCCGCGATGAAATCGCCCGTGGCCGCGCGATCATCCCGGCCAATATCAACCATCCGGAAAGCGAACCGATGATCATCGGCCGCAACTTCCTGGTGAAGATCAATTCCAACATCGGCAACTCCGCGGTCGCCTCCTCCATCGAAGAAGAAGTCGAAAAGATGATCTGGTCCATTCGATGGGGCGCCGACACGGTGATGGACCTCTCTACCGGCAAGAACATCCATGAGACCCGCGAATGGATCATCCGTAATTCACCGGTACCCATCGGCACCGTGCCGATTTATCAAGCGCTCGAAAAGGTCGGCGGCAAAGCCGAAGACCTGACATGGGAACTGTTTCGCGACACTTTGATCGAACAGGCGGAACAAGGCGTCGACTACTTCACCATCCATGCTGGCGTGCGCCTGGCCTACGTGCCGATGACCGCCAAACGCATGACCGGCATCGTCTCCCGCGGCGGAGCGATCCATGCAAAGTGGTGTCTGGCTCATCACGAAGAAAACTTCACATACACCCACTTCGAAGAAATCTGCGAGATCATGAAGGCCTACGACGTGTCCTTCAGCTTGGGCGATGGGTTGCGCCCAGGCTCCATTGCAGACGCCAACGATGAGGCACAGTTTGCCGAACTCGAGACCTTGGGCGAACTGACCAAGATTGCCTGGAAGCATGACGTCCAAGTCATGATCGAGGGCCCGGGCCATGTGCCCATGCACATGATCCAGGTCAACATGGAAAAACAATTGAAGGCCTGCCAGGAAGCGCCCTTCTACACTCTGGGGCCTCTCACGACCGACATTGCACCGGGCTACGACCACATCACCTCCGGCATCGGAGCCGCCATGATCGGCTGGTTCGGCTGTGCGATGCTCTGTTATGTGACGCCCAAAGAACATCTGGGCCTCCCAGACCGTGAAGATGTGAAGACCGGCGTCATCACCTACAAGATCGCCGCTCACGCAGCGGATCTGGCCAAAGGCCACCCCGGCGCGCAGATCAGAGACAACGCGCTCTCCAAGGCCCGCTTCGAGTTTCGCTGGGAAGACCAGTTCAATCTGTCGCTCGATCCGGACACGGCCAAACTCTTCCACGACGAAACCTTGCCGGACAATGCCGCGAAGGTCTCGCACTTCTGTTCGATGTGCGGGCCGCATTTCTGCTCGATGAAGATTACGCAGGATGTCCGGGACTATGCCGCGCAACTACAAGTCGATGAACACAAAGCGATTCAAATCGGCATGAAAGAAAAATCAGAAGAGTTTAAAAAAACCGGCGCAGAGATTTATCGATAAGACTGCTCAAAATGGCTTTCCGGCAAGGCCGCAGGCGAGACCAAACCGGAGGCGTACCCTCAGGGGTACGTTGAGGATTTGGTAGAGCCGAGAACGAAGCCGGAAGCCGTTTTCAGCAGTCGACGAAGGAGAAGACTCGATGGCAAAGCCACCAACACCAGCCCCACTACGCGAACGGGATATTACGCGCCAGATCGCGCGGGAATATTACAAAGAGTTCGATCAGCTCATCGAGAGCGATGTGATCATCGTCGGCGCCGGCCCTTCCGGCTTGATCTGCGCCCACGACCTGGCCGCGATGGGATTCAAAACCGTCATCGTCGAGCAGAGCCTCGCGCTGGGAGGCGGATTTTGGTCCGGTGGCTATCTGATGAACAAGGCCACCATCTGCGAACCGGCCAATGAAATCCTCGAAGAAATCGGCGTGCCCTGCAAAAAGATCACGGAATGCGAAGGCATGTATATGGTCGATCCCCCGCATGCCACCGGCGCGCTGATCGCCGCAGCCTACAGAGGCGGGGCCAAGATCATGAACCTCACGCGAGTGGTCGACCTGATTATTCGGCGCGATGCAGTCCTGGAAGGGGTGGTGGTCAATAGCACGACGGCAGAAATGGCCGGCCATGACATCATCCACGTGGACCCCATCGCCCTCGAAAGCAAGATCGTCGTGGATGCCACAGGTCATGATGCCATCGTCGTGGAGCTCCTGCACAAGCGGAACCTTCACAAAGCCATCCCCGGCAACGGGGCCATGTGGGTCGCACAGTCTGAACAAGAAATCATGGACCGGACCGGCGAAGTCTATCCCAATTGTTTCGTCATCGGATTGGCCGTGGCAGCCGTATACGGCACGCCCCGCATGGGCCCGGCCTTCGGCTCAATGTTGCTCTCAGGGCGCTACGGCGCAGAGTTGATCAAGAAGAAGCTGAAACAAGAGTAGGAGCGTATAGCTGATAGCGAATGGCTGATAGCACGGACTCGAAAGCTTCGAACTGCTATACGCCATATGCCATCAGCTCTTGGTGCCTTACATGGATGTACAAGACTTTTTAGTACAAGGCGAAGGCCACGAAGAAGATAAACGCGAAGCCTGGCAGCTATTCCAGCAGGCCTATGAACGCCAGATGAAGGGCGAACTGGAAGAGGCCGTGACGCTCTATAAGAAATCGATTCAGACCCATCCCACGGCCGAGGCCTATACCTTTCTCGGCTGGACGTACAGCTTCATGGGGCGGCTTGATGATGCGATCGAGGAATGTCACCACGCGATCGCGCAGGACCCTGAATTCGGCAACCCCTACAATGACATCGGGGCGTACCTGATCGAAAAGGGTGAACTGAACGAAGCGATCGCCTGGTTCCAGAAAGCCTTGCAGGCCAGACGGTATGAGAGCCCCGCCTTCCCCCATCTCAACCTGGGTCGCGTCTATGAGAAGAAGGGCCAATGGACCGAGGCCATCGACTCCTACAAAAAAGCCCTGGCACTCAATCCCAATTATGCGTTAGCCAAGAAAGCGCTGGGACGGTTGATCAGTTCGTTGAACTGAACTGGTTTGCCTGGTTGGTTGGCTCTCTCTGATGTGTCTCGGCTCGGGCGATGTCGTTGAACGGTGCTATTCCCCTCTTGAACAAAAGAAACTAGAAACACCACATGAACCAAACAGATCAGACGCCTGCGACAGACCAGAAAACCGTGCTCGTGGGAGTGACAGATATTTTCTTTTACACCAAAGTGCGTGACGCCTTGATGGCGAAGGGCTACAAGATCGAGCGGGCCCGGACGCAGCAAGACATCGCCGACAAGGCGTCGGCCATGACTCCGTCCGCCTTCATCTTGAACATGAATGACGAGACCTTAAACGCCTTTCAAGCCTTAGAGACGCTCAAAGCCGACGTGAATTTGAAGTCCATTCCCATCCTGGCCTTCGCCAATCACGAAGAAGTCGATACGTTCAACCGGGCCAGAACGCTGGGCGTGACCAAGATTGTCTCGCGCAATGAGTTCTCCGCCCGGCTGAAAGACCTGGTCGAAGAAGTCGCAGGGAGTCACGCATGAAACAGTCACGCATCCACGATCTCCACACAAAGCTTGGCGCCACCTTCGAGGAAGTTGCCGGATGGGACATGCCCGCTCACTATGGTAAATGGGTGGAGGAATATCAGGCGGTCCGTCAGGCCGTCGGACTCTCCGATCTCTCCCACCGTGGCAAGATCCGCGTCACCGGCGACGATCGCGTGAAATGGCTGCAGGGACTCATCAGCAACGACATTCTTCCGCTCCAGCCAGGCCAGGGCCGCTATTCGAGCTTTCTTACACACAAGGGTAAGATGCTCGGCTACTTTCGAGTCTATGTACAGGCTGATAGTCTGTGGGTAGAAGATGTCGGTGAGGTTGGCGAGGCCACCATCCTCGCACTCAAAAAATTTCTGCTCTACGGCATCAAAGCGAAGATGGAGAACTGCGCAGAATCCTGGGGGCTCTTGCTGGTCAGCGGGCCCAAGGCCTGCGCGACCGTCAGCGCCGCTTTCGGTGTCGAGATGAGCGATCTCAAGCCGGTCAGCGCCGTCGCAGCCCAGATCGGCGGCCAGGCCTCGTTCGTCCTACGGACAGAAGAAACCGGAGAGACTGACCTCGAAATATTACTGCCCGCTGAGGCCCTCAGCACGGCCTGGGAGCGACTCATGGAAGCAGGCGCGACCTATGGCATCAAAGCCGTTGGCGGCCAGGCCCGTGAAGCGCTCCGGATCGAAGCGGGCCTGCCCAAGGCAGGGCCGGACCTCAATGAAGAAATCGTTCCACCGGAAGCGAACCTGGAAGGGAAAGCGGTCAGCTTGAATAAGGGCTGCTATCCTGGGCAAGAAGTGGTTGCGCGGATGGATACTTACGGCAACGTCAGACGGCACTTGGTTGGACTGGTCTTGAAGGGTGCGATCATCCCTCCGAAGGGCGCCAAGCTATTTAGCGGAGACCGGGAAGTCGGCTGGATCAGCAGTGCGACACAATCCCCCAGACTCAAGGCCCCTATCGCCTTGGCCTTCCCGCTTCGGGACTTTTCAACGCCAGGCACTACTCTAGCCGTTGAGATCGAGGGAACTCGCCAGGACGCGACAGTGACGGCCCTCCCCTTCTCCCCCCAGGCTTAATTACGCAGGATAGCCAATCGAGCTCGGCTATCCTGCGAATGGATCGCTACTTCTCGGGGTTTCTGACCGACGACACAGCCTTCGCGAAGGCCAGCAGGCTCGTCCGCTCGTCATCTTCCAGCGCCAACAAGAGGTGGGCCTCTTCGGCATGCATCAGACGGAGGCTCAGGAAGGGCTCTTCCTTGCGCTTTTCCTTGTTGTCCCACATCGCATCGATAACCTGGACCTTGTCCAACTGCCCGACCGACACGACATCGTAGCGAAAGTACGAATCCCCGATGACCATGTCGAAGACGACATTGCCCGCGGTCAGGAGCAGCAAGTTGAATCGCCCCTGATCTTCGTAGCCCTCAGGCAAAAACTTGTTGATATGGCAGAGCGCCACCTTGCGATCGCCCAAGGCAGCACGGATTTTTTCTTTGAGTGCCGGATAATCGATCTGCATGGCCTTTTCATCAGGATTCGTGGCCGCCGCTGCAGCATTTTGAGCCTTCTCGAAAATTTCATCCGCTGACATCAATCCCGCCATCTGTATAGTCCTTTCATTCGAACCCTGTTAATTCGTAGTACGCCTGGCCTTGACGGCTCTGACGACACCGACCAATCCAAGGCCGGCCCACGCAAACTCTAAGAAAATGAATCCCACCCGCTGATCCACAATCGCGACGATTCCCAGCAACAGCGACCCGACGATGTTCAACGCCAGGTAGCCGGCGTCCAACTCACGCCAGACGCCACCCTGAATCAGACCATAGGCCGACAACACCATCAAAGCACCCACCACGGATATGAGCTGCAGGAGCACCAATCACCTCGTCGAAGATCAAACAGGCACGCAAGAGAACATGTACCGTAACTGGCAACCTGTCCGGATTTCAAGAGGATTTTCGTAGAAGCCGGCGCTTACTTGGCCGCCAGATGGTGGGAAAACCGTGTGGTCCCGGCCTCGTCGAGGACTGTGACGTCGAAGGAGGACCTGGTGACTCGAATGAGGCCGAAATTCATATACCCGGTTTCGTTGATCAACGTAGTCGGGCGTAATCCTGGATTGGGCGGCGTCTGTCGGCCGGGCGCGGCGGAGAGAGGACCGGCGACAAACTCATGAAAATCTGGAATCCCATCCCCGTTCGGATCGTACACATTCGCTTGCACGTAGTGGACATCACCGGCCAGAAACACCACGTTCTTCACCTGTCGTCCGAGAATCGTATCCACGATCACTTGCCGTTCCCGCTCAAACCCTGGACCGCCAGACCCTCCGGCCCAGCCATCGTACCCTGAGACACCGCCACCGCCTCCCTTCGGAATGGAGAGAGGCACACTGGACACAATCACTTTCCACGTCGCGGTCGATTCGGTCAGACCCTTCAATAACCACTGGAGCTGAGGTGCTCCCAACATCGTCTTCGCCGGACCGTCCGGGTCAATGTTGCGGCTCCGATACTGCCGAGTATCCAGGATAAACAATTCGAGGTCCGCCCCGGCCCGCACCGTTCGATAAAGTCGGTGGAGATCGTCGGGTGCTACACGAATCGGCCAATACTCGCGCAAGGCCTGACGCCCCGGCGGCATCTGGCTATCGAAGGGCCCGGCAAAGTCGTTCCTCACTTCATGATCGTCCCAGATGACAGAAACCGGGACGTTGGTGAGAAACCGCCGTAGCGCCTCCGCACTCCGTTGATCGCGATGACGGGCACGGTACTCGGCCAGGTTCGTCGCTCGAAAGTCGGCCCCCGGTTCGTTCGGAGGAGAGGGACAGAGGTCGTCGCCGTATATCGTATCGCCAAGGAACAGAAAGAAATCGAGCGGCTGCGCGCGGAGGACATCGAAGATCGGATAGCCCGCAGCGCCCCGCCGACAACGCCCCTGGCCTCCCAAATCCCCGCTCCAGGCAAAGGTGACAGGCGCATGACTCTTCACATCGGGAAGCGTCGTAAACTCACCTTGTAGCGCCGTACGCGCCTCCGTCGGCGTTCCCTCGCGCCCCTTCGTACCGGCGACAACGTAAAACCGATAGCGGGTAGCCGGCATCAATCCCTCAATGGGAATCGCCAGGGTGAAATCCGTTTCAGGGCCGGTCGTAAACAGGGGCGACCTCGCCACGGGAGCCACGGCCGTCGCCATCTTCGACACAAGATCCCAGGCCTCCACCGGAGCCCACTCAAATTGCACCGTCATCGGGCCGTCGGTCCGTACCCAGAGCAAGGCTGACCGGCTCGTCACATCCCCCACCGCAATCCCCTGAGGTAAGAGACTCGTTGCAGCCGTCGCGGCAAAGGGACTCCCAGGAGGAAGCCCCTCACGTGATGGCGAGGTACAACTGGGAAGAAACATGAGCGAGGCCAAGAGCATGGCGAGGATATTCAGTGAGCCAATCATAGCCATGGACTTACCGGAACGGGGGTTGAGGCGTCAAGCTGAGCCTGGTTGATAATCGGTCCGTCCGTCCTGCATACTATGGACTCTCATTCGGAGGATGGAATGCACGATCTGACCTGTCTGATCAAAGGTTGCCAAACCAGAGTCTATGCCCCAGCCGGCACCCACAGCATCTGCCGGGATCACTTCCTCGCCTATCTCACCTGGCGCCGCCGTAAAGGCCCCCAGATGTTCATGAAGTATGCTGGCATGTCGATGGAAGAACGAGACCCCATCGTCGCCGAATGGGCCAACACCATTCGCGTTGAAGAAGTTCCCACTGCCGCAGCACCAAAATCCTAACGCCCGTCGCCGCCACACCAAAAAACGGCTTCTGCCGCCGAGCTTCTACAGGCTAGAGTCCGCCCTCTGCCAGCGGGGCCCACCGAAGAATTCGCCGGGTATAGTAAACTGCCCCATTGTCCCCACATTGAATTTGATATACTTTCCCGTGACATGCCATCTGATGCACCAACTTCACAGCCATCCCCCAAAGACCGTCGCGCGTATTTTCGCATCAACGTCGTCTTGCCCATCAGCATTCGGGCCGAAACGGACAGAACAGAGGGTCTGCTCATAGAGAAGACCGTCAACATCAGCGGCGGGGGTATTGGCGTGACCGTGAACGAGGTCTACAAGCCCGGTGAAACTCTGTCGATCACGCTGATCCTGCCAGATAAAGTCATCTTCAAAGCCTACGCCGAAGTGTTGCGGCTAGAGCCCCTCCCGTATCAGACCGACACCTACCGCCTACATACCCGCTTCGTCAGGATGACCACACAGGACCAGGAATTATTGATCCGCCACATCATCCGTTTTCAACGCGACCACCTCGGGAAACACTATTCCGCATAATCCGCGCACTGTCCATTTAGCATTCAAACTGGGCCAACACCATTCGCGCCAAAGAAGTCCCCACCGCCCCAGCACCAAAATCCTAACGCCCTTCTCTAGTACACAGGGAACCGCTTCCCGCCGCCTTAATTATTTCTGCGCACAAACCACGTCATTGCTTTTCCAGGGTTTCAGCTAATCCAGAATCGTAAAGGAGGTCCCCTTTTGCATTCGTGATATGGACACTCTCTCTTATCTCGCCGTTCGAGATATAAATTTTTAGAAGTTCATACCAATTACCGTTCTTAGCGTTGAAATCAATTTTATATTCGCCTACTCCAAGAGTTCTATCCCACGCACGACCACCGTCATGGACAATCTCCAGTAATGGCTTGCGGACGTCCAAGGAGTAGTACGGGTCATTTGGCTTGCCGGTAGGTGTTGGAGCCGACGCAGGTGCGATCCAGTAGTTTAACTTCTCAACGACACCAACCCCGGTCATTGCAAGTTGGAATTTCCCATCAATGACCACAGGCTTGTTATTGATGAAATATAAACTAAAGTAGCAAAAGTTTTTGCCACCACTTAGCTCGCGCGCAATATCCTGGGCCGATGGGGCGACAGGGAGAGGAAGAGCAACCGCATATTTCTCAGCAGAGAAATGCCAAGATAAATAACCAAGGACTGCTCCTGAGACTGCTCCGATCGCAATTACAGCCATCATGGGCGAGTTCCATCCTTTCCATTTGCGCAACCACAGTAAAGAGGGAACGGCAATGGTCGCAAGAAGCATCAAGACAAACATTGTGCCAAGCCACGCAAACAGCGTATGCGACACATTTATCTTTGCCTCCGAAATCCACCAAAGGACTCCCCCGATGGCAAAGCTGAGAAACCCAAGGACATACTGCCCCATCTCATAATCCTATCTAGGGAAAGAGTAGCGACTGCGCTACCGTAACAAACGTCCAGCCTCGCATCAAATAAACAATCGTGACCTTCTTAAGGTTATGGGCTAATTGGTTCCCCTCGCCCCTTAAACAATGGATTGAGACGGCTCTCCTCTCAGCGTACGCACGCCAAACGGCGTATATCTTCGCCTACACTTCCACAACGGGGTAGGGCCTGGGTGTGTTTCGATTGCGCGCATTGGGGGAGCACCGCCCATAACTTCACTGTTCAATCATTCTTGCGTGCGCACTCAGCGAGCACGGAAACACACCCAAGCCCTACCCCATCATTCTCGGCCCACCCAATACATCGGACGGCGCTTCAGGTTCATGACCGCAAGCACTCGCAGTCCACTTTGTTTGATCGTATAGAGGATCGCGTAGGGAAACCGGAGAACCAACCGGCGACGGACCGACCCGAGGATCAGTGAGCCGGCTTCAGGATAATCGACGATGGTTCGGGTGCAGCGCTCGATCTCGTCTAGAAAAGCCGATCCGAGGCCCGGGCATTCAGAATTGTAAAACTGTGCGGCTTCATTCAACTCGCGGCGGGCCAGGCGATGATAGGAGACTCGCTCCATTTCACTTCAGTTTAGCCCGCGCCTCACGAAACACCTCTGCGGCAGAGCAACTGGAGCCAGGATTCACATCCATCTCCGCATCTCTCCGCTGAGCCTCCTCGGCCCACAGTCGCGTATTTTCTTCTTCGGAAAGATTCTCCAGGCTCTCTAACAACTTGCCGGCCAAACGCGCGCGTGCCTTCGGGTCCAGCTTCAGTGCCTCGGCTTCAAGTTCTTTCAAACTCATGGGCGTATTCTACACCAAACAACAATAACGGCAACCCTGGGAGCCTGCTCTAAGCATATCGAACAACGCCGCTCTCTTTTCCCCACTCCTTAAAATAATGGGGGAGGGCGCTGGTTGGTCTCCGATTGCGCGCGTCCAACGAGGGCCTTCTCAGGCCGCGCGTTGCGCGAGCAAGGAGACCACCAGCGCCCTACCCCATCACCGCCGACCCATGATGATGTATCAGCAACCACTCATCCCCGATCCGTTCGAAGAGATTCGTGGCTAACACCTGCGCCTGCTGCGGTTCGTCTGATTGATGGGTCGTGATGTTCTCCACGCAGACGACCCAGGCCATATCGCCCGCCACCTGCACCATCACGTCGGTGAGTTCGAATGTCATCGAGAAGGTATTATTGAAGATCAAAACCCAGGAGTCGCGGACCGCCGGCCAGTCCGACCGCAACGACCAACCGGGATGGATGCAGGTGACATATTCCTGATGCGCCCACACCTTGTCCATCTCGGCGATGTCGAGATTCCCAAATGCGGCATAGAAGGCATGGTTCGCTTTGTTCACTTCCTCGATGCGTTGCTCCAGCATGCAGGGCTCCTTAGCTGAAAAATGAGCCGTATCATACTGCAACCATGGAGGCGGGGGCGAGGAGAGAATAGCGTAGACGGCGCGAGAGGCAGAAGGGTCTCAATCTGAGCAGGCGGCTCAAAAAGCCTGTCAGCAAGGCCGCAGCAAGTGAGCAACTGTGACCTTTGAACGATGAACGCGGAACTCTAAGCGACGATCGTTTTCTGTTTCATCGTTCATCACTCATCGTTCAGCGTTTCCAAGCTGGCGGGCTTTTTCAGCCGCCGGCTAAGTAGTGAGACGGGAGGTTTGCCGGTCGACCACCCACACCCCCGCCAAGATCAGCGCAATGCCAAGGATTTCACTCGTGCCCACCGATTCTTTCAACAGCAATGCGGACAAGACGACAGCGGCCACGGGAGTCAAATTGCCCAGGACAGAAGCGCGCGAAGGCCCGATGCCCTTCACGCCGAACAGCCAGGCCTGTTGTGCGATGGCCGTGGCGAACAGGACCAGATAGCCCAGCGCCATCCAATCCGCCTCGGTCACAGACCCGAGTCCCGCATCCAACATTTTGCGATCAGTCCACAAGAGAGGAAGTTGGAGGACCGTGGCGACGAGGAGCGACGTCCAATTGACGGTGAGGGCCGAGTGGCGCTCCATGAGCTGACGGCTGCCGATACTATAGAGGGCCCAGCTCACCACGCCGAGAAAGACCAGCAGGCTGCCAAGCAGCGGCTGATCGCCTGCGGCCTGAAACCCTGCCACCGAGACCAACCCCACCCCCGCAAAGGACAGGAGACCGCCCGCCCAGACAGCACGTAGCGGAACATCCTGAATCAATAGAGCCGAGAGCAGCGCGGTCACCACCGGACTCGATCCGATGATCACCCCACCCACGGCCCCGCTCACATAGTTGAGCCCCATGAGAATGAAGAGGTGGTTGCCCAACACACCGAGCCCGAGCAATCCCAACAGGCGCAGATCCGTCTTGGTCAACTTGGCCAGGGTTCCTTCCTGCCACCACCAGGTCGTCAGGAGAATGGCCAGGCCACCGATGTCGCGCAGGACGGATGCCTCGACGGCAGAGAACGACCCAAGGGCCATCTTCTGCGCCACAATCGAACCGCCCCAGAGGGCCGCCGCGAGGAGAACCGACCCATAGGCCAGGCTGGTGGAGGGAGGTGCCATGGACTATGGGGATACCGTCGTTTCCTGCTGCCGTCAAGGGATATTCTTCCACTCCCATGGACAGAGGCCCTTTTGCCCTTTGCCAGGACACGAATCGTGTGAACGGAACTGCCTTCGATGAAGAATTCTTCATCTTCGCTTCATAGGCCCCTCATGTTGACCGGGTAGTCTGCATACCAGGGCAGCGGCGGTTCACTCTTATTCAACTATTCAATAAGGAGGTCTCATCATGAAGAAGGTCATCATGGCAGCCTGTGTCGCAGTGTCGCTTACCGCCTTTGCCGGCCTGGCACTCGCCGACAAGGATCACAAGAGCATCCCCAAGACGGCGGTCTCGCTGGAACAGGCAATCAAAGCCGTCACGGACAAGTACCCGGGCCGGGTCATTGAAGCGGAGCTGGAAGCTGAAGACGGCAAGACCGAATACGAGGTCACCGTGGTCAGCACCAACGGAGAGAGCCGGGAATATACCGTCGACGCGCAATCGGGCCTGGTCTCAGAGGACAAGGAAGCAGCCAAACACGAAGGAAGCCACAAGAAGTAAGCGCGGCAGTGACTCGGATCAGGCCGGAACGGTCCGGCCTGATCCCGCGCAGCCAGCTGAATGACAAAGGAGACCATGCTATGACGATCCCGTTTCACCCGATGCTCGTCCATTTTCCGATCGCGCTGCTCTTCGCCAGTGTCCTCTTCGATATTGCCAGTGCAGCCCTCACCCGCGACAGTCTCCGCGAAGCCGCGCAATGGCTATTGGGATTGGGACTCCTGGGTGGCATTGTCGCGGCGATTGCCGGAGGCCAGGCAGAAGGGGCAGCGGAGAAAGCCGGGGTGGCCGAAGCCCTCATCGAAACCCACGAAACGCTGGCCTACCTGACGCTCGGCATTATGACGGTCTTGTTGCTCTCTCGGCTGCTGCTTCGCAATCGCTTCAGTACGAGAGCCCTTGTTGCGTATTTTGTGATGGCGACGATCGGACTGGTCGCCATCAGTGCAACCGGTCACACCGGCGGGAATCTCGTCTATGAGCATGGCGCCGGCGTACAGACGGCAACGCCTCTACCTGCGAAAGGATAGTGGCGAGTCAGGAAAGTGGCAGGAGACGCATCTCGGGCTCTATCAAAAACTTGTTCCCTATGAGGCACGTGGTGTACGCTACCCAATAACGGCTATCGACAGTTTCACTGCAGCGAAGAGGTTGAATGTGCGTCGGCTTCGTATCATTCCCGTCTTCTGGCTAATCCTCTGGATGCTCGCCATCCCATTGATCCATATCCACCCCGACGCGGATCAGCATCATGGGATTGCCGAGCATGACCATGGTGGAGTCTTCCACACCGTCTTCTCGCAAGACCTGGATGGCGAATACGGACATCATGCTCACACGCATGATGCGCCGGTGATTCAGCCATCGGTTTTTCCGTTCCTCGGCGCAGCAACAGGCCTCTTAGGCCATCCGGAAATCGGATTCGCGTTTCTCTCCTCCTCTCCAGACCAGCCGTCGGTCAAGCAGGCCCTGTCCCATGCCGTTCTCGCGGAAGTGGATCTCACCCTGCCGACCCGTCCCGGCCTCCTCACGCGCCGGGATATATTCCCCGCGCCCAGCTTGCTGCTCCTCGCACACGATCTCTCCGGCCGTGCCCCCCCTGCAATTTCCATCTGAATCAATTCCCCCAGCATGATTCACAGAACCCGGCCTCCTGAGGCTGGGAGCACGCGCAGAAGCTCTCTCCCTGGCAGAGCCAGGCCTTTTCTACAGAACCACTGGTTCTGACTCGGAGATAGCGGCAAAGCCTATTTCGGCTGAGCATCGCACGTGCGAAAAGACGGAGGTGTCAGATGTCGAATCGATGGTACCAGCTGTCTCTACTGATGACTTGCGCTTACGCGCTCGCCATCATCGGAACCGTTGCGAGTGCGAACGCCGAAGGCCCGCAACAATATGCCCTGGCGGAGGTCATCGCCCTCGCGCTCGAACATAACCCAGCGGTGGCAGGAGCCCAGGGCGCTGTCCGGCAAAGTCTCGGCCAGCAAGTCACCGCCGGAGCCTACCTCAACCCTTCCATTTCAGGAGTGGCCGGGCGAGGGAGCATTCGTGACCCCAGTACGGGGGTGAAGATTACCGAACGGACGGTCACGGTCGAACAGCCGCTGGAATGGCAAGGAAAGCGCCGCGCCAGACAGCAGGCAGCGGATGCAGGAGCGGCTGGGGCCAACGCCGCAGTAGACGAGACACGCCTCAACGTAATCGCTGAGACCAAGGTCGCCTTTTACCACGTGCTGTTCGCGCAGCGAGATGTCGAGTTGTCCAGTCAAAACCTGACGATGGTGGAAGAGGTGTTACGAACCGTGAAGGCCCGTGTGGCTGCGGGCGACGCCACGGTCTTTGAAACGATGAAGGCTACCGTTGAGGTCCAGAAAGCCACAAAAGAAGTCGCCCGAGCCCAGAATGCCTTGGTGGTCGTAAGAGCCAAGCTTGATATGGTGACGTCCGGCACGTTGGGCAAGCAGTTCTCGATCCAAGGCGATTTTGAGCCCCTCCAACAGGGGCTTGATCTCGAAATGCTCTCTGCACGCGCGATAGAACAGCATCCGACCCTCCGACGGCTCACCAAGCTCGTCGAACAAGCGGAGTTCAGTACAACGCTCGAAAAGGAGTCCAGGATTCCAAACGTCACGGTGCAAGGCAACTATCATCGTGAGGCCGGTGATGAGTCGGTCACCGCAGGGCTCAGTGTTCCCCTTCCACTCTGGTACCGGCGTCAAGGAGAGATCGAAACGGCNNAAGCAGGGAGTTGCCAGTCTCCTGGACCTGCTCGATTCCCAACGCGTATACCGGCAAACGTTACTCGAATACGTCCAGGCTCGCGCGGACCTCTCCATTGCCCTCGCTCGGCTTGAGCGTGCAGTCGGTGGGATCTAACGATCCAGAAAGAGCCAGACCATGAGCATCACAAGGACCGCACAGACCACATGGTATGTACTCGTGCTCTTCCTGTTCGTCGCCGCCTGCGGGGATCGCGGGAGCGACCAGCCGACACAACCGCCGAAAGCGAGCCCACAACCAGGGGCTCCTCGCACCAGCACCATTCAAGCCCCGGCAACCGTGCGGGATCGACTACGCACCGAGACGGCCGCCGCACATGTAGTTCCAGAAGTGGTAACGGCTCCCGGTGAAGTCGCGCTCGACTTGAAGCAAGTCGCCAAAATTTCCTCCCGGATCGAGGGACAAGTCGAGCACATCCATGTCCAATTGGGCGATCGCGTCAGACGCGGTCAGCCGCTGGTCGCCATTGAAAGTCTGCGCTTGGATGAATTGGTCCAGGAATATCTCGTGACCAAGTCCCAGGTGGATGTGGCCGAGAGCGGGTTCCGGCGGACGGAGAAGCTGCGGGCCGATGAAATCGTGACGGAGCGTCGACTGGTCGAAGAACGAGGCCATTACCTTGAGGCCCAAGCCCGTCATCAGCATGTTCGTGAAAAGCTGATGACGATGGGCATGACGGGAAAAGAATTACGTGCACTGGAGCATGGGAGTCACCAGGAGGGGCATCTCTATACGCTCACCTCGCCCATNNTTCGAAGTCGTCGACACGAGCCGGGTCTGGATCTTTGCCAATCTACCGATCGAGCAGGCTCGAAAGTTCAAAGAAGGCGATGTGGGGACGATTCTGCCAAAAGGCGGTGAGCCGGTCACGGCTCCGCTCACCTATCTTGCCCCGGTAGCGGACGAAACCACGCGCACCATTCAAGTTCGGTTCGAAGCGGCGAACCAGCAGCACAACCTGAGGCCACGAGAATATGTGGATGTGCAACTGACCGTCGCGAGTCCACCGACCTTGGCCGTTCCCCTGTCGGCCATGACGATGGTGAACAACGTGCATGGCGTCTTTGTTCAGCGGGAGACCGGCTATGCATTCGTTCCGATCGAAACAGGACGTGAGGGCGGGGGCTGGATCGAGGTGCGGAAAGGTCTGACCGCGGGCGAGCAGGTGGTGATCGACGGCGTCTTCGACTTGAAGAATGTGCTCCTGAAAGAACATATCGGGTCCGGAGAGGGAGGGTAAAATGGAACGGTTGTTCATCCTCTCCCTGCGCTACCGTTTCTTCACTCTGGTGGCGGTCATGCTCGTGATCGCTCTCGGCCTCTGGTCTCTGACCCACCTCACCATCGACGCCATGCCGGATCTGACGCCGGTCCAGGTCCAGATCCTGACCCGTTCCCCAGCGCTCGGCCCGGTTGAAGTGGAACAGTTCATCACCTTTCCAATCGAAGCCTCGCTGAGCGGATTGCCAGCTCTCCGCGAGCTCCGCTCGGTGTCTCGTTACGGGCTCTCCGCGGTCACGGCGATCTTCGAGGATCAGATGGACATCTACCGTGCGAGACAGTTGGTCTCAGAACGACTGACCCGCGCGATGGAACGCATCCCCGTCGACTATGGCCGTCCGATTGTCGGCCCGCTGAC
>CXWL01008407.1_pt1 | contig 17648 bp, 14 predicted proteins | sample 590931 | NCBI WGS metagenome assembly CXWL01 (sample SAMEA3498368, study PRJEB10139) | groundwater metagenome | biome: water well; material: biofilm material | place: Germany | collected 2015-04-27 | reverse complement strand
AATATTCATCCCCTGGTATTGGAAGATATTTTAAGTACCCACCAACGCCCTAAGCTGGAAGAATACGAAGATTTTCTTTATATGGTTATCAAAGGTATCAGTCTTACCCGGGAGAAAAACTTTAGTCTTCAATACGAGCAAATCAGTATCCTGCTATTAGCCAATTATGTGATTACCTTTAAAGAAAAGGCTGATGATACATTTGATCCAATATACAACCACCTGCAAAACCGTAATGGCCGGTTACGGCAGTTTGGCAGCGATTACTTGGCGTACGTCATCCTTGATACGATAGTTGATGAATATTTTGTTGTAGAAGATAGTTTGGATGATGTCATTGATCCATTGGAAGACGACATTTTGTTCAATTCCAGTAAAGAGATGCTGCAAACCGTGCAACAGATACGCCGTGGATTGATTTCCATGAAACGCAATGTTTCTCCGCTGCGCGAGTTATTGGCGACAATTCAGCGTATCGATATGCCTCTGTCACAGGAAAAAACGCTGCGTTATTACGGGGATGTTTATGATCATGTGCTACGCGTAACCGATTCACTCGAATCCTATCGAGAAAGGATTTCTGCCATGCATGATATTTATCTATCCAGCATCAGCAATAAGTTAAATGAAACAATGAAAATCCTGACCATTTTTGCATCCATTTTTATACCATTGACTTTTATCGCCGGAATCTATGGAATGAACTTTGAATACATGCCGGAATTGAAATGGCGTTGGGCTTATCCAGCGATATGGGTGATTTTTATTACGATTAGTTTAGGACTGCTCTATTATTTTAAAAAGAAAAAATGGTTATAGCTCTTATCAGTAATGTCCGGAAATTGAGTTAAGTAGATTCTTTCACTGGCATTTTATCAATCCTAGGAGTTTGTCGGACTTAAGACTAATCTGCACTCGCCATCCCACTTGTCTCGTGATGATTGCCTAAGTCCGACAGGCTCTTAGCGTAATCAATTCAGTTTCTGTAATTGTTCATTCAGATTATCAAGTTTTGTATGAAATGTGGTCAAACGATCTTTTTCCTGTGTCACAACGTTTGCCGGAGCGCGTTCGACAAAGCTTGGATTTGACAGTTTGATTTGTGCTTTGGCAATTTCTGCTTCGATGCGTGTTATTTCTTTGGTTAAACGTTCGCGCTCAGCTTCGATATCTATTTCAATTTTTAGCATCAATTTGAAATCACTTACGATGGATACCGGCGCATCTGCATCGGGTAGGCCACCCTGGAAAATTTCTATGCCGGATAACTTGACCAGAGATACTAAGTACGGTGAGTAATCCGTCAATGTTTGCTGATTTCCGGCTGCTAGCAATGGTACTTTTAATGCTGGTGATAGGTTCATTTCACTGCGCAGAGTGCGGCAGGCATTGATCATATCTTTCAGTAAATTAATATCTTCAATGGCTTGCTGATTGATAGCCGCAAGATTCACAATTGGATAAGGCTGGCACATAATGCTTGCACCTGATTTTCCAGCCAATGGTGCAACTTTTTGCCACAACTCCTCGGTGATAAATGGAATAATCGGATGAGCCAGTCGTAACATGGTTTCCAATACACGTACCAGGGTACGGCGTGTTGCTCGCTGTATCGAGTCTTGATCACTATTTAATTGCACTTTGGCAAGCTCAACATACCAATCGCAATATTCATCCCATACCAATTCGTATATCTCTCGTGCGGCCAAGTCAAAACGATAATTACTGAATGCTTGTTCAATCGCCAGCTCTGCTTGCTGTAAACGGCTGATGATCCAATGATCCGCAGCGGAGTAAGTTAATGGTAATGCTTCATCCACCCCGGTATCTTTTCCTTCACAATTCATCATGACATAGCGGGTTGCATTCCAAAGCTTGTTACAGAAATTTCTGTACCCTTCGCAACGTTGCATATCAAATTTAATATCCCGCCCATGGGATGCCAAGCTGGCGAATGTAAAGCGCAAGGCATCGGTGCCGAAAGCCGGGATACCTTCGGGAAAATGTTTGCGGGTATTTTTCTCAATCGATTCGGCTTGTTTCGGATTCATCAATCCTGTCGTGCGCTTTGCGATTAAAGCGGACAGGGTGATGCCATCAATCAGATCCAGTGGATCCAGCACATTGCCTTTGGATTTACTCATTTTCTGACCTTCGGCATCACGGATCAGGCCGGTGATGTAAACTTCCCTGAATGGCACCTTGCCGGTGAAATGCAGTGACATCATCACCATGCGTGCGACCCAAAAGAAAATAATGTCAAAGCCGGTGATGAGTACCGAAGTCGGTAGAAAGGTTTTTAGTTCCGGTGTTTCATCCGGCCAGCCCAAGGTGGAGAATGGCCAGAGCGCTGACGAGAACCAGGTATCTAGCACATCATCATCTTGTTTTAGATTGTTTTTCCCGGAAAGCTGTTGCGCTTCTTCCAGACTATGCGCAACCGTGATGTTGCCGTCTTCGTCGTACCATGCGGGAATGCGGTGTCCCCACCATAATTGACGGGAAATACACCAGTCCTGGATATTTTCCAACCACTGATTGTAGACATGTGCCCAGTTATCTGGCGTAAATTTGACTTCACCATTAGCGACAATATCTAAACCACGCTTAGCTAAACCTTCCATCGCGACATACCATTGATCGGTCAGCATCGGTTCAATAATGGTATTGGTACGATCACCACGCGGTGCCATGAGTTTATGGGGCTTGGTTTCAACCAGGAAACCTTGTGTTTCCAGATCAGCAATGATCTTTTTCCTGGCGTCAAAGCGATCCAGCCTCTGATATTCAGTGGGTACCAGATCATTGATTTTTCCATCCAGAGTAAGAATATTGATGGGGGCCAGGTGATGCCGTTGTCCCACCTGATAATCATTGAAATCGTGTGCTGGGGTGATTTTGACACACCCTGTGCCGAATTCCAGATCGACATAAGTGTCTGCAATGATTGGGATTGTCCGCTCACACAGCGGCAACCGCACATGGCGACCGATCAGGTGTTGATAACGCGGATCGTCGGGGTGGACGGCAACGGCCACATCCCCCAGCATGGTTTCGGGGCGGGTAGTAGCGACAATTAAAAACTCTGTTTGTTCGGTATGAATGTTATCCGCCTGTTCCAGCGGATAACGAATATGCCACAAGGAACCATTTTCTTCTGTCGCTACCACTTCCAGATCGGAAACCGCTGTTTGTAGTACCGGATCCCAATTCACCAGTCGTTTGCCGCGATAAATGAGTCCTTCGCGATAGAGGCGCACAAAAACTTCAGTGACTGCACGCGATAAAGCGGCATCCATGGTGAAACGTTCGCGTGTCCAATCGCAGGAAGTGCCTAGCCGCCGCATTTGCCGGGTGATCGTGGAGCCGGATTCTTCCTTCCATTGCCACACGCGTTCCAGAAAAGCTTCTCGTCCCATTTCGCGACGATCGAGTTTTTGCTGATCCAGTTGACGTTCAACCACAATTTGCGTGGCAATGCCGGCATGGTCAGTACCTGGCTGCCATAGTGTGTTATCCCCTAACATACGGTGGTAGCGTGTCAACGCATCCATCAAGGTATGCTGGAACGCATGCCCCATATGCAAGGTGCCAGTGACATTGGGGGGGGGCAACATAATGCAGTAGGCAGATTGGTCTGTTGCAGTGGCTGGTTTGAAATAACCGGCTGATTCCCAGATAGAGTACCAACGATCTTCAATGCGTTTCGGGTCAAAACTTTTTTCGAGTTCCATGGAGTTTAAAGTTGTATTGAATGGTGCAAATAAGACCGCCATTATAGCGGATGGCATTTCGGTGCGTATGACAACCAATAAATGCTTTTTTCTATATGCCGAGGAGAACTGTTTGAGGCGGGAGCTTGAAGGTGATGGGGTTCGTGCGGTGCGGTTATTTAATTTGATCAGTCAGGCGAGATTCCAGTGCATTTGCTAGCGCTTTTCTATTCAAAACATCCATTTCGATGTGGGCGTCTTCCAGTGCGGCATCCAGTATTTGCCGGATGGGCGTCAAGCGTTTTGGTTGCGGTTGTATGACTGCTGGATGGAGAATTACAGCCTCAGTCAATACCGGTATTTTATCCGCAACGGCTGGCGTTGTAATATCAACTGGTAACGTAGGGGCAGAAGTGACTATCGTGTTAGGGCTAGCGATTATCTTGCCTTGATTCTGATATTTATTCAGTAAACTGCGAAACTTTGCCAATATCTCAGAATCGTCGGTATCTATTGAAGTTTTATCATCATTCATCGTCGAGAAAATCAGTGGTTACACTGACTTTATTTAATCATCAAGATTGAAGTGTTGTATCTCATAACCGGCATCTTTATAAAAACGGTAGCGTTCGCGGGCTGCCAGTTTATCCTCATGAGATATGCCCGCTATTTCGATGATCCTGTTGAACTGATCGAGTAAAGGCGGATGTTGCTGATGCAGATTAAGCAGCACGTCATAATGACTATCCGGTGGTATTTGGTCACTCAAAATAACAGGCGTCACATTCACCAACTGAGAATCATCTTGAATAATACAATGCGGAATAAAGCTGGTAGGGGAAAAAGTCCAAAGTAATTCATTGAATCGTTTAAGTACTGTCGCATCAGGGGTGTAAACCATCACTCTCATATCTTGTTTGACAGCCTTGGAACAAAGTCGGCAGGCTGTTTGCAATTTATCGTTGGATCCCGAATAGAAATAAATTTGAGTCATTCAATATTCAATGATGCTTACCGCAATTTAGATAGCTGTTGCATCGTTTTTGCTGATTAATCCGGCATACACATGGAATGATTATGCGTTATCCATCGCAGATTTAGGAATTAATCAGCAAGTCTGAGCGTTATGCTAGCTGATTGTCTTGGCTTGTGTAATTAAGAATTGCGTCAATAGCGGTACAGGCCGGCCGGTTGAACCTTTCTCTTTACCGGATTTCCATGCTGTACCTGCGATATCCAAATGAGCCCAGCGGTATTTCTTGGTAAAACGGGACAAAAAGCAAGCGGCTGTGATGGTTCCTGCAGCTCGTCCCCCGATATTAGCGATATCCGCAAAATTGCTTTTCAATAAATCCTGATATTCGTCCCACAAAGGCAACTGCCAGGCGCGGTCAACGGCCTGTTCACCGGCAGCCAATAGCTCTTGCGCCAGTTTGTCATCGTTGCTGATTAGCCCGGTCGTAAAATTCCCGAGCGCGATCACACACGCGCCGGTTAAAGTTGCAATATCAATCACTACTTTCGGATTATAGCGTTCTGCATACGTTAAAGCGTCACACAAAATCAGGCGTCCTTCTGCGTCAGTATTGAGAATCTCGATTGTTTGGCCAGACATGCTGGTTACCACATCACCCGGCTTTGTTGCTTTGCCACCGGGCATATTTTCGGTTGCTGGGATAATTCCAACTACATTGATCGGTAACTTCATTTCGGCAATTGCAAGCAGCGTTCCCAAAACACTGCCGGCACCGCTCATGTCGAATTTCATCTCATCCATTTCGGCAGCGGGTTTAAGTGAAATACCACCGGTATCAAAGGTAACGCCTTTTCCTACCAAAACAATGGGGCTTTCTTTTTTACCGGAACCTTGGTATTCCAGCACGATCAATTTTGCTGGTTGTTCGCTACCTCGCGTGACGGCGAGAAGAGAACCCATACCCAATTTTTCCATATCTTTTTCTTCAAGTACAGATGCTTTGAGTTTGTGGGTTTTAGCAAGGTCTTTAGCTTGTTTAGCCAGATATGCGGGTGTGCAAATATTCGGTGCAAGATTGCCCAGATCTTTCGCTAGATTCATGCCATGTGCGATCGCCATGCTTTGCTGTATGGCTTCTTCGCAGGCTGCCAACTCAGTACGGCTATCAATGCACAATACCAACTTCCGTAAACTACGCTGACTGTTTTCCGGCTTATTTTTAAGCTGATCAAACCGGTAGTTACTGCTGGTTGCGGTGATGACAATTTGCGAAACTTTCCATGGATTTGCTCTTTCCTTGATGGGGAAATCGGATAAAAACAGTGTTGCATCAGTAGCGGCTGTTTTTTGCAAGGTGTTCAAAGTAGTATTGATCGCAGATAGAAATGTTTTTTCCTTGAATTCCTGTTCTTTGCCTAATCCGATCAATAAAACCCTTTTAAACAGCGTACCTGGAACATTGTGCAATAATAGCGCGGTGTTGGCCTTGCCATCCATATCACCCAGAGCAAGTATGTTTTTAATATACCCTTGAGTGATTTTATCCAGAATTTTGGCTGAATCAGTTAATTTTCTTGATTCAAAAATACCTACTACCACACAGGCCCCACGTTGCTTCTCCGGGGTTCCTACTTTTATTGCAAAATCCACGTTAGACTCCTTTATCTAGAATTTTCTTTCAAGCAATTCATTTATGTTGTTTCTTTTTTGGCACTCTTATGGCCGCATTGTTTCAAATAATCCAATCAATTAATACTGAAGATTAATAGCATAACATCTACTTAATTGAAAGAATGAATACTTGTTAAGGGTATAAAGTATAAAGCAGACAAATCTTACAAGTTACTACAAATAACTCTTATGAAGAGAGTTGAATATGTTATCTTTATATTTTTCTAAAAACAGAATCACTCATACTTTCAATAATATATAAATGTTATCTAATAATAAGGATAATAAGTGATTGATGATACATTGAAAAGACGGCTAAATTATTGCACAACGCTACCAAGCTTACCTGCGGTTGCCGTCAAAATAATCGAAATGGCTAATGATCCTGATGCCGATATCAGGACAGTTTGTGAATATATTTCTTTGGATCCGGTTCTCGCAGCAAAATTACTTCGCACAGCCAATACCCCTTTGTATAAATCGCGCCGGGTTGCAACGAATATCCGGCAAGCTGTCAGCATTCTTGGAACACATACCGTTCTTGTCATTGCGTTATCCTTCTCATTAGCCAATTCACTCATGACGACGCCTTTGTCGAATAGTAGCGCTGCTTTTGACAGTAATATTTTCTGGCGCCGGTCGATTACATCAGCCCTCGCCAGTCGCGCGCTTGGGGAAAAGCTTGAACTGAATTTTCTGGATGATTTATTTCTGGCCGGGTTAATACAGGAAATTGGTATTCTCGCCTATTGGGTCATCATGCCTGAAGAATATGGCAAAATCTTTGCATCGGCTCCTGATCATGACGAGCTGCTTGAAATGGAACGTGAAACTTTTGGGGCAGGGCATGATGAATTGGGTTACGCGCTTCTCAAAAAATGGCATATCCCGGATTATATCGCTTTATCCTGTATCAACAGTCACTCTCAACCGGAGCCCCAGAATTTAGGGCCAACGCTTCAATCCTGTTTGGCTGTATCCCGTTACTTAGCTGATTATTTTCTGTATCCGCACGAAGCTGGAAAAATGATCGCGCTTAATAAAGCCACACAAGATTGGCTTGGACTTGATCCTTCTGCACTCATTGATGTCATCAAAATTATGGAAGTTGGGTTGAGTGCTGTAGAGGAGCTTTTTGAAATGACTATTCACCATCCGTGCGAAGTAACGGGAATTCTGGCAGAAGCCAAAGAGTTACTGATGATACACGACCTGTCCAGAATGAAGGATTTAGAAGATAAATCGCAGCGCGATGGATTAACCGGAGCTTACAACCGGACTTATTTCGATGAAACATTGCGGCGCGAATTTAACCTTGCCATGCAATACAATCTGCCTTTGACCATCGCTATTATTGATCTTGATCATTTTAAAAATGTTAATGATACGTATGGTCATGTTGCAGGGGATTCATTATTGGCAACTGTCGTAAAAACACTTTTCGATCAAATCCGTCAGGATGACACGCTGAGCCGTTATGGTGGTGAAGAATTTGCTTTGATTCTTCCAGGCACAACACTTGCTGCCTCAAGAACGCTAATTTCCCGTTTAAAAGATTCCATTGCCGCGATTGCGTATAAATTTGATGGGGGCATTACAATCCAAATCACTGCTTCCATCGGTGTTGCTTCTTATTATGAAAATGCAACACATTTCCAGGAACCGAGAGATCTAATCAAAGCCGCTGACTACGCGCTTTATGCGGCCAAACATGCCGGCCGCAATCAGATTATGGAGTGGAGTGCTAGTTAAGCTTTTCATAACACAAGCTGTCTTGCATTAAAGAAAATCATAAACCACATGAATCTGATCATTCAAGGACTGGATGTTAATAATAGTGACTTGCGGGCTTTAGCAAAGCTATCCCAAGCAGATGGGATAGAGCGGATTACCGGCCAAGCTTTCCGGTTGACAAATGCCATTCATTCCAGTGATATTTCAGAATATTGCACACAAGCAGAATTGGATTTTGCTTTTGTAAATGCTGACCTAAAGCTTGCCGATTTTAGATTGATTGCGATGGATATGGATTCTACGTTATTAGCTATTGAATCTATTGATGAAATTGCTGACATGCATGACATAAAACCCCAGGTGGCAGCCATTACATTGCAAACCATGCAGGGAGAAATAAGTTTTGAAGAGAGCCTCACTCGTCGTACGGCTTTATTGCAAGGCTTGCATCAAGACGCACTGCAAAAAGTCTATGACGAACGTGTCAAATTAAATCCCGGTGCTGAAAGAATGCTGCACCAAGCCAGGCTATCCGGCTTAAAAACAATGGTTATTTCTGGCGGTTTCACATTTTTTACCGATCGGATTAAAGCTAGATTGGGGTTTGATTTCGCGGTTGCCAATGTGCTGGGGATTGAAGACAATAGACTGACAGGAAAGGTGGTTGGAGAAATTATCGGCAGACAAGGGAAAGCACAAGTATTAAAACAGATCCGTGATGAGTTGGGTATTAAGCGTGAGCAGATAATCGCTATTGGGGATGGTGCCAATGATCTGGACATGATGTCAGAGGCTGGAGTTAGCATTGCTTATCATGCCAAACCCATCGTAAAGGATCATGCAACCTATGCGATTGATTATGTCGGATTGGATGGAGTTATCAATTTATTTAAATAAATTGAATCAACTTGCCTGTGTGTAACCGAATTTAATAATTTGGTTCATACATCAGTGACTTAACATGGTCAGACAGATCCTCAGGCAAGCTGGCAGCAGTTAGCCCTTCTTGAACTGCCACCCGGCAGACAGCGACAGCAATTGCATGGGATACTTCGCGCACCCGTGTCAATGCCGGATAAACCGCCCCAGTGCGAATTTCCTGTTGTATAACGGTGTTTGCCAATACCTCGGCGGCTGCTAAAAACATGGTTTGTGTGACAAGCCGGGCCGAGCTTGCGTAAATACCTAGGCCTATACCTGGAAAAATATAAGCATTATTACCTTGAGCGGGCTTAAATAACTGATTGCCGTACTGCACGGCGTCAAAAGGGCTGCCACTGGCAAAGATCACTCGCCCATCACTCCATTGATAAGCTTGTTCAGCAGTACACTCTGTATGTGAAGTTGGATTCGATAAAGCAATAATAACCGGGTGTTCATTTACCGTGGCCATTTTACGCACAATGGTTTCATTAAATGTTCCGGCAACGCCGGTAGCGCCGATCAGTACATCGGGTTTGATTTCACCGATAGCATCGACAAAACTGCAAGTGGTATGTTCATGAGCAAATGGTTTGATGCGCGGTTTAATAGTTTCATTTGTCGCTGTCACCAATCCTTTTCTGTCGATAAACCATAATCGTTTCTGCGCTTGCGATTTGCTCAATCCGGTCGCAACGAATGCATCGACCATCAATTCGGCAGTACCGCCTGCCGCAGAGCCTGTGCCCAGAAACATGATATTCAGATCGGCAAACTTCTTTCCAGTAATACGGCATGAAGTATAAATACCTGCCAGCGTCACCGCAGCAGTGCCTTGGATGTCATCATTAAAACAGCGAGCTTGTGCACCATACCGGTCTAAAAATTCAAATGCGTGCGGTGTGAGGAAATCTTCAAACTGTATCAATGCATTCGGAAAACGAGATTGCACAGCTTTGACAAACTCATCAACCAGTGTCCGATAGGCATTACCGCTAATTCTCGGATAGGGATAACCTAAATAAAGCGGGTCTTCACGTATTGCTATGTTATTTGTGCCAACGTCCAACATAATGGGCATGCATTGGGCTGGATGAATCCCAGCGCAGGCTACATAAAGAGCGACTTTGCCGATGGGGATTCCCATACCATTGGCGCCTAAATCCCCTAAACCCAGAATGCGCTCCCCGTCTGTAACAACGATTACGCGGATATCTTCTTCCGGCCAGTTTTTCAGAATTGTTGCAATTTCGCCCCGATCTTCAGGGGTAATATAAAACCCTTGCGGTTTCCTGAAAATATGTGCAAATTCTTTGCATGCTTCACCAACTGTTGGGGTATAGACCAGAGGCATAATCTCTTCAATATGGTCAATCATTGTTCGATAAAAAAGCCGCTGATTGCGCTCTAGCAGCGCATTGAGAAAAATATATTTTTCAATCGCAGTGCTTTTGCAACGCATGCTGCCCAAAACACGTTCTATTTGTTTGTTGATGCTTGCAACATCATGAGGAAGGAGTCCACGTAAACCATAACGTTCGCGTTCTTCGCGCGTAAATGCAGTTGATTTGGTGAATGCCGGATCAGTCAGCAGCGCTTTTCCATATAAATTTTTCATGTTAATCGATGCCTCCAGGATAACGGATGGGTCTTGTAATTAACGGTAAGATACAAAGTTGCTCAATTTAATTCTGAGTTGGACAATCCAGACAACCAAAGATAAACTTATTTGTCTCAATAGAAAACACTTTCAGTCGTATTTGTAATACATAGACTTTATTTTTTATCTACATTGAGTTGATCATTTAACTAGTAACAACTCTTCATCCAGAGGTAACTTGAAAAAATTATGAGTCAATCACCATTTCCAATACCCGATCCCAGTTTATACACTGAAGAAGAAATAGCACAACTGGTTCATACCTTTTATGCAAAAGCTAGAAAAGATCCTTCATTGGGTCCTATTTTTGAAGCGCATGTGATTGATTGGGACGCTCATTTTGTGCAAATGATCAATTTCTGGTCTGCTCAGTTACGCGGCACCAGCCGATTCCGCGGCGCGCCGATGCCGAAACATATCGCACTTCCTGAGATTCGCGCAGAGTTATTTGAACGTTGGCTTCAACTTTTCCGGCAAACAACCGAAGAACTAGGTAATCCGAGTTTACAGCAACATGCCAATGCAATTGCTTCATTTATTGCAGGCAGGTTGTGGCAGGGTTATCAAATGAGTAATTACCCGGATAAACAACCCGTAGCGCTTCGTATCGCATAATTTTTTATTGTCCTTATCAAGATTATATTGAAAAGCATCAAAAGCAAAATTATCGTTTTTTCAATGCTAGCCACGCTGATTCCTTCACTGGGGCTGGGTATATTGTCGTTTCAGCAGAATGAAGCGATGATCAGTGAGAATGTAACTCGTGAATTGCGTGCCTTGGCTAACTATGCCAGCCGGGAATTAGATTTATGGATTAAAGAGCAAGTTCTTGTTGTTCGCGAACTTGCAACGTCTAAAATTCTTATTGAAGGACTATCTTCAGGATCTCAGTCTCAGAAAAATAAATTCATCAAACAGCAGAAAGCATTAGAACTCTATTTGAAGTCTGTGCATAAGCGATTGGAAACAGTATTGGAATTAACGGTAGTTGATACCGAAGGTGAAATAATTGCCAGCAACGTGGATTCGCCTTTTTCGGTGAAGTTTACTCAGAATTGGGCGCAAGATGCATCCATTCAAGGGGACGTTGTTGTACCGCCACAATGGAGTGCGAATTATGCGACGGCGATAGTGAGTATTTCGGTTCCTGTGTTATCGGTAGATGATTTTATCTTAGGCGCACTGATCGTAACGTTTGATTTACGCGATATTCAACCAAGTTTAAAAGATAAAATAAAATCACCGCCTGGTGATGTTCTTCTATTAGATAAAGATGGATCCGTCATGTTGGCTAGTGATGTTTCGATTATTAATATCGATACCCCAGTATTGCTTGAGCCTGGTGTATTAAAACGATTGCAGGATAATCCAGGGGAATATGAAGTATTTTATGGGCCACGACAGGAAAATGTAGTGGGTTTGGCTTATATGTCCGAGAAACCGCCCATAACAATAATCGCCAACAGAAGTCATAAATTGGTCTATGCTGCTTGGGAGCAGCAGCGTGATCTATACATTGGTCTGATCAGTATCATCATCTTTGTCGTTACTATAATTGCTTTCCGGATGAGCCATGCCATCGTAACCCCTTTACAAAAATTAATTGATGCAACCGAGAGAATTGTTAAAGGCGATCTTAACGTTGAATTAACTAATATACGGCGTGATGAGCTTGGTCAATTGACGCGTATGTTTAATCAGATGACCGACAAGTTACGTCAGAACCAAACTGAAATTACTGCAGCCAGTGTTGCCATGCAGCAAAAAAATCAGTTATTGGAAACGCTATCGGCAACTGATAGCCTGACAGGGCTATATAATCGCAGTAAACTGAATTCGATTATCAGCGAGCAGTTGGCTCGATATGAACGGACAAGGCGTCCTTTCGCTGTACTCATGATAGATGTCGATTATTTCAAAACACTAAATGATAGTCTTGGACATGTTGTCGGTGATGAAATAATAGCCGCGATAGCGAAAAATATTTCACAATGTATTCGCAACGTTGATTTTGCTGCGCGTTATGGTGGTGACGAGTTTATGATTATTTTAACTGAGGCGAATGTCGATGAAGCGATGAAGACAGCGGAACGTATCCGAGTGCATGTGGCCGATGTATACTGCAGTACATTAGATAAAATACTCCGAGTGACACTCAGTATTGGGGTCATTCAAAGTGAATCTCAGGATAAATCTGTAACTTCTCTGCTTTCCAGGGTTGATAGTGCCCTGTATGAAGCCAAACATGCTGGACGTGACCAAGTTTATTGCATACAACCACAATCTAACACTGCAATATAATTTCAGTTATTGATTGTGGTTCTTCTCGATTTCAAGTGTTGTGCTAAGAACCCAGCCTTGATTGCTTTCAGTCTGAACTCGAAGCCACGAGCCTAGACTCGCATTTGCTGTCAATGTCGCATCTTTTTTCAAGGTAGCTAATATTGGTGCACGGGTATTGGGTTCTTTGCGCAAATTGACATTTGCCTTGGTGCGTAATTTTATCGGTGTATGAAATTCGAGTAGATAATTGTTTTCAATAGATGTTTTCTTATGATTCGAATCGGTTATCAACCCAATTAGATGCTTGGCTTGTGCAATATGATTCATGGCCTGGGCATATTGATCTTTTTCATAAAATACAGATGCAGTTTCTACTAAATGTTGTGCCTGGATCTGCAATATTTGATCTGCTGCAGAAATTTTAACTTGTTTCAGGTGTTCTAATGCCACTTCGATTTCTGCAATTGCCGAGGCTGTGCTCGGTTTTGTCGCTAATCTATGTAGTTTTACCTGCGTGCGAGTAGCTTCTTTATTGACTTCTCGTAGTGCCTGCGCTTGGCTTTGTTGGCGGATTTTCTGACTCTTAATTAACTCATCTTTTTCAGCAATCACTTTCTCCAAGCGCGCGATCTCATTCTTCAAATTTTCATCCTGGGCTACTGTCACCGGTATTGGCTCAATAATTTGAATGGGTATTGGTTCCTGCGAAGCACATCCTGATAAATTCACTACAAACAAGATAAAGATAAATTGATTCAATGACAAGCTGGAAATTTTTAATGGGTAAAATAACATAGCTTGCAGCAAGAAATTTTTCATTTTATTTCTCTCTAACCTTGGACAATTTGGCATATTATTTTTCAGATAGTAATTCTCAATATATTCGTATCGGCACATAAAATTGGAATGTTAGATTGGGTTGATTTTGATGAGATCATAAATGAAAAGAAATTTTCATTGAATCTTTTATAATCCGATTAATTAAATTGCAAAACTGAGAAGATTGATAGAAATAAAATGCACTCAAGAACCATTTAATCTTCCAGGCAATTAAGCGATGCACAAGTATTGAGAGTCAGGAGTTATATTAGATGATAAATCAATTCACTATCACCGTAGTAATGATTTCTAAGAATTATTGTTATTTTTCTATCTACTTGACAGTATTAGACAAAGATATGTCAATATGAAGTCTGTTAAGAGATTTTTTTGTTTCAACGAAGCTCTTGAACACATTATTTTTGTGAGGGTGCCATGTATCAGAGAATTTTAGTACCAATTGACGGCAGTGCCACTTCTGAGCGAGCATTGGATGAAGCCATTAAATTTGCACAGCTGCAAAATTCACAGGTGGAAGTTGTACATGTATTAGAAGATGTCTGGTATTTTGACAATGAAGATTATCTAAATTATGCGGAATTAATCCAATCCATGAGAGGTATTGGAGAAAAAATACTAGAACGCGCGCAAAAGAAACTGCAACAGGCTGGAATAGCAGCTGAAATAAAATTGCTTGAAACGAAGGGGGAACGTATCGCCAGCGTCATTGTTACTGAGGCTGAGAATAACCTGGCAGATTTGGTTATTATCGGAACGCATGGTCGATCTGGTTTTAGCCGCATGTTAATGGGCAGTATTGCGGAAGGCGTGGTACGAACAGCGCATATTCCGATTCTTCTGATTCGCTGGAGTTGATGTCTGATGATGTCTTGAAGTACAAAGATCGCTATCACTTAACGAGATGAAAGCACTCACGATTAAATAGTTAACCCTTTTAATAACAAGTTAGAATATGGAAAATTATGAATCGCTACTAGCAACCGTTGCATTAATGATGGGTGCTTCCTGGGCAAGTGGCATCAATCTGTATGCTGTGCTGCTGGTGTTAGGCTGGGGTGGCTCAACAGGTCATATTGATTTGCCCGCCGAATTATCGGTATTGGAAGATCCATTGGTGATTGCGGCTGCCGGTATTATGTATTTCATAGAATTTTTTATGGACAAGATACCGGGTATGGATTCCGTATGGGATTCCATTCAAACCTTTGTTCGTATTCCGGCTGGTGCTATGCTGGCAGCGGGTGCAGTTGGCGACGTGACGCCAGCGCTCGAGATTGCAGCGGGTATTCTGGGAGGTGGTGTGGCTGCAACGAGTCACGCTACCAAGACGGGTACGCGGTTGTTGATTAATACATCCCCCGAGCCATTTACGAATTGGTCGGCCTCCATTGGAGGAGATTTGTTAGTGTTCTCGGGGATGTGGGCGGCTTTAAAACATCCCGAGATCTTCCTTGTTTTGTTTGTTATTTTCTTGAGTTTTTCAATTTGGTTTTTACCAAAATTATGGCATCTTATTAAGATATTAATCTCAAAAATTGGAAAATTTCTCGGATTAACAAAAGTACAATTTGTTGCACCCAATGAATCAGCTTCTCGTATCCCTGAGGCAGAATTGCTGCAACATGATCAAATAACAGCATTAGAACGCTTGGAACAATTAAGAGACAAAGGCATACTCACGGAACAGGAATTTGAGCAGCAGAGAAATAATATTCTTAAAGAGAACATTCATTAGGTTTTTTGCTGCTAAATACATCTTCCCAAATACCGCAATTCTCCTGTCTTTGGTTAACGTAACCAAGTGCTAACTTCATCTCCTTGGAATGCTATGCAACGCCGGTGGGATATTTTTTGTACGGTTATCGATAACTTTGGTGACATCGGTGTATGTTGGCGTCTGGCACGGCAATTAACACAGGATCATCATCAAGCATTACGGCTTTGGGTTGATGATCTAGCCAGTTTTTCTTGTATAGTACCGGATGTTAATCCAGAGATTCAACAGCAAGTAGTGCAAGGTGTTGAAATCTGTCATTGGCAATGCGTGTTCGTCGAAGTTGAGCCAGCTGAAGTTGTGATCGAAGCATTCGCTTGCGAATTGCCTGATGTTTATGTGGCGGCGTTGTTACAAAGAAAAAAACAACCGGTTTGGATTAATCTGGAATATCTCAGTGCTGAACCTTGGGTGCTCCACTATCATGGTCTGCCATCGCCACATCCACATCTTCCTTTAATCAAAACATTCTTTTTCCCTGGTTTTGTGCAAGGCACTGGCGGGTTATTGCGCGAAAAGAGTTTAATTGCGCAAAGAAGTGCTTTTAGTACAATAGTAGAGCGAGCATTTTTGCAGCGTAAAGGTTTGTTAGAAAGAAAACCGGGTGAAATACGAATTTCACTGTTTTGTTATGACACTGCGCCGGTAACTAAATTTATTCGAGTATTGTCGAAATCTTCAAAGCCGATTTTGTTAATTGTGCCTGAGGGGAGTGTGGCTGGGAGCATAGCGTCTCTACTAAACAATCCATCATCACAGATCGAGAAATTGATTCAGTATGGGCAATTAACCGTCCAGATCATTCCATTTATGGAACAGACTGATTATGACCTACTACTTTGGAGTTGTGATTTTAATTTTGTGCGCGGTGAAGATTCCTTCGTACGCGCGCAATGGGCAGGTAGTCCGTTTGTCTGGAATATTTACCCCCAAACAGAAGGTGCGCATTGGAAGAAACTGGATGCGTTTCTTGATCGATATACCGTAGGTATGTCGAAGGAAATGGCAGATGCTGTGCGTGAAATGTGGGTTAGCTGGAATGGCAAGGATGAAATAAGTAGCACTGCTTGGTTGAGCTACTTCTCTTTCCGTGAATCTTTGGCGCAACATAATAAAAACTGGGTTAAGCAATTATTGAAACAAGATGATTTAGCATCCAGTCTGGCGCAGCTTGCTGAAAATCAGCTATAATTTACCGTTTATGAATTTGATGTTTGCTGATATAAAACAACATCAACCTTGCTTATAACTTAAATTTTGGAATTGAAATATGAAAACCGCAATGGAACTACGCTCAGGTAATGTCGTGATGGTTGGTAATGATCCCATGGTCGTGCAGAGAGCAGAATTTACCAAATCTGGCCGTAATGCATCTGTGGTTAAAATGAAACTGAAAAATTTGTTTTCCAGCACCACAATGGAAACCGTTTACAAAGCGGATGAGAAATTCGATTTGGTTGTTCTGGATCGCAAAGAGTGTACCTACAGCTATTTTGCTGATCCATTATATGTTTTTATGGATGCCGACTATAATCAGGTTGAGGTGGAAGCTGACAATATGCCGGATGTTTTGAATTATCTGATTGATGGTATGGAAGATATTTGTCAGGTAACTTTTTATGAAGGTAAAGCCATTTCCGTTGAATTACCTAACACGATTGTGCGCGAAGTTGAATACACCGAACCCGCAGTAAGAGGAGATACAACGGGTAAGATCATGAAGCCAGCACGTCTGGTAGGGACAGGATTTGAGATTCCAGTAGCTGCTTTTGTGGAAATTGGCGACAAAATTGAAATTGATCCACACAACAATGAATTCAGAAAACGTGTTTGACGGATACTTATCTGATTAGATCTCTTCAGATCTAGCCCCATTACGGTGGGGTGTTTAGTTTTCTTAAATTATTCTGCTGCAACTTCTACTGGGAAGGATCAGTAGATTCAAATAATTTCCCTTGTTACGTTGGGCTGAACAGAATTTAATAGGACAACCCCCATAGTGCTGTTTTTTGACTAGGAGTCTGTCGGACTTAAAGCATCTGGATGGTCAATTTGTAAAAATAGTGTTCAATTGAA
>CXWL01023860.1_pt1 | contig 17653 bp, 15 predicted proteins | sample 590931 | NCBI WGS metagenome assembly CXWL01 (sample SAMEA3498368, study PRJEB10139) | groundwater metagenome | biome: water well; material: biofilm material | place: Germany | collected 2015-04-27 | reverse complement strand
CTTATAAGCTGCGCGCCGGTTGTCCTCGAACGACGCTTCCAAAACCATAAACAACGGCCGCAGCAATTCCACCTCGGCGCGCAGCTTATAAGCATCGTGCGCGGTCGGCACGGCGAACGTCGAACCGCCGAGCCGTTCCACATCGGCGCCGAAATCGTGTTCGGCCTCCAGCACGAGCGTCAACATCTCGTCCGGGAACCAACGCAGGCTTGCACCGTAGACGACGCCGGACGCCTTCGCACCGTCCGGGAACGATTGCTCCGCGAAACCGACCCGGACCTCGCTGTGCAGAAGACGCGTCAACTCGAACTTCGCGCCGAACACGGACCGCCAGATGTCGTTGTCGGCATCTGAATCGTCATAGCGCCGCAGGTTCGCCGAGACTTCTGCAAAAACGCCAACAAGGGGGTGAACGTCGTACGCGGCGCGGGCGCGAAATTCGCTCTCGAAACCCTCACGGAAGCCTTGCTCGACAACGGGCCCCGATACCGTTGCCAACAGATCGGCCGCGACGGCGCTGACCCTCGCGTCCGCGGAAAGCGTCGTGCGCCCGACCGCGTAGGTAGAGCCCGCTTCCGCTGTCGCGCGCTCGACGATGGGCAGTGTGGTGTAAGGTTCGAACACACCGTCGACGAAGAGGCCGTTGTTGCGGCTGCGCTCGGCCTCACGCGCGTAGCTGATCGAACCCCGCAAGCTGAGCTGCGCCAACTCGGCCGAAACGGTGGCGCGCGCGCGGCCTTCTGTCGTGTCGAGCTCACGCGCCGACGGATACCAGGTCTGCACGACCGCGCCGTCGGCAACGAACGTATAGGGGCCAGACCTGAAGCGCGCCTCGAGCGAGCCTTCCGTCCCGATCTCGAGGCTCGCCGACGGGCGCAGGCTCGAAAGCATGATGTTGTCGTCGTAGCCGCTCCGCAGGCTCGCCGAGGGAAAGACCTCCCATCCCTCGGTTCGAAAGCCTTCGCCGCGCCGCAGCGCTTCAAGACGGTCGCCGGGTCCCACCGGCTGGTCCGCCGCCGCGCTGCTCTGAACGGTCGAGACGAACCCCAATAGGAGCATCGCTCGACGTAGCGCCGTCACGCCGGACCTTGAAGTAACGTGTGTCACGGCCACTCGCCCGGGAACTCGGCATAGACGCACGGCACCCGCGACGCCGGTCTATGAGAACCAGGGCATCTTCTGCGCGCGCGTCGCTAACATTGCGTTAAGCGGTGTTGCCTAGGTTCGCCTGACCTTCTGAGGTTGTCGGGATGCGCCTTCTTCGAGTGGCAGCCGCGCGCTTTGCCACTGCCGTCGTCATTGGTTCCGTTCTCGCGGCATGCGCGGGAGACCGGATCATTACCGCACCGTCGAAGGACAACGGCGACCGGGCTCTTGCAAAGGCGATCGCGGCGACCGCCGACTATCGCCTGGCACCGGGCGACCAACTGCGCGTGACGATCTACGATGTCACCACGCAAACAAGCGAACATACACTTGACGCCAACGGCGCCATCGCAGTCGCCCCGCTTCAACCGCTGCCCGTCAAGCAAATGACGGCGAAAGAGGCGGGCACAGCGATCAGCCAAGCCTTGACCAAAACCGGGTTTTATCAAAAGGCAGACGTAACCGTCGACGTGCTCGCCTACGGCAAGTTCTACGTCCTGGGTGAAGTAGAAGACCCCGGTGAGTTCACGTACCGGCCAGGTATGTCGCTCTTCGCCGCGCTTGCCAGCGCCGGTGGCCACACCTATCGCGCCAACCGTGCCCGCGTCTTCATCCGCCGCGCCACCGATACGATCGAAACAGAGTACGAACTCACGTCGGATCTGGTTATTTGGTCCGGCGATGTCATCCGCGTACCGGAAGTTCACCTTTAGCGGCCATCACGCCGGCATAGATCTGCATCAGGTTCTTGTAGTTCTCTTCGGTCGAGTAGAGATTCTCGTATACGGCCCTACCCCGCGCACCCATGTCGGCCATAGCGCCCGGATTCTCGATCGCCCAGCGAACCTTCGCCCGAACGTCTTCCGGACATCCAGGCGTAAAGGCGAGACCCGTGACACCTTCGTCAAGCAAGCTCGCAAGCCCGCCAAGACGGCTCGCGATGACGGGCAAATTGTTCGCGAAGGCCTCGACCAGGGTCATCGGGAACATCTCGTACCAAACCGACGGCAAGACCAGGAACGCTGCCTTGCGCATCTCGGCATAGACGGCATCGCGATCGAGAGGCCCCACATACGAGATATGCGGGCTTTGCGCGCCCTCACACAACGTGCGCAGCGGTCCGTCGCCTACGATCGTGAGCGGGTACTCGATCTCCGCCCACGCCGAAAGAAGTGTCGAGATGCCCTTCTCCTGACTGAGGCGGCCGACATAGAGCGCACCCCGCCGCGCCGATGGCAGCGCATCACGGCCTTTCAGCGGATCGGGCACAGCGTTGCCCTTCACCACGATTTGCGCCGGCTCCAGTCCGCCCTCGACGAACTTTGCCTTCGCGAAATCGGTGAGAGCGATCAGACGATCGACCTTTCTGCGCCACGTGCCCGCCCATTTGTGAAAGTCGACCATGCACGCGACGAAGAACGTTCCGGCGAGTGACCCGTGATACGTGCCGTGCCTAACCGTCCAAAAGGCAGACCGCCGCAAGCTTTGCTCGCGAAGCGCTTCGTCGTGAAACAAAAACGCCGTCGGACAGAGAATACGGAAATTGTGCAGTGTCATGACCGAGGGCACGCCCGCCGCACGGCAAGCATCGAAGATCGAGGGCGTGAACTGCGGGAAGAAATTGTGCACATGAACGACGTCCGGACGAAACGTCTTCAGCTTCGCGGCGAGCTTCGCTCGCGCCCAAGGATTGTAGATAGTCAGAACAGCCGTGGCAGCCTTTTGCCACCAGCGCGTAATGTCCTTGTTGTGTACGGTGAAGAACTCGACCTCGTGTCCGGCGTCGCGCAGCAGCGCGACCTCGGCCTCGGACACGACGTCTTCGCCGCCGCGCTGCTGGTAGTAGTTGTGAACCACAAGCACTTTCATCGGGGTTCGACGCCCGTTGCCGCACGGCATGGGAACGGGTAACACACGCGAACCTTCATATTTCCCTGGCACAGAGCTTTGCGAACATCGGTATGAGAGACCGTCTACGACAGTTCGCAGCCGCGATCCAGTTGGGCGATCTTCCTATCCGTGCGCGCTGGTCCTTTGCGGACCAAATTCTTGTTAGCGGCGTTAATTTCCTGACGACGGTCCTCCTGGTCCGCGCGCTCGGTCTGCAAGAGTTCGGCACTTACTCGATGGTGATGATCGGCGTGCAGTTTCTTGCCGGCTTGCAGATGGCGGGCATCCTCGCGCCGATGATGAGCTTGTTCGACCAACGCGGAAGCGTGCCCGCACCCGCCTATCTCGCGACCATCCTCATCCACCAGGCTGCCCTCATCGCAGCCTTGGCCACGGCAGTGCTTATCGCAGTCGCCTTTGCCGGGACGGCAGTGCCCAAGTCGATCAACGTCACATTGGCTTGCGGCCTCGTCGTTGCCACGCAGGTGCAAGATCTCGCTAGGCGGTTCTTCTACGTCACCGAGCGCCCCGCGTTGGCATTCTTGAGCGACATCATAGCCTACGGTTGCCGGCTGGCGGCGCTTGCTCTGCTGGCATTCCACGAAGGCCTGACGATCTCGCTCACGTGGATCGTCGTCATTGCGGCCTGCATCGCAGCACTGCTTCCGTTTGTGCCGGACGCTGCACGCGCGCGCGCCACGTCGCAAGACATCAAAACGGTGACCAAGCGTCACAAAGGAATTGCCGGCTGGCTCGTGGCCAACAACTTTGTCGGCTGGTTCGGCGACGCGGGCTTCGTCCTCTTCATGATCGGCGGCTTGGTCGGTCCCGCCGAACTCGGCGCCGTCTGGGCTGTGTTCAGTATCGTCCTCGTCGTGAACTTGCTGCTGCAGTCGATCGAGAACTTCGTGCCGTCGGCCGCAACTCAGACGCTCGTGAAAGGCGGCGGCGCGGCATTGCGCAACTACATCGATCGCATGTCGGTTCTCGGTGTTGTGCTGATCTTGAGCACGGTCGCCGTTCTGATGCTCTTAGCCGACCCGCTGATGAACCTTGTATTCGGCCGCACATTTCCAGATCAACTCTGGATCCTGGCGATCTTAGGCGTCAATCAAGCACTTGTGCACGTGACGATGGTCGCGATCGCCGGACTACGCGCACTCACCGGTGTGCGCCAGTTGTTCCTGGCGCAAGCTATCGCGAGCGCCGCATCCCTGGCCCTCGTCTGGCCAATGACAGCGGCCTGGGGAGTCATCGGCGCGTTACTGACCTTGCTCTTGGTGCGCCTTGTCCTAACTGTCCAGCTCGTGGCGTTGCTTCGCAAAGGAACCCAGCGCGTATGAGCGGACGTTTGCTAGTCACGACCTCTTGGGATGACGGTCATCCGTCGGACGAAAGGCTCGCAGACCTTCTGTCGCGCTACGGCATCGCGGGGACATTTTATGTTCCCGACCGGAATAGCGAAGGCCGGCCTGTTCTCGACGCAGCGGCGATACGGCGTTTGGGGAGCAGATTCGAAGTCGGCGGTCACAGCATCGATCACGTCGTTCTGCACCGCTTGGCCCCCGATGAACTCGCCCGGCAAGTCGAAGGCAACAAGCGTTGGTTGGAGGACGTGAGCGGAAAGCCGGTTCGCGGCTTTTGCTACGTGCGTGGCCGCTACGACAGCGCCGTCACCGACGTCGTCCGGCGCGCCGGGTTCGAATACGCTCGAACGACGGAGAACTTTCATACCGGCATAGGTGACGCCCCCTACGAAATTCCGACAACGCTTCAGTTCTACCCGCATCCGGCCTCCGACTACGTGAAGATGCTGCTTCGGGGTCCGTCTCTCGTGCGCGCCCGGCTGTTCGTGTCCGCTATCGGCGTAGGGCCGTTGGTCGAACGGGTGCGGCGCTTGGCCGATCACGCGCGCACCGGCGACGGGTACTTTCACCTTTGGGGCCATTCTTGGGAGCTCGACGAACATCAACTTTGGGGCGACCTTGAGAAGACGCTGGCACACCTCGCCGCCCTCTCCCAAAGCGCGGACTACGTCACGAATCTCGAGGCTGTGCGCCGCCGCTGGAAAGCGCCTGCGCGCTGAGTTGCCGCCGGACCGTGTCGACGCCGTCGCGGTACCAAAGGTTCAGCACGACGCCGAAGTAGAAATAGTACGGAATTGCGAGAAACGGCTTCTCGAACGCGTCTTCGCCGATCGAAGCCACCCAAAACATTCCGAACAGCGCACCCAGCGTCAATATCCATTGCGCGATCGCATTCGAACCCTTCGCCCGATAAGCGCGGTAGGTGCGCCAGATAACGATCGCAAGCGAGATCTGTAGCCAAATGCACGCAACAAGCCCGACGACGCCTGCCCGTCCGAACACCGATATCAACGAGTTGTGCGGTTCGCGAACGTCCGCGGCCACGTTGGGATCCACCGCCGACAACCCGACCAGCGAAACGCCGTAGCCAAGGCCGAACAGCGTCGTCGTCCAACTGCTGGTGACGTTCAACCAAATCTTCTCCCACCAGAACAGCCGCTGCTCCACACCAGCCGCCGCACCGCGCACCGTGTCGTCGCCCCATTCGCCGCTGCCGGAGCCGCCGATCGCTAGGAAATGTTCCAGATAGAACTGAAGCGAGACGTTCCCGCTGATCCGGCCCGGAATCGGAACGCCCACCGCCAACAGAACCACGAACAGCGCGACGGCAACGCCTATCGGTGCACCCATCCGAAGCACGTTTGCCGGATGAACCAACGCAAGCAGCGCAAACAAGAAGAATATCTGCATGTAGATCGTTCGCGCTTGAAAGATGACCGCGACGAAAACGATGAGGAGTGCGGCAATCCAGGTGGTTCGCACGCCGTAGTACTTCTTGTCCGATAAGAACAGGCCGAACGCCGCCGTCAGCGCAACCATTGGGGTCATGATGTACGTGAAGAAGAACGGCGTCGGTTTTCCCTGCGCGGAAATGATCACCGGCGAGTACGGCAAGAAGAAATTGCGGAACGGATAAGAAAGCGCGATCAGCGCGCCAGCGAGAATTGTGCGATTGAACCAGCTGATGATTTTCGCGGGTGCGCCGGGCGCCGACGCAACGACGAATCCGATCCACAAAAACAGCGTCTCGATCAAACTGGTCGCATCGCGAAGCGCCCAAAACCCATGCTGGGTGAAACCCACAACCAGCTGTGGGATCGCAACGATCCACCAGATCGCAAGCGGAATAAGCGGCGCGGTCCCCAGGAATGGTGTGGCGAGCTTTGTGTCGGCAGGAATTGTCAGAAGAAAGAAGGCTATGAGGAGCTCCCCCATCGGCACGCTGGCCACGCCGCCCGGTGGGATCCGCACAAGCATAAAGGCCGCGTCCAACACCAGGTAGAGCGCGATCGCGACGAGCGTCAGATTAAGGCGAACGGTTTGTAGAGACACCTCGGGCTCCACCGGCGGCGCGGCCGTCTGCGCAAACCCTATAGGGGGCGGTTGTCCTGCATCAAACGATGTTTCCGGTTAAGGATGACCTACTGTCGATGGGACTTACTCGTTGCGCGGCGCTGATCGATGGGGTAATCGGCTGCCGTCTCGCGTTTTGTGCAACGGCATTGCGCGCGCAGATTGGCCGCCAAGATCATCAACGTCGATCGCGCACCGATGCGAATTCTCCTGTCAGCCTACGCATGCGAACCGTATCGCGGGTCCGAGCCGGGAATCGGCTGGAACTGGGCTTTGGAGATGCAGCGCCAAGGCAACGATCTTGTCGTACTGACGCGCGTCAACGCGCGCGAGAAGATCGAGGCGTTCTATGCGGCCAACCCCGCGGCGCCGAAACCGAAATTCGTCTACTACGAACTTTCAGATCCACTGTTGAAGCTGTTTCGCGCGCGCATCTTGCCGGAGCAAATCTACTACGTTCTGTGGCAATGGTTCTGCCTGGCGACTGCACGCAAGGCCGTCCAAGAAAACGCCAGCGAACTGATCTGGCATTTGACGCTCGGAAGCATCCGCCTGCCGGTCTTTCTGGGTCGTCTGAGGATGCCAATGGTGTACGGGCCTGCCGGCGGTGGCGAACGCGCCCCAATGGCGATGCGGCAAGACTACACGTTTGTTGGATATGTCATGGACGTGCTTCGCGACGCTCTGAACTGGTTCGCCGGCTACGACCCGACGATGCGCGCGACCTTCGCAGATTCGGACGTCATCTTGGCCAGAACCCCCGAAAGCGCATCAGTGGTGCCGCCGCGCTGGCGCGGGAAGGTTGAGATCGTTCACGAAGTCGGCGTCGAGCGTTGCGCTCCGGCGCGCGAGGCGCGCACGCCCGCGCGGCGCATCATGTACGCGGGCGGTTTCATATATCTAAAAGGCATCACGCTGGGCGTTCGCGCTTTTGCCGAATTCGTCCGCTTGGGCGGCGAGGCGCGGTTCACGCTGATTGGCAAAGGTCCGGAAGAAATCCGTGGTCGCAAGCTCGCGCAGGAACTCAAGGTCGACCACCTGATCGATTGGGTCCCCTGGGTCGAGCAGCCCGATCTTTGGCGCATATACGACGCGCACGATATCTTCTTGTTCCCAAGCCTGCACGATTCCGGCGGCACGGTCGTGGTGGAAGCGCTGTCTCATGGGTTGCCGGTGGCGTGCTTTGATCTGGGCGGCCCCGGCCAAATCGTGACGTCTGAGTCGGGCATCGTTCAGCCCACCGCGGGCCGCACAGCACGCGAAGCTTCCGTGGAACTTGGGCGCGCCCTCAAGCAACTTGTCGATGACGAGCCCCGATTCCGACGGCTATCGGCCGGTGCGCGCAAACGCGCCGAAGAGTTTACGTGGTCTTACCGCGTGGCCGAAGCGCTGAGAAAGGTCGCGGGACACATTGAGAGTCGGGAAGGACATTCGAAACTAGAATTGACGACAGCTGAGCGTGCAGGCTTGGCGGAGGTAGGGGGCGGACATGGCGTCGGTCGTTAGAGCGCCCATTGTGGAATGGGAAGCGCCGAAGCTGAAGGCGTTTGGCAAGGCGCCGGTGATGTTCCGCCACTCGCTGAGCGGCAACCCCTTGTTCTCCGACGCTGCTCTCGCACGCGTAATCGAGACCGCGGATCGCGAAGACTATTACGTCAACACGATGGATCGCACAGGTCACAACCGCGCCAGCCGGCGTGAGGGCGAGATTCGCGATCTATCGGGCGCACAGGTTATTGATGCCATCAATAAGGGAGCCCTGTGGCTCCTGCTGTTGAACCCGCATAAGGCCGATCCCGCATACGCGGACTTGCTGGAGTCGATCTACGCGGAGATGTACCGAATGGTGCCGGGCTTTCGCACAAGCTTCCGCAAGATGACGCTGCTGATCTCGTCACCGCGCGTACAAGTGCACTATCATTGCGACATCCCCGGCCAAACGCTCTGGCAGGTGCGCGGCGAAAAGCGCGTGTACATCTATCCGAACAAGGCGCCGTTCTTGGACCAGCCGGCGCTCGAAGAAATCGCGCTCGGCGAGGCGCATGAATTCGCGCTACCGTACGCCGACGATTACGACAGACACGCCACGGCTATCGACTTGAAGCCAGGCAACATGCTGCACTGGCCGCTGAACGCGCCGCATCGAATCGTCAACGGCGACTGCGTCAATGTCTCGTTCACAACGGAGCACTTCACGCCGTCGAACCGGCGTAGCTTCTACGTGAACTACGCAAACGGTGTCCTGCGCAAGCGGCTCGGATGGCGGGATCTGTCGCAAACCACATCAGGACCGGCGTACTGGGCAAAGCTTGGCGTGGCGACGGGCTACAAATTGCTGCGTAGGAAAAGCAGCGGCGGCAAAACCATGCGCATCGACTTCAACGTCGACCCCGCTGCGGCTGACTGTGTGCGCGACGTACCGCCTTACGAGATTCGCCGGTGATTAGCGCCGCGCCAGGGGACGACACGTCCGGACTGCGTGTTGAAATCCTGACGACGCCCGAACAGCTTGAGCCGCTTGCCGAGCGTTGGTCAGCCATGCTTCGCGCGAGCGTCGATCACGACGCTCTGTTCTTCCAGTCGTACCCTTGGGTGCACCACGTTGCCGTCTTGCGGCAGCAGCACAACAAACCCAACTTTCGCCAGCATGTGGCCGCGGTCTGGCGCGGCGAGGACCTCTTGTGCGTATGGCCGCTCGGTCTGTTCTACGGCAACGGCGCCTGGCTGGCGCGCAGCCTCGACGACCCGTTCGGCCAGTTCGCCGGCGCCGTGTTCGCCGCCGGCGCGCCGGTGAACGCATGCATCGCCGCGACTCTTCGCGATCTCAGGACGGTATCCCACGCGATACAAATGGAGGCGGTGGTCGACGGCTCCGCGTTGCACGCCGCACTAACGAAGTGCGGCGCCCAAAAGGCTGCCACATCACACGCGGTGGTCGTCGACTTGCGGCCCCATTCGACGATCCAAGCGTTCGCCCAAACCATCAACGCGAAGACGCGCAAGAACATGCGCAATCTGACCAACCGCCTGCGGCGCGCGCACAACGTCGAGCATATCGTCACCGTAGATACGGCGACCATGGAACCGCTGCTGAACTTGACCTTTGCCGCGCGGGCCGAATGGTTGCGCCGGTATGGTCGAACGAGTGCAGCGTTCCGAGATCCCAATTTCCGCGCCGTGGTGAGCAGGCTCACCCAGTCGAAGGATATGGAGCTTATTGGATTTCAGCTGCAGGCCGGCGATGTCTCGATCTCCTCCCAGTGGGGATTCGTCCACCACAATCGCTACTACGCCTACATGTCCGCAATGAACGAAGAGTTCGCGGAGTTCAGTCCGGGACGATTGCACCTGGGCATGGTGATCGAGTTCTGTTTTGAGCACGGCATTAAGGTGATCGAACTTATGCCGCCGCCCGCCGACTACAAGTTGGCTTGGAGCGAAACGACCAAGGCCCTCCACACGCTCGCCCTGCCGCTAAGTCTGCGAGGCCGGGCGGCCCTCGGCGTTGCCAACTTTGTCATGCCCACCCTGCGCCGCTTCTCGCGCAAATTGCCTGAAGGCCTTCGTAGGGGAATCGTGCGTCGGTTGAATCGAAACTGACCTCACAACGCTCCCGTCAGGGCGACGGTATGCGCAGTGACTTGCGGTCAGCTCCCACCTACGGTGTCCCCCGTCGCGGCGACGCTAGCGACCTTCGCTGTTGGGGCGAAGCATTGGGGACACACATGAAGATCCGCGCAACAGACGGCGTGGCGGGATGCAAACCGCCTCGGCGAAGGTGCCGAGCGATGGCATGGCAAATGCAGCAACTTCGACAATTGGCCGCCAACTGCCTCAATTCGAGGCGGCTGCGTATCAATTTACCATGCGGTTGAGGGGAATGCTCTGAATATGCGCGTCCTACCATCCAAGTCCGAACAGGACGAGTTTGATCGGTTGCCGGAGGTCGTGTCGCCGGCACATCAATCGTTCGATGTGCAAACGCTGTGGCGCATCGTTGCCGCTCGCCGGCTGGTCATCCTAGGCACCGTCGTTGCGGTCCTCGCGGTGACGTGAGTCGCTTGGATGATGATCGTTCCCGTGTACAACGCGACAGCGGTATTAATGCTGGACCCCCGCAAGAACTCGGTTGCCGATGTGGATGCGGTGTTGAGCGGCGTACCGACGGATCCGGCTTCCATTCAAAACCAAGTTCAGATTCTGACGTCGCGCCGGCTTGCGACCAGCGTTGTACAAAAATTGGGCCTCGATCGCGGGTTCGGCGCAAGCTTCAACGCAATTGCCAAAAACACGACCAACGCAAACGTTGCCATCGAAGCGACCGTGGACCGAGTGCTGAACGGGCTGTCTGTCGATCAGGCCGGCCTTTCGTCAACAATAAGGGTGAGTGTTTCGGCGGCCGATGCGAACCAATCGGCCCGCATAACGAATGCCTGGGTCGACGCCTACATCGAAGACCAATTGAACGCGAAGTTTGAGGCGACGCAATCGGCAGCCAAGTGGCTTGAGCAGCGCGTCCACCAACTTGCCTCGCAAGTGCAAAGCGATGACGCGGCGGTCCAGAAATACAAGGCTGAAAACGGCATCGTCGACACTGGCGCGGGCGGCTCGTTGATTGACCAACAGACGGCAAACGTTAGCACGCAGTTGATCAACGCCAAGGCCGACCTGGCGCAAAAAGCGGCTGCATATCAACGTGTCCTCGAACTGCAGCGGACCGGCCGTGCGGGCGACGCGACGCAAGTCGTGGCCTCGATAGTCATCGGACAGCTGCGCACGCAGCTGTCCGAACTCGAGCGTCAGGAAGCGCAGTACTCCGAGCGCTATCTCGCGCAGCATCCGAAGTTGATCGATATTCGCGCGCAGGTTCGCGACACCCGCAACCGGATCGCCGCTGAAGTTCGCCGCGCCGTGGAAGGCCTCGCGAACGATGTGGCGGTCAGCCGCGCGAACGTGGCCTCGCTTGAGACAAGCCTCAAAGACCTCCAGACGGCGTTCCAAGATCAAAACAGCGCCTCCGTGAAACTGAAGGCGCTGGAGTCGATCGCCGCGTCGAGCCGGACTCGTTATGAGTCGCTTTTGTCCCGTCTGAAGGAAGTTCAGGGGCAAGAAGGATTTGCCAGCCCGGACGTGCGCATCGTTTCGCGCGCCGTAGCGCCGCGCGTCGCTTCGCCCCGCTGGGCGTCGGTCTTTGGGATCGCGATCCCGGCGAGCCTGGCGCTCGGCATCTTGCTCGCCTTCATCGTCGAGGGGCTGGACACGTCTCTGCGCTCGAACGAACACGTCAGACGGTTCCTAGGCTTGCAGACGTTTGCGACCGTTCCCGAGACTACGCATGCCTGGTCGCACGCATCCGAACTTGTGGTTCGCGAACCAACCTCGTCGTTCGCCGAGGCTATTCGCGGGCTTTATCTGGGACTAACAGCTGCCGGTGATGACACACCGCCGAAGACCGTTCTCGTAACTTCGGGCGCGCCGGCTGAAGGCAAGACGACGATCGCTATTAGCCTCGCGCGCCTTGCCGCACGGTCGGGACGCAAAGTGTTGCTGATCGATGCTGACTTCCGCCGCCCGTCGGTCGCCACGGCAATGGGCCTGACGTCGACGAAAGGCATTGTTCAGGTGCTGCGGGGCGAAGTCCCGGTCGAGCGCTGCGTTGTCGCCGACCCTCTGTCTGGCGCATCCGTGCTTCTTTGCACGGACAAGCCGCGCGACCCAGCCGACCTGCTGTCGTCCGGCGAAATGGAAACACTCATCGCCAGCTTGGGCAACACTTACGAGTTCGTCGTGCTGGACTCAGCACCGCTGCGCCCTGTGCACGACACCTGGTCGCTTACCCGCTTCGTCGACACGACGCTGCTGGTGGTTCGCACGGGTGTGACGCCCCGCGACGTCGTGCTTGCCGCCTTCCGGGCACTGCGCTCCATGCGCGCCAACGTTGCCGGCGTAGCCCTTGCTCGATCGAAAGACGATCCCGAATACGGCTATCGCAGCTACTTCGCGGAAGCCAAGGGCGAGACCTTGGTCTTGATAGAAAAGCCTGATTTGCAACGAAATGCCGCATAAGCGCCGGGACTGCCCGGAACTGGGACCAAGAAACTTGCGCGACCAGACGACTACCGAAGGCGCCGCGGCCGCGAACGGCCGACGTGCAGACGTTCTAACGGAGGAACGTCGACCCGCGCCGATTGTCGCGCCCCGGCCTGAGCTGAAAGTCGTGACGGCTCGGCCGCGCGCCGACGCCACGCGCACGCCGGCATCCCACCGCGCACTGACGATCGTCGAGTCGATCGCGATCGTGTTGGCGAGCCTTGCCGCCAGCCAGGGCTATCACCTGGTGGCCTTCAATATGACGGGACCTCTGTTGGCGCCGTTCGCCGTCGGGTTGCTGACCGCGATCCTGTTCGGCGGCGCGATGCACGCGATCGAAGGCAACCAGCTTTTTCGCAACCCGAGCGGCCGCGAAGCGATCAGAGACGTGACGCTCGTATGGCTGGCAGCAGTACTAGCGGTCACGTTCTTCGCCTTCTCTCTTAAAGTTCTCGGATTCCTCTCGCGCGGCGCCATGCTGAGCTTTGTGGCATTGGGCTACCTGGGTGTCGTTACGGCACGCGCAACGCTGCATCGGCCGATTGCCAGGCTGATGCGCCCGTCGGCGTTTATGGAGCATCAGGTCATTGTCGTTGGCGCCGACGGGAATCCGTCGCTCAAAATCCTCCTGGACGAGTTGCGGGACGCCGGTCACGTGAATCCGGACGTCGTCACGTTTCGCGCCGATTGCACGGTCCTTGAATGGCCGCGCGAACTGCGCCGTTCGCTCGATGCCGTCACTGCCGAAGCTCGCGTCGCCGCGCACGGCGAGATTTGCGTGGCAAGCGGTGGCTTTGACGACCGGCGGCTGGGTGAGATAATCGCAGGCCTGCAGAACATCCCGCGCGCAGTGCGCGTCGTGCCCACGCCCTCGGTCGAACAGTTTCTGCACCGTTCAATTCGCAGCATTGGGCGATTGCGCGCGATCGAAGTTCAGCGCGCTCCGTTGAACACCGCGGAACTCATTGTCAAACGCTTGATCGATATTGCCGCGGCGGTGAGCTTGCTCGTCCTCCTCGCGCCACTGCTGGCAGCGATCGCAGCCCTGATCAAACTCGACTCCCGCGGAGCCGTGCTGTTCAAGCAAGCCCGTTTGGGCCTGCGCGGCGTTCCGTTCGACATCTACAAATTTCGGACAATGACGGTCGCTGAGAACGGCAACGACGTCAAACAAGCGCAAAAAGGTGACGCTCGCATCACCCGTGTGGGACATTGGCTGAGACGCCTGAGCCTCGACGAGTTCCCGCAACTCATCAACGTGATTCGCGGCGAGATGTCGTTGGTTGGTCCGCGCCCCCACGCGCTCGCACACGACAAACACTATGCTGCGCTCATCGAAAACTACGAGCTTCGCCAACACGTTAAGCCCGGAATGACGGGCTGGGCCCAAGTTAACGGATTGAGGGGGCCCACGGGCACACCCGAACTGATGCGTCGCCGCGTTGAACTCGACATCTGGTACGCGACGAACGCTAGCATCGGGTTGGATGTCAAAATCCTTCTGTTGACGGCGGTTGAGGTCTTCCGACAAAGAAACGCCCACTGACGGCCCCCAGCGAAGACCCAGGATTTCGACCATGAACAAACGGCAGGACGGAAAGGTCGCGCTGATCACCGGCGTGACAGGGCAGGATGGCGCCTATCTGGCGGAACTGCTGCTGGAGAAGGGCTATACGGTTCACGGCATCAAGCGACGGTCGTCGTCGTTCAACACTGGCCGCATCGAACACCTTTACCAGGACCCTCATGAGGAGAATCAGCGCTTCATCCTGCACTACGGCGACATGACCGACGCCACGAATCTGATCCGCATCGTCCAGCAAACCCAGCCCGACGAGCTCTACAATCTGGCCGCCCAGTCGCACGTTCAGGTCAGCTTCGAGACCGCGGAATACACCGCAAACGCAGACGGCGTAGGACCGCTGCGCCTACTCGAAGCGATACGGTTGTTGGGCCTCACCAACAAGACGCGCTTCTACCAGGCCTCTACGTCGGAGCTTTACGGCAACGTCCAAGCGACTCCGCAAAACGAGAAGACCCCGTTCTATCCGCGCAGTCCCTACGCCGCCGCCAAGCTCTACGCTTACTGGATCGTCGTGAACTATCGCGAAGCCTACGGCATGCACGCGTCGAACGGCATCTTGTTCAATCACGAAAGCCCGATCCGCGGCGAAACGTTTGTCACGCGCAAGATCACGCGAGCGGTCGCCGCAATCAAAGCCGGCGCGCAAGACAAGCTCTACCTCGGAAACCTCGACGCGAAACGCGATTGGGGTCACGCGCGCGAATACGTACGCGGCATGTGGCTGATGCTGCAGCAAGCGACGCCCGACGATTACGTTCTGGCAAGCGGCGAGAGTCATTCCGTGCGGGAATTCGTCGAACTGTCGTTCAAGGAAGTCGGAATTCAGCTTGAGTGGGCGGGCAGCGGTACCAGCGAGAAAGGCCGTGACGGAAAGACCGGCCGCGTCCTGGTCGAGATCGACCCACGCTACTTCCGCCCAACCGAAGTCGAGCACCTCCTGGGCGACCCTTCAAAGGCGCACAAGGTCTTAGGTTGGCGGCACGACACCGGGTTCGACGCACTAGTGGCCGAAATGGTCCGCGAGGACGTCAAAGCCCTCAAGGCCGAGCGCGCTTAGATCATGACCCACGGCGCTGCATTCCAGCTCGAAGGCAAGCGAGTGTTGGTCGCCGGTCACCGTGGCATGGTCGGCGCGGCGCTTGTGCGCCGTCTGGCTTCGGAACGTTGCGAAGTCCTGACCGCAGATCGCACACGGGTCGATTGGCGCGACCAAGCCGCCGCGCGAGCTTGGATGGATGATGCAAAGCCGGACGCTGTCTTCCTCGCAGCCGCCAAGGTCGGCGGCATTCTCGCCAACGACACCTATCCGGCAGAGTTCCTCTTCGACAATCTGATGATCGAAGCGAACCTCATCGACGCGGCTTATCGCGCGAAGGTCGCGAAATTGCTGTTTTTGGGTTCAAGCTGCATCTATCCGAAATTCGCGCAGCAACCGATCCCTGAAGAAGCTCTTCTGACCGGCCCGCTCGAGTCCACGAACGAGTGGTACGCGATCGCCAAGATCGCCGGCATCAAGCTCTGCCAGGCCTACCGCAAACAATATGGTTGCGACTTCATCTCTGCGATGCCGACCAACCTGTACGGGCCCGGCGATAATTTTGACCTGACGTCCAGCCACGTGATTCCCGCGCTGATGCGCAAAGCGCACAACGCGAAGGTAAATGGTGCAAAGGACGTGGTGATCTGGGGCAGCGGCACGCCGCGCCGGGAGTTCCTGCACGTCGATGACTGCGCCACGGCGCTTGTCCATCTGATGAAGGTCTATTCCGCCGACACCCATGTGAATGTCGGCGCCGGAGAGGACATCACCATTCTTGAGCTGATGAAGCTTGTCGCGGAAGTTGTCGGTTTTCTCGGGACGATCGCGCGGGACGAAACGAAGCCCGACGGCACGCCGCGCAAACTGATGGACTCAAGCAAGCTGCGCGCCCTCGGTTGGACGCCGCAGATCGGTCTGCGGGACGGTCTATCGAAGACGTATCAATGGTTCCTGGCGAACAAGTCCTAGCACGCGCGCCCGGCGCGGCGCGGCCGTTCCAAGCCGTCGACATCGTCGGCGTCCCGATCAGTGCGATCGATATGACGCAGGCCATCGATCGGCTTGCTGGCTGGATCGGCAAGCCGCAAAGCCAATATGTCTGCGTGGCGGACGTGCATAGCGTGATGGTCGCGCGTGCCAACCCTTCGCACATGGCCTCGATGCGCGGTGCCGCCATGGTCACACCCGACGGCACGCCGCTCGTTTGGGTCGGCCGCCTGCTGGGACGGCAGATATCCAGAGTATGCGGCCCCGACCTTCTGCCTGCGGTTTGCGCCGCATCGGAAGCGCGTGGCTGGCGGCATTATTTCTACGGCGGCGCGCCGGGCGTGGTCGATCAACTCAGCGCGGCACTTGCCGCGAAATACCCGAAGCTTCAGATCGCCGGGATTCATACACCCCCATTCCGAAGCCTGAGCGCGGAAGAAGACGCGGCCATCATGCACGAAATCGCGGCCGCAAAGCCCGACATCTTGTGGATCGGCCTCGGCTGCCCGAAGCAAGAGCGATGGATGGCCGACCATGTCGAGCGGCTGCCGGGCGTGACGCTGATCGGCATCGGCGCCGCGTTCGACTTTCACACCAACCGCGTGGAGCGCGCACCGACATGGATGCAGCGTAACGGACTGGAGTGGCTGTTCCGGTTGCTCTCAGAGCCACGCCGCCTTTGGCGCCGCTACCTCGTGCTCGCGCCGCAATTTATCTGGCACGCCGCGAAACAAGTCCTTCGAGAGCGAATCTAGTCGCGGCGCCGCCTGAGCGCCAGTACCAAAAACACTAGCGCCAACACGACCACCACCGGACTGCCGAAATGGGCTGGTGGGCGGTCCACGACGCCGGCACCTTTGCCGAACCACGCATCGTAGGACACCAATCCGCGTGCGACGATGACCGTAAGCAGTCCGAGTGGTACGAGCGTCCGATAGCGCCACCCGATCGCAAACAACAGCAGCGCGAGCGCGATCTGCAACGAACCGAACCACGCGAACACGCGCACGATCGTCTCACCGCGCGTCGACAAATCGATCCCCGCGATCACCCCCGCGCCACCGTCCGGCAGGAAAAAGTGGATGCAGCCCGGGATGAGCTCCAGCACCGCCACGAGCATCAAGAACCACGCTGCGGCTTGCGGCCCCCGGAAATCCGCATTCGTGCTCGGCGGAAACAAACCCATCAGCGCGCCTCCTGGCCAGTTACTCGTCTTCCGGTTCGTCGCGATCGACGGGCGTTTTGATCCACCCCTTCACACGCACGAGATGTGCAGTAACCGCGACCGCGCCAAGCGCCATGCCCGCCGCGTCAAACCACGGATCGGCGTAGAGAAGTGCGATGCCCGCTGCCGTGGCAACCACACGCTCGCTCAGGTTCGCGGCGCCGATGATCCATCCGCCGGCTGCAGCGGCGAGCGCGGTCACCGCGAGACAAGCGGTCGCGAACGTCCAAGCGATCGACAGTGGGTCGCCG
>CXWL01085916.1_pt1 | contig 17654 bp, 14 predicted proteins | sample 590931 | NCBI WGS metagenome assembly CXWL01 (sample SAMEA3498368, study PRJEB10139) | groundwater metagenome | biome: water well; material: biofilm material | place: Germany | collected 2015-04-27 | reverse complement strand
ACGTTGATCGCGATGCGCAACGGCGGCACCCCGGCGCGCTGCCAGGTCGCCGCCTGCGCACAGGCCGCCTCCAGTACCCACTCGCCCACTTGCAGGATCAGCCCGGTGGTCTCGGCCAGCGGAATGAAGTCCGCCGGCGGCACCAGGNNTCTTCCGGGCTCTCATGGCCCTGCTTGGCGCGCGCCATCGCAATATCGGCCAGCCGCAGCAGGGTCTCTGCATCGCCGCCATCCTGCGGATAGACGCTGATACCGATGCTGGCGCCAACCCGCAAGTCGTGGCCTTCGATCAGGAACGGTTCCAGCAGCGATGCCTGCAGTTTCTGCGCGACCGTGGTCGCCTCGAAATGCTGGCGGATGTCGAACAGGCCGACCACGAATTCGTCGCCGGACAGCCGCGCCACGATGTCTTCCTCGCGCAAGGTGGCGCGGAAACGCAGCGACACCTGGCGCAGCAACTCGTCGCCGATGCGCCGGCCCAGGGTGTCGTTGATCCATTTGAAACGGTTCAGGTCGATGAACAGCACGCAGCCGGACGATTCGTTGCGCTGCGCTACCATCAGCGCCTGGTCGACCAGCTTGGTCAGCAGCGTGCGGTTGGGCAGCCCGGTCAGCGCGTCGTAATAGGCCAGGTGGTGCAAGCGCTCTTCGGCCTGCTTGCGTTCGGTGATGTCGCTGAGGTAGGCGATCAGGCCGATCGGCCGCTCGTCGACGTCGCACAGCGGCGTCAGCGTCATGCTGGCCCAGAACACTTCGCCGGATTTCTTGCGGCGCCGCACTTCCATCATGCGTCCGCCCTGCTCCGCGAAGCCGTCGTGGAAGCTGGCGTCCTCGTCGACGTAAAGGAACAGGATGTGGTTGCCGACCGCTTCGACCGCGCTGTAGCCGAACAGGCGCTCGGCGCCCTTGTTCCAGCTGGTGATGTAGCCGGTCTGGTCGAGCGTGAGCACCGATTCCTGGATCTGGTCGAGGATCTGCAACTGATGCGCCAACTGCGCTTCGACCTGCACGAACGCATGGGTCGAGCGCTGCGCCAGCGAGTGTACCTGCAGCAGGCTGGCGGTCAGTTTGGCCAGGCTGGCGAGATGGTGCCGATCCGTCGCGCTGAAATTGATGCGGCCGAACACCGTGTAGCAGCCGAAATAATGGCCGTCGCAATCGACCTCCTGGCGCAGTTGCTCTACGCTATCGGGAAACAATTCGCCGGCGCTCTTCTCGATCGCCGCAGCGCGATCGGCAGGCTCGAAGACGCCGTACGGGGTGGCCAGCAGGCAGCGCGCGATGCGGCCGAGTTCTTCATGCAGCACCTTGCCGCGCAACCGCAACACCGCTTCGCACAAGGAGGCGCTGCTGGCAATGAAGTCGGAGGCAGGGTGAACGAGCATCTACAAATTCCGGCTGACCTGGATCGCCCAGTGATACGCTTGCAACTGGCTGTTCCACCAGCGCCGCACGTCGATGTCGGCCGCGTGCAGCTGGGACAGCGACGGTGCCGGCGTCTCGACCAGCCTGAGCAACTGGCCCAGCGCGCCGCTGCGGTCGAGCAAGGCGGCGGCGGTGTCGGGCGCCAGGCTGAGCTCGCCGACGATCTCCGCCATCGGAATTTCCAGCAACACGTCGAGCAGGGAGAACACGCCGACCATGAAGGCCAGGTCCTGCGCCTCGCCGTCGCCGCCGCCCTGCTTGCACAGCGACTCCATCTGGGCGGCGCGCAAGGCCGCGACCGGCAATAGCGGATTGGGCAACCCGTCTTCACGCTGGCGCGCATACAGCAGCAATTGCAGCCAGCGCTGCAACTGTCGCCGGCCGAGCACGCCGATGGCCTGCGCGAAACCGGTGATCGGGGCGCCGAGCGCAAATGCGGCCGAATTGACCAGCTTGAGCAGATGGTAGGACAGCGCCGGATCCTGCTTGAGCAGGGTTTCCAGTTCGCGCGTGCCGGCGTCGGCCGCCAGCAGGCTGAGCAGGTTGAACAGGCGCTTGCGCGAACTGCCGTCGTCCGGCTCGGCGTCCGCGTGCGGATGGATCGGGTAGTCGCCGCTGAACCAGCCGAACCCCGCCCTGGCGCATGCTTCCCGATGCGCGGCGCTGCGCACCCCGCGTGCGAGGTGCGGACCGAACAGCGCCGCCTGCACCACCGGCGCCGGGGCGCCGGCGGCGCAGTCGAGCGACACCGCGCCCAAGGTCGGTGGGACCGCCACGCCGGCCGGCGCCGCACCGTCGAGCAGGATGCGGTAACCCGCTTCATGCAGCGCCGCCATGCTGCGGCAGGCGGCGCGGTCCGCCAGCGCGCCGGCGTCGATGGCGAACATCACGCGGTTCGGCGGCATTAGTTCGAGCAGCGCCGGGGTCAGGATGGCGGGGGTGGGAATCTGCAACACGCAGTCGAGCGGGGCAACCGCCGTCAGCAGGTCGGGCGTGGCGAAGATGGCGTGCCAGGCGGCGCCTGGATCGGCCGGGCCACGAAAGGCCGGGGCACGATGGGCGGCGCCGGCGTCGAGGCGCAAGGTCAGCGCCACCCACTGGTTGCCCGCATTGGCCGCAGCTTGCAGGTCGACCAGCGGTAAGGAGGTGAGTTCGGGCACGGCCATCGGAATCTTAAATACTTGAGTAGCGTCAATACTAGTGGAACAATTAACGAAAAGCAACCATTTGGTTGCTTTCCGGACACAATACTGGGCAAGCGGCATCCCAGGGTCAGTGCCGCCCTCCTGCGAAACCGGCGTGCTGGACGGCAAACTTGATCAGCTCGGCCTGTCCTTCGATGCCCAGCTTGCGCTTGATGTTGAGGCGGTGGGTCTCGACCGTGCGCACCGACAGCGCCAGCGCGAGCGCGATCTGCTTGTTCGAGTGGCCGTTGGCGATGTGCTGCAGCACCTCGTGCTCGCGCGTGGTCAGCTGGTTGTCGATCACCTGCGGGCGCGCCAGTTGTTTCGCCAGCGCCTCGCTGTAATAGATCCCGCCGGACATCACGGTATCGATCGCCAGCACGATATCCTTGCCCGGCGCGTCCTTGAGCACGTAGCCGCGCGCACCGGCCTGCATCGCCTGGCCGACATATTCGAGCTTGTCGTGCATCGACAGGATCAGCACCGCGATGCCGGGAAAGGCGGCGCGGAACCTGGCCGTCGCCTCGATCCCGCTGGTGCCGCGCATGTTGATATCCATGAGCACCAGGTCGATCGGCGTCGCGCCGGCCTGCAGCAGCGCGTCGTCGGCGTTGCCGGCTTCGGCCACCACCTTCAGGTGCGCCATCGCCTCGAGCCGCGCGCGCAGGCCGTCGCGCACCAGCGGATGGTCGTCGACCAGCATGATCCGGATCAGTGTTGTCGTCATGTTTTCCCTAGCCTTCGATCGCCACGCTGGCCTGCACCGAGGTGCCGGCGCTTGACGAGCTGATGTTCAGTTGTCCGCCGATCGCTTCCATCCGCTCCACCATGTTGCGCAGGCCGATGCCGCGCTGCGGGTGGCTCGCCACGCCTTCCGGATCGAAGCCGCGGCCGTCGTCGGCCACCGTCAGCGTCACCCGGTCCCTGCTGCGCGCCAGGGTCAGGTCGATGCGCCGCGCGCCGGCGTGCCGCTCGCTGTTGGTCAGCGCCTCCTGGGCGATGCGAAACAGCACGGTATTGATCACGTCCGGCAAGCCGGGACTGGCGCCGTCGGCGCTGAAATGGACCGGCGCGCCGCCGCCTTGCGTGAATTCGCGCGCCAGGTGCTCGAGCGCGGCGGCCAGCCCGAGATCGTCGAGGATCGCCGGGCGCAAGTCGTGCGAGATGCGCCGCACCTCGCCCAGCACATCGTTGAGCTGGCCGGCGGTGTGCTCGAAACTGGCGCGCGCCTGTCGCTGCTGTTCGGCATTGCCGGCCAGCCGGATGATGCCCGCCTCGATCTGCAGCTTGATCGACACCAGCCACTGGCTGATGCCGTCGTGCAGGTCGCGCGACAGGCGCGCCCGCTCCTGTTCCTGCGATTCGACCACCCGCTGCGCCAGCGCCTTGAGCTTGGCGTCGGCCACCCGCAGTTCGCTGATGTTGAGCACCANNTCGACGTCGTCGAGGTAGATGCCGGTGCCCATCATCCAGCCCCAGCGCGCCATCGGCACGACGTAGCCGAGCTTGGGCGCCGGCTTGCTGGTGGACGGCTTGAGCCACATGTAGCGCTCCAGCCCGCCGCCGGCCCTGGCGCGTTCGATCAGGCGCTGCACGGTCGGTTGGCCGTTGTCGTCGCGCAGGTTCCACAGGTTGTGGCCCACCAGTTCCGGCTGGCGCGGATGCATCAAATTATTGCCTTGCAAATCGTAGATGAAAAAATAGCCGTCGTCGCCATAGCTGAGCGTGGACAGGATGCGCTTGGCTTCCGCCAGGGTGGCCGGGTCGCTGCGGCCCGAGTCGTACAGGTGCGCCACCGAGCGCGTGGCCAGCGCCACGTAGTGCTTCAGCTCGGCTTCCTTGCTGGCCAAATAGGCCTGCTGGATCGTGGCGCGCTGCTGCTGCGCCAGCGTGATGCCCTGGTGGCGCACGAACAGCGCGATCGCGCACAGCGCCAGGATCAGCGGCGCGATCGCCAGGAATATGACTTTTTGCCTCAGCTTCATGCAAGTTCGCGGATGTGGGTCGAAGCACGGATTCTAGTCGGTTCCGCCCTCCGTGGCTATCCGGCCTCGAGCCCGCAACTACGTAGTACTACCTGGCAGTCCTGCGTAATGCTGCGCTTGATTGACCGCCATCGTTCATGAATACTGGCCGCCACACCGCGCGGAGAGCAAATCGGCATCGACCGGTTGAAGCAACAGGTGGCCACAAATATCTCGGAGGAATCAATATGAAACGTTTAACTAGCCAGCTCGGCTGGGCTGCGCTCGCGCTGCTCGGCGCCGGCTCGCTCGCCTATATCGCACTCAAGCGGGGCGAGTCGATCAACGCGGTCTGGATCGTCGCCGCCGCCGTGTGCGTGTACCTGATCGCCTACCGCTTCTACAGCCTGTTCATCGCCAACCGGGTGCTGCAGCTCGACCCGAAGCGCGAAACCCCCGCCTACAAATTCAACGACGGCCTCGATTACGTGCCGACCAACCGCTACGTGCTGTTCGGCCACCATTTCGCCGCGATCGCCGGCGCCGGGCCGCTGGTCGGCCCGGTGCTGGCCGCGCAGATGGGCTACCTGCCGGGCATGCTGTGGATCCTGGCCGGCGTGGTGTTCGCCGGCGCGGTGCAGGACTTCATCGTGCTGTTCATCTCGATGCGGCGCGACGGCCGCTCGCTCGGCGACCTGATCAAATCCGAACTGGGCGAAATCCCCGGCATGATCGCGCTGCTCGGCACCTTCATGATCATGGTCATCATCCTGGCGGTGCTGGCGCTGATCGTGGTGAAGGCGCTGACCGGCTCGCCGTGGGGCAGTTTCACCGTGATGGCCACCATCCCGATCGCCCTGTTCATGGGCGTGTATTCGCGCTTTTTCCGGGTCGGCCGGATCGGCGAAGTGTCGCTGATCGGCTTCGTGCTGCTGATGCTGGCCATCGTCGGCGGCCAGTACGTGCATGAATCGGCCACCCTGGCGCCGCTGTTTACCTTCACCGGCACGCAACTGACCTGGATGCTGATCGGCTACGGCTTCGTCGCCTCGGTGATTCCGGTCTGGCTGCTGCTGGCGCCGCGCGACTACCTGTCCACCTTCCTCAAGATCGGCACCATCGTCGGCCTGGCGATCGGCATCCTGATCGTCGCGCCGCACCTGAAAATGCCGGCGATTACCAAGTTCATCGACGGCAGCGGCCCGGTCTGGTCGGGCAGCATGTTCCCGTTCCTGTTCATCACCATCGCCTGCGGCGCGGTGTCCGGCTTCCACTCGCTGATCGCCTCCGGCACCACGCCGAAAATGATCGAAAACGAACAGCACGCCCGCTTCATCGGCTACGGCGCGATGCTGATGGAGTCGTTCGTCGCGATCATGGCGCTGGTGGCCGCCTCGACCATCGAGCCGGGCATCTACTTCGCAATGAACAGCCCGATCGCCCTGCTCGGCAGCACGGCCGAATCGGCCGCCGCCGCGGTCGGCAAGATGGGCTTCGTGGTCACCCCGGAAATGCTGACGCAAACCGCCGCCGACGTCGGCGAGCACAGCATCATCTCGCGCGCCGGCGGCGCCCCGACCCTGGCGGTCGGCATGGCCAACATCCTGTCGGGCGTGATCGGCGGCAAGACCATGATGGCGTTCTGGTACCACTTCGCGATCCTGTTCGAAGCCCTGTTCATCCTGACCGCGGTCGATGCCGGAACCCGCGCCGGCCGCTTCATGCTGCAAGACCTGATGGGCGCGTTTTCGCCGTCGATGAAGCGCACCGATTCGCTGCCGGCCAACCTGATCGCCACCTCGCTGTGCGTGGCGGCCTGGGGCTACTTCCTGTACCAGGGCGTGGTCGATCCATTGGGCGGCATCAACACCTTGTGGCCGCTGTTCGGCATCGCCAACCAGATGCTCGCCGGCATTGCGCTGATCCTGGGCACCTGCGTGCTGTTCAAGATGAAGCGCGCCCGGTACGCCTGGGTCACCGCGGTGCCGACCGCCTGGTTGCTGCTGTGCACCCTGACGGCCGGCTGGCAGAAGATTTTCGACGCCGATGTGCGGGTCGGGTTCGTCGCCCATGCCAACAAGTTCCAGGCCGCGATCGACCAGGGCGTGCTGCTGGCGCCGGCCAAGTCGGCCGCGCAGATGCAGCAGATCGTCTTCAACGACTATCTCGACGCGTCGCTGGCCGGCTTCTTCATGTTCGTGGTGGTGGCGGTGCTGGTGTTCGGCGTGCGCACGGTGATGAAGGCGCGCGNNTAATGTTCAGCGAACTGGTCCAGGCCGGGCGCGAGGCCGGCCGCTATCTCGGGCAGAGCATGCGCCTGATGGTCGGCCTGCCGGAATACGACACCTACGTCGCGCACATGGAACTGACCCATCCGGGCGCGCCGATGATGAGCTACGACGACTTCTTCCGCGAGCGCCAGGAAGCGCGCTACGGCGGCGCCGGCAAGCGCGGCGGTTGTTGCTGACAACAGGAAATAGAAATCGATCAACAAGGACGCCCTCGCCGGCGTCCTTTTTTTTCGCGTTTCCGCAAGAAAACCTATCTGTTTCCTATGAGGCTGGTCTGGTTTGCGACATATCAAGAGCTTCCCGAATNNTGCCGCCTGTCCCATAAATGTTCCGCCCGCCGGAAATGCCATGCTGAATTTTGAGCGCTCCAGCCTCAACCAGAAACTGACGATCATCTCGTTCCTGTCGACTGGCACCGCATTGCTGTTTGTCTTCCTCGCCTTCGCCGTGACCTCGGTGCTGAACCACCGCAAGGACGAGGGAATGCAGCTGTCCTCGTTTGCCGGCGTGATCGGCGCCAACAGCGTCGATGCGCTCGTCTTCAACGACCGCAATGCCGCCCAGAACACCTTGTCGGCCCTGAAGGCGAAACACGAAATTTCCAGCGCAACCCTGTTCGAGCGCAACGGCAAGGTGTTCGCGCGCTACATCGCGCCAGGGCGCGCCGAGGAAGCGTTCGACCGCGTCGAGCCGGTCGGCATGGGCGAGGACGCGCTGGCCGCGGCGAATGCGCAAGGCGGCGCATTCTGGCGCACCCGCATGCGCCAGTACCGCCACGTCACCGGCAACGGCCACCGGATCGGGGTGGTCATGATCGAAGCGGACCTGAGCCACATGTGGCTCGACATTTTCAAGAGCCTGGGCGTGATCGCGGCGGCGATGGGCGCCTCGCTGACCGTGGCGCTGCTGCTGGCGAGCCGCTTCAAGAGCAGCATCGCCGACCCCGTCACCAAGCTGATCAATGCGGCGCAGAAAGTCTCGGCCAGCCAGAACTACACCTTGCGCATCGCGCACGAGCGCACCGACGAGCTCGGCACGCTGATCGACAGCTTCAACGACATGCTGGCCCAGATCGAGGGCCGCGGCGCCGCCCTGACCCACCATCGCGACGAGCTCGAGCGCCAGGTCAGCGTGCGCACCGAGCAGCTTGAAAAAGCCAAGAACGCGGCCGAGGCCGCCAGCCGGGCGAAGAGCGCCTTCCTCGCCACCATGAGCCACGAAATCCGCACTCCGATGAACGGCGTGCTGGGCATGACCGAGATGCTGCTCGGCACCACGCTGGGCGAAACCCAGCGCAAGTACACCAACCTGGTCAAGAGTTCCGGCGAGCACCTGCTGGTGATCATCAACGACATCCTCGATTTCTCCAAGATCGAAGCGGGCAAACTGTCGGTCGAATACATCGACTTCAACCTGTGGGACCTGCTCGACGACATCAACAACGTGTATACCCCGCAAGCCCAGGGCAAGGACATCGCGCTCGATTTCGAGATCGCCAACAACATCCCGATTGCGATTTGCGGCGACCCGAACCGGCTGCGCCAGATCATGGCCAACCTGCTGGGCAACGCGATCAAGTTCACCGACCAGGGCCGCATCCTGGCCAAGGTCCAGGTCGCCCGCGAAGACCAGCAGGCGGTGGCGCTGCGCTTCGAGGTGCACGACACCGGCATCGGCGTCGCGCGCGAGGCGCGCAGCCGCATCTTCCAGGCCTTCTCGCAGGCCGACGGATCGACCACCCGCAAGTACGGCGGCACCGGCCTCGGCCTGGCCATCTCGAAGCAGCTGGTCGAATTGATGGGCGGGAAGATTGGCGTCGATAATGCTTTGACGCAAGGCTCCATTTTCTGGTTCACGGTCAGTTTCGACAAGCGGCGCGTCGACCCCGACGAGCCGGGATTTTCACCGGCCGCCGTCGAAGGGCTGCGCGTGTTGATCGTCGACGAACGCCAAAGCAGCCGCCAGGAACTGGAGCGCCAGCTCGCCGCCTGGCAGCTGAGCTTCGACAGCGTCAACTCGTCGATGCAAGTGCCGGCCCGCCTGGACGCCGCGGCGCNNCTGTCGCTGGCGGCCGACATCAAGGCCGACCCGGCCACCCGCGCCACCCGCATCCTGCTGATCAGTTCGGACCGGCTGGCGGCCGACCCGGTGCAGCGGCGCGCAGCCGGCGTCGCCTACCAGCTGATCAAGCCGGCCCGCCCCGGCGACCTGTTCGAGTGCATCGCCAGCCGCCCGCGCAAAGGCGTGGCCGCGGCGCCCGCCGCCGAGCCGCCGGCGCCGGTGCGCCAGGCCGGCAGCGGCCCCCTTCTGCGCAAGGTGCTGCTGGCCGAAGACAATCCGGTCAACGTCGAAGTGGCCACCGCCATGCTCGACAGCCTGGGCCTGGCGGTCAGCTGCGCGCGCAACGGCGAGGAAGCGCTGCAGGCGGTGCGCGACGGCAGCTACGACGTGGTGCTGATGGATTGCCAGATGCCGGTCATGGACGGCTTCGCGGCGACTACCGAGATCCGCCGCCACGAACGCGAAAACGGCCGCGCGCGCAATCTGCCGATCATCGCCATCACCGCCAACGCGCTGCAGGGCGACCGCGAATCGTGCCTGGCGGCCGGCATGGACGATTACCTGAGCAAGCCCTTCACCCAGCAGCAGCTGGGCGCCGTGATCGGCCGCTGGATCGCGCTGCCGCTGGCGGCGAGCGTCCATCACGGCGAGCAGCGGCCGGCGACGCCCGCCGTGGCGCCGGCCGCGCGCGACCTGATCAACCCGCACGCGCTCGAGAACATCCGCGCGCTGTCGTCCGACCGCGGCTCGGCCCTGGTGCGGCGCGTGATCGCCGCCTACGTCGACGACACGCCGCAGCACCTGAAGACGCTGCACCAGGCCATCGCCGGCCTCGATACCGGCAAGCTGCGCAAAGTGGCGCACAGCCTGAAGTCGAGCAGCGCCAACGTCGGCGCCGAAACGCTCGCGCAGATGTGCAAGGACATGGAGCAGCTCGGACGCACCGACAGTACCGAAGGCGCGTCCGGCATCCTCACCGACATGGAGCACGAATTCCAGGCAGTCCGACGTTCGCTCAGTGCCATCCTAGAAAAGGAAACATGACATGGCCTCCACCAATCCCACCAAACGCGGCGTCGTCCTGGTCGCCGACGACGATCCGGTGATGCGGCTGCTGATGCTCGAAATGCTCGGCCAGGTCGGCCTCGACGGGATCGAAGCGGAGGACGGCGCCCAGGCCGTCGCCTACTTCCAGAGCATGTCGCCGGACCTGATCCTGCTCGACGTCGAGATGCCGAACATGGATGGCTTCTCGGCCTGCCGCGAGATCCGCCGGATCGAGACCGGCGCGCCGGTGCCGATCATCATGGTCACCGGCGGCGACGACATCGAAGCGGTCACCAACGCCTATGAAGTGGGCGCCACCGATTTCGTCTCGAAGCCGATCAACTGGCCGATCCTCGGCCACCGCGTGCTGTACGTGCTGCGCGCCAGCGACGCCATCGTGCGCCTGCGCATGGCCGACGCCCACAACCGCGCGGTGCTGGCGGCGATTCCCGACACCTTCTTCCGNNCGGCAAGCACATCACCGAAGTGCTGCCGCGCGACATCGCCGAGCGCCTGCTCGAACAGATGCGCGGCGTGCTCGATACCCAGCATATCCGCTCGGTCGACTACGAACTGGTGCGCTTCGGCGCGGTGCATCACTTCGAGGCGCGGCTGGTCGCCACCGGCGCCTGCGAGGTGTTCGGGCTGGTGCGCGACATCAGCGAGCGCAAACGCACGGAAGAACAGATCCGCCGCCTGGCCTACTGCGACAGCCTGACCGGTATTCCGAACCGCCAGGCCTTCCTCGAAACGCTGGAACGCGAACTGCACCGCTCGAAGGTCGGCAACAAGAAGTTCGCGGTGCTGTTCATGGACCTCGACGCCTTCAAGCGCATCAACGACACGCTCGGCCACAACGTCGGCGACCACCTGCTCAAGGCGGTCTCCGAGCGCCTGCGCGAAACCATCCGGCCGAGCGACCTGGTCTCGCGCGGCGACCAGTCGCACAACCTGGCGCGCCTGGGCGGCGACGAATTCACGATCCTGATTCCCGACCTGGAGCGGGTCGACCATGCGCTCAACGTCGCGCACCGGGTCAAGGAAGCGATGCGCAGGCCGTTCCTGATCGAAGGGAACGAAATCTTCGTCACCGCCAGCATCGGCATCTCGCTGTTCCCCGAGGATGGCGACGACTGCAATTCGCTGCTCAAGTTTGCCGACACCGCGATGTACCACGCCAAGAACTGCGGCAAGAACAACGCCAAGTTGTACAGCTCATCGCTGACCATGCAGATCATGAGCCACGTGAAGCTTGAAGTCGGCTTGCGCAAGGCGCTCAAGAACGAGGAACTGTACCTGCTGTACCAGCCGCAGATCGAAGTGCGCACCGGCCAGATCGTCGGGGTCGAGGCGCTGGTGCGCTGGCGCCATCCGGAACGCGGCATCATCTCGCCCACCGAGTTCATTCCGCTGGCCGAGGAAACCGGCCTGATCGTCCCGATCGGCGAATGGGTGCTGCGCGCCGCCTGCCACCAGGCCAAGGCGTGGCAGCGCCTGGCCCGGCGTTCGGTGCGGATGGCGGTGAACCTGTCGGCCAAGCAGTTCAAGGACGAGAACCTGACCCAGATCGTGGTTTCGGCGCTGCACGACACCGGGCTCGATCCGAAACTGCTCGAGCTCGAACTGACCGAAGGCACGCTGATGGACGATGCGCGCGCCACCATGGCCACGCTGGAGCAGCTGCGCGCCATCGGCGTGTACCTGTCGATCGACGACTTCGGCACCGGCTATTCGTCGATGAACTACCTGAAGCGCTTCGACGTGCGGGCCCTGAAGATCGACAAGAGCTTCATCAGCGGGCTGCCGCAGGATTCCGAAAACGCCGCGATTACGCGCGCCATCATCGCGATGGCGCATGGCCTGAAGATGGTGGTGGTGGCCGAAGGCGTCGAAACCGACGAGCAGCTGGTGCTGCTGCACGAATACGGCTGCGACATGGTGCAGGGCTTCTACCTGGGCCATCCGTCGCCGCACGAGGCGATCGCTCTGATGCTGCTGCAGCCATGTGCCGAGGCGGTGCCGGTCAAGTAATGCTGGCGCGGGAGCCGAATGTTCCCGTCGTCCTCGCGGGCGCCGAAGGACGACGGCTCTGGCCTACCGTTCGAACCTCAAGGTATGCACCGCCTTCCCGGGCAGCAGCGGCCCGGTCCTGCCCTCGACCCACGCCGCGTGGCCGCGCAGGAAAAACGGCGACAGCGGATGCCCGCTCTGCCCTCCCGGCATGTTGAAGACGCCCTGCTCCTCCCGGCCCGGGCTCACCGTCATCCGTTCCGACTGGCCGAAATTGCGGCCGGCCACGCGCGGCATGTTGGAGTCGCCCGCCAGCAGGTCGGGCGGCGCCGACAGCCAGCGCTTCAGTTCCGGCGCGGCGGCGCTGATCGGATGGGCGATGGCGGCCGTGTTGCGCTCGCCCCAGGTGGCGGCGGCCAGCGGCTTGCCGTCGCGGGTCAGCTCCGCGATCACCTGGTCGACGGCCGCCAGCTGGAGCGCCTGCCAGTCCGGATACGCGGCCGGCAGCCAGGCCGCCGGCTTCTCGTCGAGCAGGCGCGCCACCACCACCGGCCAGCGCGTGCTCGCCGCCTGCATCCCGGCCTTCTCGTCGATCGCGGCCATCGCGCCATTGGCCGCGTCGAACAGCAGGTCGTGCGTCGCCCACATGAAGCCGCGCGCCAGCCGGTAGCCGGTCGACTCCACGCTGGCGCGTCCGCTCCATCCCGTGTTCAGCAGGCGCAGGAATTCGGCGCGCTGCGGCTTGCCGCGCAGCGCCGCCGCATCGAGCGCCCGGATCGCGCGGCTGCGCCAGCCGGCCATGAAGATCGCCCGGTCGTCCATCGTGATGCCGTACACCGCCCTGACGTCGGTCTTCGGCCCCAGCGCGCGCAGGCCGTCGCGCACCTGGCGGTTGCGCGCCCCCAGGTCGAAGCCGCCATCGCCGATCAGCTCCGCGCCGGCGCCCATCAGCTGGCGGCTGTTCGCGGTCGACAGCTGGCCGCTGGCCGGATTGACCACTTTCGGATAATCGGCCGGCGCCAGCGCCCCGTTCCAGGTGCGCGTGGCGCTATCGACCGCGATCGGAAAACTGGCCCCGGCGCCGGCCCGCGCGCGCCGCGGCAGCATGCCGGTGATGGTCCAGCCGATGTTGCCCTGGTCGTCGCCGGCCACGAAGTTCTGCGCCGGGATGCCGATCGTGGCTGCCACCGCCAGCGCCGCGTCGAGCGTGTTGGCCACTTCCAGGCTGCGGTGATTGAGGTTGAGGGCGCCCGGCTGGTGCGCGATCCAGTGGAGCGCATAGGTGCGCCCGCCGGCTTCGCGCAAGGGACCGAACGAACTCTCGCGCACCACCAGCTTGTGCGCCGCCGCGCCCTTGACCAGGATGACCTCTTCGTGGCTTGCCAGCGTCTCCCAGCCGTTCGGGGTGCGCATCCGCGCCGGGTTGGCCGGATCGGCCTCGAGCGCGACCAGGTCGACGAAGTCGCCGTAGCTGTTGGTGTAGCCCCAGGCCACCCGGCCATTGCTGCCGACGGTGACCACTGGCGGCGCGCCCGGCAAGGTGATGCCGGCGATGCGCCGCGGCGTGCCGTCCGCATCCGGGAACTGCAGCGCAAGCCGGTACCAGGTGGTGGGCAACTGGATGCCGAGGTGCATGTCGTCGGAGACGATGGCGGCGCCGTCGCTGCTGCGGCTGCCCGCCACGGCCCAGTTGTTGCTGCCCACCGCATCGGAGAATTCGGCCGACGCCGAGCGGAGCGGGCCGCCGCTGCGGCGCTGGCCCCACCAGCGTGGCGCGCTGGACGGAATCGGCGCGCCCGAGGGCGCCACGGCGTCGCGGTCGAGCGGCGCGTCCCACTCGGTCGCCTCGGGCAGCAGGAACGCGCGCTGCGCCGGATCGGTGTGCTCGGCGATCCAGCCGCGCGCCAGCTCGCGCGCTTCCTGCCCGCCCTGCAAATCGAAAAACATGGCCCACACCACCAGCAGCGAATCGGCGGCGCTCCATGGACGCGGCCGGGTCCCGGTCAGCACATATTCGAACGGGCGCGCGGCGAGCGCGCCGAGGCCGTCGTTGATGCCGGCCACATAGCGNNCGAAAACGATGCAGGCGGCGCACCTTGTCGGCCGGGACCGCGCGCGGGCCGAACAGTTCGGCCAGTTCGCCGGCGCCGACCCGGCGCAGCAAATCCATCTGGAAAAAACGGTCCTGCGCATGGATGAACCCGGTGGCGTAGGCGAGATCGAAACGGTTGCTTCCTTGCAGCAGCGGCACCCCGTGGTCGTCGCGTGCGACGCTGACGGCGGCGCCAAGGCCTGGCGCGTTGCGGATGCCGTCGAGCTGCGCCATGCTGGCGCGCAGGTACAACCAGGCGCCCAATAGCGCCAGCACCACCAGGCCCAGCAAGGCCAGCACCACCCGCACCAGCCACCACCTCACACCGCGCTTCGCCATCACGTCTCCCATGCTTGAGCCAGCGCCAATAGTGCCAGAAAAAAACTATTCCGGGAAACGTTTCTCGGTGCGTCAATCACACAATTTCTCGTGCCGGATTGATCTGGATCAGAGATCGGCCACGGCGCGATCGTAAGCTGGATGCAGGCGCGTCGCCCCGAGGCGCATGCGGCTATCCGGAAAGGAATCGATATGCGACAGCTCATCATCGTCGCGGCCAGCGCGCTGCTGGCCGCCTGCAGCACCCCGCAGCAGCGGGCCGAGAAAATGCAGGCGCAGATGGACCGCATCATGGTCGAGTACGGCCCGGCCTGCGTCAGGATCGGCTACCAGCCCAATTCCGACCAGTGGCGCAACTGCGTGCTCCAGCTCAGCACCAAGGACGACATCAGCCGCTACGGCTATCCTACCCATGTGTATGGGGGCTTTGGCCGTTCCCACTGGGGCGGCGGAGGATTGTGGGGGCCGTACTGGTAGGCGGCGCGGCGCTGAACGCGCGCGCGAAGTCGGCCTTGGTGCGCGGCTGGCGATCGGCGAGCAGGCGCCCGACCAACTGCTGCGCATGGCGCACCAGCGCCGGATAATGCGCGTCGCGCGGATGCAGGCTGAGGCGCACCAGCGGCGCCGCCGCCAGCATCGACGCCATCGCGCCGGCCACGCGCGGCGACAGTAGGCGGCCGCCTGCATTGCGCGCGGTATACACCAGCGACGGCGACCACAGCGCGCGGCGCGCCTGCAGCAAGTGAAAATGGCGCAGCGTGGTGGTGTATTCGAACGGGAACCCGCGCAGCGCGCGCCACGCCGCCTCGCCCAGCAGCCAGGCCGGCGGCACGAAACCGCGCGCCGGCCATCCGCGTTCGCCGAACCAATCCAGCCCGAGCGCGATGCGGCGCCTGGCGTCGGCCTCGCCGATGGCGGCGAACTCCCCTTCGCCCTGGGTGTAGACGGTGCGCAGGAAGCGGCTGCGCAAGCCTGGGCGCGGCGCGGCGCTGTCGAGATGGGTGTAGCCGTGCAGCGCCAGCTCGTGGCCCTGCGCCAGCAGCAGGCCGAGCGCCTGTTCCATCGCCGGCGCGGCCGGCGCGCGGTCGTGGTAGCGCGGCACCACCAGCCAGGTCAGCGGAATATCGGCCACCGCCCGCACCGCCTGCAGCAAACGCTCGCAGTCGTCCCAGGTGTCGGGCGCGACGTCGTGGATCGAGACGCACAGCGTCCTGGTCTCAGTCGGAGGCACAGATTCGTTCGGCATCGAATTGGGCGCGCTGGCGGCTTGCCAGCAGCCCTCCGTAACGGTTGAGCAATTGCGGCATGACCAGTTCCCAGTCGTAGTGCTCCTGCGCCTTGCGCCGCGCGTTGGCGCCCAGCGCGGCCAGGTCCTGGCGGAAAATCGCGTCGATGCCTTCGGCCAGCGCGGCGGCACTGTCGGGCCGCACCAGCAGACCGGTGTGCGCGTCCACCAGCTCGGCCACCGCGCCGCCGGTGGCCACCACCGGCAGGCCGCAGGCCATCGCTTCGAGCACGATCAGGCCGAAGGTTTCGCAGTCGCCCGGATGGACCATCAGGTCGCAGCTGGCGAGCAGCCGCGCCAGCACGCGCTGGTCGCGCTTGAACGGAATGTAGGTGAGCTGCGGAAAATGCGGCAGCGACGCGCCGCCGCCCACCAGCAGCAGGTGGTACGGCCGGCCCAGCTTGCGCACGGCATCGATCAGCAGCGCCAGTTTCTTTTCCGCCGTGAAGCGGCCCGCGTACACCAGCAGGCGCGCGTCGGGCCCCAAGTGCAGGTGCTGGCGCAAGGTGCCGATGCGGCGTTGCGGGTGAAACACGCCGACGTCGATGCCGAGCGGCTGGTGGATCGCGTCGCCGATGCCCATCTCGGCCAGTTGCTGCACCATCAGGCGGCTGGGCGCCATCACCATGTCGAACTGGCGGTACAGCTGCGCCAGGTAGCCGCGGGCGCCACGCATGGCCAGCTCGCCGAAGCGGTTTTCCATCAGGCGCGGCAGGTCGGAGTGATAGAACGCCACCACCGGAATGCCGAGCTGGCGCTTGGTGCGCAGCGCCGCCCAGGCGCAATGGCCGGCATCGCCGACCTCGACCAGGTCCGGCTGCAGCGCACGCAGGATGCGGGCGGTGGCGCCGACCGACAACGGCATGCGGTAGCCGTGAATGCCGGGGAACGCAATGGCGGGAATTTCCACCAGCGCCGGCGCGCTGCCGCCGCCGTGCACATTCGGGCTGACGATGGTGTGGCTCATGCGGCTGCGCCGGGCCAGCCAGCGCGCCTTGGCGTTCAGGTAGGTGCTGACGCCGCCGCCTTGCGCGGCGTAGAACATGGTGATGTCGACGAGATGCATGCTTGAAGGCCCATGAGTAAACCCACGATAGCAGCGCACTGCTGGGATGGTTTGCGCACACTCAAACCGATTCGGACAGGGTAATAATACTCCGGCGCGCAGGAAGGCGCCGGACTGGTCGCAGGTTAAGGCGAGCTCATCTGTTAGGGCTCAGGTGGCGCGGCGGTCCAGCATGGCGCGCGCGATGGTGCCGGCGTCCACGTACTCGAGTTCGCCGCCGACCGGCACCCCGCGCGCCAGGCGCGAGACGCGCAAGCCGCGTGCCTTGAGCATTTCGCTGATGTAATGGGCGGTGGCCTCGCCTTCGTTGGTGAAGTTGGTGGCCAGCACCACTTCGCCCACCACCCCGTCGGCGGCGCGCCCGATCAGCGTTTCAAGGTGGATGTCCTTCGGGCCGATCCCGTCCAGCGGCGACAGGCGCCCCATCAGCACGAAGTACAAGCCCTTGTAGGTCAGGGTCTGCTCGATCATCATCTGGTCGGCCGGGGTCTCGACCACGCACAGCAAAGTGCGGTCGCGCGCGTCGTCCTGGCACAGGTCGCACACCTCGGTCTCGGCGAANNCGCGCGCGACAGCATCGCCGCGCCCTCGCGGTCGTGCTGCAGCAGGTGGAACGCCATGCGCTGCGCCGACTTCGGACCGACGCCGGGCAGCCGGCGCAAGGCCTCGGTCAGGAAATCGAGCGACTTGGACATCGGTGAATCAGAACGGCATCTTGAAGCCTGGCGGCAGCGCCATGCCGGCGGTCATGCCGCTCATTTTTTCGGCCGAGGTCGCTTCCGCCTTGCGCACCGCATCGTTGAAGGCGGCGGCGACCAGGTCTTCCAACATGTCCTTGTCGTCGGCCAGCAGCGACGGGTCGATCGAGACGCGCTTGACGTCGTTCTTGCA
>CXWL01001310.1_pt1 | contig 17657 bp, 16 predicted proteins | sample 590931 | NCBI WGS metagenome assembly CXWL01 (sample SAMEA3498368, study PRJEB10139) | groundwater metagenome | biome: water well; material: biofilm material | place: Germany | collected 2015-04-27 | reverse complement strand
GCCCGCAGCGCGTTGGCGACGCTCTGGTTCATCAACGATGAGGCTTCGTCCGAGCTGGTCACTGAATTTTACAAGCAATTGCGCAACCCCAAGCTGTCAAAGGCACAAGCATTGCAGCTCGCACAGCAGAGGCTCTTAGCAGATCGGGTCTATGAGCACCCGGCCTACTGGTCGGCGTTCCTCTTGCTGAATAACTGGCTGTGATTGGCATCATGCGCATGCTAGAGTACATCGGTGGACGCCCCTCACCGCTTCAACGACAGAGGTTCGGCGTGAAGACATCGGTTATCGTCAACAGCGCATTGCTCATCCTCCTCAGCCTGCCCGGCTTCAAATCAGCCGTGAGCGCCGCGCCTATCGTCGACCGGCCCACCGTCGCCCAATCCGATCAACGGGAAGAGCCGGCGATGCCGTTCTATACCCCTCGAAAAAAGACCATACCCCGCGCACGAGTCGGAGGAGGCTTGCGGGGAACGGATGGGAAAGACCCTGAAATCGTAGCCCTTGTTCCCGACCATGTCGGCCTCACGGTGAAACAGGCGCCCTCCTTAAACTGGTTCCTCTCCAAGCCGACCTCCTTGCCCATTCGGTTCACACTCATCGACACCCGATCGGTCAAACCGTTGCATGAAGGCCTGATTCCCACACCGGATCATGCGGGCATTCAATCGCTGAATCTCAAGGATCTCGGGTTGACTCTCGAACCGGACGTGCAATATCGCTGGTATATCTCCGCCATTCGCAATTCGGAATCCCCGTCGCAGGATATCGTCGCCGGCGGGATCATCGAGCGCTGTGAATTCAGCGCCTGCCTGGTGGAAACGGCCGTCGACCTCACCTGCGACCGGCAAAGCGTGCTGCGGAATGCCGTGCGAGGGTTCTGGTACGATGCCATGGCCTGCCTCTGTGAGTTGATCGACGCGAATCCCTCCGACCAGATCCTCCGGAGACAACGTGCCGCGTTGCTCAAGCAGATCGGTCTCCATGGAGTGGCAGACTGGGATCTTCGTTCAGCTCAAACCCCCATCCGCTAGCCAACTCATCAACAATACCCGTGAAGCGTTCCTCGTTTCAGGTTTCTTGTTTCAAGTTTTCAGAGGCTGTCTCTACCAACCTGAAACCAGGAACTAGAAACCAGAAACTCCAGCCTCAGCCGATCAGGTCAATCCAATTGGATTCAGCACAGAATCCTTTTCGATTCAGGCAAACCATTCATTCCTTCTACGACAGCCGCGCAAGATCTATTTCTCGGCTAAAACCATCAACAGCGATAGAAGCGCTGTACCGTCCTAGCAGGCACACAGCTTGCTGGATACTCGTAGAACTAATGGCAACCAGCAATGAAGGGAGGCGCGACGATGACACAGGAGATCATTGTGTGGGCGCTCCTTGCCGGATTGGTCGGCCTCATCTGGGTCATCGCAGTCAGTATCCTTCGTACCGACCATCACTCCCGGGACAACCAACAAGGTGGGGCTCAGCCGGAGCACCGCAATGGATACAAACCACATGAACAGACAGCCCAGCATTCCAACACCTCAGCCTGACAACGAAACCTCTCATCCTCATTCTTCCTCTAGCCGCATAGAGCAGACACGACTATCCGTCGATCATCCCTCCCTCAATGGATACCTCCGAGAGGTCCGGCCCTCTCCCCATTCGGAGAAACAGCGAGTCACCATCTCCCTTCCCACCCCTCTCATTGAGCGCCTCAGAAACGCGGTGTATTGGACAGGACATCGTCCTCTCGTGGCTCTGGTGAGTGAGGCGATCGAAGACATCGTGGCCCAGATGGAGGAAGTGAACGGAGGAGCCTTTCCCCAACGTGTTGCCCCCCTGAAAGTAGGGCGCCGACAAGGACAACGCTCCCCTCTCCGCCCCGCCACGGGCCACAGTTCCACATCCGCATTCCCAGACAGATTGTAGCGATGAATCGAACCGGCCAGCAGGCTGCGGAAAAACTCGGTGTATGCGAAAAACACGGTTGAACGACTCCGAACGATATCGAGGTCTGAGTAACCACAGAATGCTCAAAAAGGCCGTCCAGCAAGGCCGCCTGTCTGCGTGCGGACACGCACAGGCAGGCAGCAAGCGAAGAGGCGAGGCGTACGGCGTCGGTACGTTGAGCCTCTTCGTGAAGCGAGAACGCCGCTGGCGGACTTTGTCAGCATCCTGCGAGAGGCCGCCGATAAAGGCATGCGAGAGTTTCGAGAGTTCGAGCCTCGGCACAACCAGCGCATTCAAGCAGGATGCGCAATGGTTGGCGCATTGGGACCTGGCAGATAGACACAGAGGGCAGTTATCACGATCGTATTCTGTTTATAATACACAGCACGCGCAACCGCGCGATGACTCCGGCCACTCGAACCGCTATGGGCACTGAGGCCTCAATGGTCACTGGAGCGAGTCACCACTCCGTGCTCGTCGTGGAGGATAACCCGGACCTCGTGATCGGGCTGCGAGATCTCTTGCTCCATGATGGCTACGACGTCACCGTCGCCGGCACCGTCGCCGGCGCCATCGAACTCGTTCGAACCCATCGCTTCAACGCCATCCTCCTGGACTTGGGCCTTCCGGACGGCGATGGGATCGATGTCTTGAAAGAAACTCAGCGCCTGGACCCTTCTCTCCCCGTCGTGATCGTCACGGCCCATATCTCGCCGGACCGCACCGTGGGATCCCTGACAGAGGGAGCGTTCGCCTATCTGACAAAGCCCTATCATCGGGAAGAGCTCAGACAAACGCTGCGGCGCGCCATCGGGGTCAAGGAACTCGCCGTGAAGGTTGAACGTGTGCAGCACCTCCTCAGTGAAAGCGAAGATCGCTTCCGCTCGCTGGTGGAGTCGGCCACCGATGCCATCATCGTCGCCGATGGGCGCGGGATGATTGCCTCCTGGAATCGATCTGCCTCGGTACTCTTCGGATACTCCAATGAAGAAGCGATCGGACAGCCGCTGACCCTCATCGTGCCGCAACGATACCGTGAGGCTCATACGCGAGGCCTCGCGCGCATAGCCTCCACAGGCAAAGGCCGCGTGATGGGATCTGTGATTGAATTACACGGGCTCAAAAAAGACGGAACGGAATTTCCCATCGAACTCGCCCTGGCCACATGGAGAAATATTGACAGTACCTACTATAGCGGGATCATTCGTGATACGTCCGAACGGAAGAAAGCGGAGCAGTCTCTGGCCCAACTCCAGCGCCGGCACTCGCTCATTCTGACGCAGGCCGGCGAAGGGATTTACGGTCTCGACCGCGACGGGTTGACGACGTTCGTCAATCCTGCCGCCGCACGGCTTCTGGGGTACGACCCGGATGAACTGGCCGGACGGTCCATGCACAAGGTCTTGCATCATTCCAAGCCGAACGGAAGCCCCTATCCGGCCGAGCAATGCCCCATCTATGCCGCACTTCGAGACGGCCAGGTGCATCGGGTGTCGACCGAGGTGTTCTGGCGAAAAGATCACACGAGTATTCCGGTCGAATATGTCAGCACGCCGATCGTGGAACAGGGTGCCGTGACGGGAGCCGTGGTGGTGTTCCGCGACATCACGGAGCAGCGAAAGGCCGAGCGCTCGGTGCGGGAAAGTCAGGAACGGTTTCGCCAGCTGGCGGAACATATTCGTGAAGTCTTTTGGATGACCGATGCCACGAAACAGCACATGCTCTATATCAGTTCGGGCTACGAAGAGATCTGGGGGCGATCCTGCGAAAGCCTATACGCCTCGCCCCAATCGTGGCTCGACGCGATCCACCCCGATGACCGGGCCCGCGTCCTCGACGCGGTCACACACAAGCAAGCGGCCGGGACGTACAACGAGCAGTATCGTATTCTGCGGTCCGATGGAGCCATTCGATGGATCTGCGATCGCGCGTTCCCCATCCGCAATTCTTCCGGAACCGTCTATCGCATCGTCGGCTTCGCCGAAGATATTACAGACCACAAACGCGTCCAGGAATCCTTGCGTGCCAGCGAAGAGCGTCTTGAGTTAGTGACCGGTGGATCAAGCGACGGCTTCTGGGACGGGCAGGTGCTCCCTGACGAACCGTGGAGTTCTTTGCGTACACCGGTGTGGTGGTCTCCTCACGTCAAAGCCATGCTGGGCTATACCGACGAGGAATTTCCCGATGTCTTGGGAAGCTGGGCCGCTCGACTTCATCCCGAGGATACTGATCGCGTCTTTGCCGCGTTGGCGGCCCATATCGAACGTCGCACCCCCTACGATGTGGAGTACAGGCTCCTCACTAAAGCCGGAGAGTACCGATGGTTCCGCGCGCGCGGCCAGGCCATCTGGAACGACGCGGGCCAGGCTGTTCGGATGTCCGGCTCCCTTCAGTGCGTGGCGGATCGCAGACGCGCAGAAGAGGCTATTCCCCGGAGTGAGCAATTACTTCGAAGCGTGGCAGATAATACAACGGCGGTGATCTACGTCAAGGATATCGACGGCCGGTTTCTGTTTATCAATCGCCGCTTTGAACAGCTCTTTCATCTCACGACCGAACAAATCGTCGGTCATACGAACCACGAAATCTTTCCACGGGAGATTGCCGACGCGTTTCGCGCAAACGATCTGCAAGTCCTGGAGCAGAACAGTACGGTGGAATATGAAGAACAGGCGCCGCACGATGACGGGTTGCATACCTACATCTCGATCAAGTTCCCGCTGTGCGATCGCACCGGAAGGCCCTACGCGACCTGCGGCATTTCCACCGACATTACCGAGCGTAAACGCATCGAACACACCCTCCACGTTCATGAAGAACAACTCCGCCGTGCCCTAACCTCGGCAGAGGTGGGCACCTGGAATTGGGACCTCCAGGCCGATCAAATCTACTGGTCCTCGCAGGTCGATAGAATTCTCGGCCTCTCGGATGGGGCGCGGCCTCGTACGCAGAACGACTGGCTGGTCCTCGTGTACCGGGAGGATCGGGACTCGATGGCGCGCATGATGCGCCAGGCGATGGACCAGCCCGGCACCGAGGTAGTATTTGAGCACCATGTCATGAGACCGGACGGCAGCTTCCAGTGGTGTGTCTGGACGGGTGAGATTATTCGAACACGCGATGGAAAGGCACTGCATATATTGGGAACGGTCCGCGCCACAAACTGTGGCGCGTGAAGCGCCGTTCGTTTGAGAGTAGAGTTTCTGGTTTTGAGTTTCACGTTACTCGTTACGGATTGCTGAAATTCCGATGTCGAATCTGAAACTCGAAACTAGAAACTAGGAACCTGAAACACTTGAACGAGATACGCTTCACGTTTCACGTTTCACGAACGCAAGGGCGTTCCTCAGCCGCCTGGGCGGTGATAGGACTCGTCTTGTTGCTGGGACTCTCTTCCCTCTTCGTCTCCGAATCCGCCGCGATGGACATCGCGATCCTCCAATCTTCTGATATCCCGGCCTACCACGAGGCGATTGCAGGCCTGAAGGCCACGGGCCCGATAGGCGCGATCTATACCGAATACGATATGCAAGGCGACCTGGATCTCGGCAAGAAGCTCGCGCGCAAGCTACGCGCATCCACGACATCGCTGGTGGTCGCCGTGGGGCTCAAGGCCGCGCTGGCGGCGAAATTAGAAATGAGCGAGGTCCCGATCGTCTATATGATGATCCTGGACCCGCTCAAGCATCAGCTCACAGCCGGCAACATGACCGGCACATTGCTGGAGGTCCCCGTCGACCGGCAGCTCAAGATCATGCGGATGTTTTTCCCGACCCTCCGCCGGCTCGGGACGCTCTACGATCCTGCCAAATCGTCCTCGCGGATGAGGGAAGCCGTGCGGCACGCCACCAGCGCCGACTTTCAACTGAAGGGGCTTCCCGTCGAGAGTGAAAAAGACGTGCCGCAGCAGTTGCGCGTCTTACTCTGGGATGTGGAAGCCCTCTGGCTCATGCCAGACTCCACGGTACTGACGAACGAGTCCGTCCAATTCATCCTGGAATCGTCATTGGCGCGCCAGATACCCGTGATCGGCTTCTCACCGGAGTTTACGCGTCTGGGAGGGCTGCTGAGCTTGTCCGTCAACTATGGTGAAGTCGGTCGAGAGACCGGCCTGCTCGCCAAACGTATTCTCGATGGGGAACGGCTGCTGCCGCTCAACCCCGTCCCGATCGACCGCATCAAGATCACAGTGAATCTCAAAACCGCCAAGTTCCTGGGCCTGACGTTTACGAAAGAGCTGACAAGTCTCATCGATGAAACCTATTGATGGGGACAGGCATATGAATCGTCCAGACATGACAGAAGGCCTCATTGGTCTCAGATCCTTCTTGGCGAACCGGTTCTTCAGCCTGCGCTCAAAGTTTGTGCTGTTTTTCAGCCTCATTCTGATCATCGCCTGTTCAACCTTGAGCTGGTACTTCGTGGAAAAGAGGCGCGAGGCGATGATCGACAACCTTCAACAATTGGGCGCGATCCTGCTCACGAGCGTGGTGCACAATGATCACTTTCGATTTGCGGGCCTTGTCGCAGAAGATCGTGCCACGCTCCAGCAATTTACGGAAGGCCTTCTGGCGGTTCAGGATGTCGTCTATGTCGTCATCACACGGCCAGACGGTACGGTGCTCGCCCGGCAGACGAAAGGCACCCGCCCATCCTCTGGCAGCCTTGCACGGTCCATCGACCGGCCCCTGTACCCGGACCCCGGCATCGCCACACAGTACGTGCATTCCTCCAGCAACATTCCTCACATGACCCGCCTCTCCATCTCCAACACACTGGGCAATCGATTCGCCTGGGAAGAACAGGTGTACGACTTTGCCATGCCGGTGCTGCGAANNTCTATCCTGCTGGATGAAGGGAACACGAACGCCTCGACGACACTCCTGTCCGGTGTCGTCCAGGTAGGGTTGACCGACGCACACGTGAAGCACGAGCTCGCGACGATGATCAGAAACATTTTTCTCCTCACCGCGCTCATCATCGCCGCAGGCATGTTGGGCGCCCACCTCCTCACCCTCCGCATCACGAAACCGTTGAGGAGACTTGCCGACGTGGCGAGACAAGTCGCTGAGGGCCAGTCGCCCATGCCCCTCACACCCTCCACGCGCGACGAAGTCGGACAGCTGACGAGCATGTTTAACCTCATGACCCGTTCGTTACAGGAACGAAGCCTCGCCATCACCGGAAACCTCGCTACCATTAAACATCAGGTCGGCCAATTGACCACATTGCATGAAGCAAGTGCGGCCATCACCAGAACATTGGACCTGGACGAGCTCCTCAACACGGTGCTCCAACTCCTGATGGCCAACCTGGGTTTTACACGGATGCTCTTGGTATTGCGGGAGCCCGAGCGAGACTCCGCATCTGTAGCTCAGGTCGCAGGTGTCACGGCCGACATTGTGGAAGCGGCCCGTCATCTTGAGGTGCCCATCCAGAACGATGGCAGTCTCCAGGCGGATCTGTTGATTCAGGGCAAGCCCCTGCTTATCCTGAGCCTCGATGCCGTGTCGAATCGCATGCACCCATCGGTGCTGGCGTTAGCTCGCCGGACAGGAATCACATCCTTCGTCGCGGTCCCGCTCCAGAGTCACAATCAGATACTCGGATACCTCGCCGCCGACCGGGGATCGCAACCCTGCACGGACGAGGATCTTCATATGCTGCTGACGATTGCCAGCCATGTGGCAGCAGCCATCGACAATGCCATGGCCTATTCGCACCTCGAAGAACTCACAGAACACCTCGAACAGCACATCACGGACCGCACCCTGGAATTATCGATCGCCAACGAACGGCTCCAAGAACAGGATCGGCGGCGATCGCTGTTTCTCTCCGTCGCGTCGCACGAATTGCGCACCCCCATGACCGTGATCCGAAGCTTTGCGGACAACATGCGTGACGGGATCGCAGGGCCGGTGAGCGGCCAGCAAGTCACCTACCTCACGCGCATCGAACACAACCTGAATCGACTCACGAGAATCGTCAATCAACTCCTCGATTGGTCGCGCCTTGAGTCACAGAAGGAAGTCCTCTGCCTCAAACCGGTGTGCGTTGAAGCCACGGTCCTCCTGGTGGCCGATAGTTTGCGCACAGTGGCGGCTGAAAAAACGATCGCCCTCGAGATCGTGCATGCGGATGGGCTTCCAGCAGTCTTGAGCGACCCCGATAAACTGGAACAGATTCTCTGGAACCTGATCGGCAACGCAATCAAATTTACCCCTCCCGGCGGCCGCATTACCGTCGACTTCCAAGCGATCCCCACAGGCTTCGTCCAAACCTGCGTCACCGACACCGGCTGCGGGATCGACCCGGCTCATCTCGAAAAACTCTTTCAGGAGTTCTCGAAAGTGCCGTCGGCGATCCCCACTGCTCAGGGCGCGCAGCTCGGCCTCTTCATCACGAAAAGCTTAGTGGCGATGCATCGCGGAAGCATCTGGGTCGAAAGCACACCCGGAGCCGGCACGCGCTTTTACTTCACCGTGCCTATTGCATCCTCGCGAGAAGACTCCCGGCAGCCGGCCACGTAGCAGGCGGGACGGGCGAGATCCGAAGTTCGGGGTTCTGGGTTCTGCGTTCGCAGTTCCGGAAACCTCGAACGTCGGACCTCGAACCCTCTGAGAGGAGTAGATTGTCCTGGGTACATGCTCTACAATAATGTGGCACGGGCGCACAGCCTTCAGCCTGAAAGCCTGATCTCCTGAGCAACACCATGCGCGCCAAAATCCTCATCGTCGACGACGATCGCGATATTCTTCTCGGACTCGAGAATCGTATCACCTGGATGGGGCACGAGCCTGTCACAGCCGACAACGGCAAGGACGCCTTGCGTCTGATCGAGCAGGGAGAATTCGATCTTGTGCTCCTGGATCTGGAGCTGCCGTTCCTCTCCGGCCTGGAAATTCTAGAACGGGTGAGAGCCAGCTCGCACAGCGAACAGCGGACCGAACGGGCCACCAGCACAGCCTGCACCACACCGCTCATTGTCATCCTGACCGCCTTCGGCACCATCGAGCGTGCGGTGCATGCCATGCAACTCGGCGCATTCGACTTCCTGGCGAAACCGTTCAGCGCCGACCACCTCACGGTGGTCGTCCAAAAAGCTCTCGCCACCGTGGCGCTGCAGCGTCAAGTCGATGTGCTCCGTCAAGAAGTCGACGATCGCTATGAACATCTCGTAGGGGCCAATGCCAAAATGGCCGTCCAACTCACGATCGCCAAACAAGCGTCCACGTCAGACGTGACCGTCCTCCTGCTCGGGGAAACCGGAACGGGAAAGGAAGTCGTCGCCCGCGCCATTCATCGATGGAGCCCGCGCCGTTCCAAACCATTTGTGGCGGTCAATTGTGCGTCCCTGCCGGAACCGCTCCTCGAGAACGAACTGTTCGGCCATGAAAAAGGCTCGTTCACCGGGGCGGTCAAACGGGAGCCAGGCAAGATCGAGGTGGCGGAGGGCGGAACGGTGTTTCTCGACGAAATTGGAGATATGCCGCTGCTCTTGCAAAGCCGCCTCCTGCGGGTCCTCCAGGATCAGACGTTCTATCGTGTGGGCGGAACCCAGCCGGTTCACACCAATGTGCGTTTCATCGCGGCCACGAACAAAGATATTCGTCGCGCGATCCAACAAGGCACATTTCGTGAAGATCTCTACTATCGCCTGGCCGTGATCACCGTGACACTCACGCCCCTGCGTGAACGAATTGACGATGTCCCGGCACTCGCCCAGCACTTTCTCAATCGCGGGGTCAGAATGGGGATTCATCGCCCCTGTACCCTCAGTGCCCAGGCCTTACAGGCATTGCAACAGTATCAGTGGCCTGGCAATATCCGCGAGTTGGAGAATGTGCTGACACGCGCCCTCATCTTGTGCCCCGAGGATATCCTTGAGCCCGCGTGCCTGCATCTATCAGATGCGCCGTTCCCCTCGACGACCGGCACCGAAACAGGCGCTCCGCTCCGTCTCTATCATGAAAGCGTGGAAGCCTATAGCCGGAAGATCATCGAAGAAGCGCTACGCAGGAGTGGGTGGAACCAAACCAGAGCCGCTGAAGAGCTTGGCCTTCAACGGACCTACCTCACAAAACTGCTCCGGCAGAAAGACATTCCAGGCAGAGCCCCTACGGGACCAGCCCCCTCATCCGGCAACGATACAAAATAACTGGATTCTCGATATCCGTGAAGCGTATCTCGTTTAAGCGTTTCAGGCTGTGAGTTTCAGGTTTCGAGTTTCTGGTTTCAAGTTGTTGACTAACTAGAAACTTGCAACGTGAAACTTGAAACACGAACTAGAAACCAGTAAATCCAAGCCCGAAACCCAAAACGTGAGAAAACCAACGACGTCGTGGGAGCGAGACAACACCACAGAGGGATTGGATAGATCGATTATTTTCCTGAGCGGTAACGCATACGGGTGCCTTGGAGGAGAGAGAGTTCGATCTCACTGGCGGTCAGTTCGAGCGGGAAGTAGGCGCCTGAAATCTTTGCGGCGTTGATGCTGGCGCCTTCAAGCCGGGCGTTTCGAAAGTCGATGCTGCGCAGATCCGACTGACGAAAGTAACAGTCGGTGAAGTCCAATCCATCGGTATCCAGCCCTCGGAGATCCAGACCGCGCAGATCGCACCCCCGAAGATCGACCTTCTCTCCCGAGGATTTTTTCGCGTTGAATTCGGTGATGCAGCCTTCGCGAAGCAGGAGATACATCGGATCGTTGGGAATGCGCAGTTTGGAACGGGCGGGATTCGTGGTGTCCATGGGACCTCCGTTGGAGTTGATGGTTTCTAGTTTCTAGTTTCTGGTTTCAAGTTGTTCGTTTCGGATTGCTGAAATTCCGAAATCGAACCTGAAACTTGGAACCTGAAACTCGAAACGCTTGAACGAGACACGCTTCACGGGTATCCAGCATCATGCCAGACGAACCGTAAACGTAACCTCGTTGCCCTTATCGTTATAACGAAGATCGGGGAAGAACGACTGCGTGAGGAAGATGCCACGCCCGCTGGCATCCCCCGTCGGGCAGGCATCAAGACGAAGGTTCCCGCGCGACTTCCAATTGAATCCCTTCCCCTCATCGGCAATCTGGTACGTCAAGATCTGTTGCCGCTTGTCGTAGATCGCACGGATCGTGACCCGCCGGTCTCGAAAACGGGTGTCCTGTCGGCGTTGCTGAATCAACGCGTCATACTGATCTTTCGCCATGGCCTCGATCTTGTCGCGATAGCGGACTTCAAGGCAGCCGTGCTCGACCGCATTCATCACGAGCTCTTGCAACGCGGCTCGAAGATGGAGCTGTCGTGCCTCCATCAGCCCCATCGCCGTCCCTTGAATGAGCCAAGTCACCGTGCTCTCGACGTAACTCGGGTCGGGGCCCATGACCAGCACATACTCCAGCCGTTCGACGCCCGGCGCATCGTCCACGGAGGCAGGCAGCGAATGGATCGCCCGTTGCAGGACCTGTGCAAAGGCCTCCTCATGAATCGGTTGCTGCACATAATCCAAGGCGCCTGCGCGCAACCCCTCCATCGTCGAGTCATCATGACCTGCGTCGGTGAGGAGCACGACGGGGCATGTCGGGCGACGCTCTCGAATCTGCTTCACCAGCGTCATCCCGTCCTGATCAGGCAGAAAGAGGTCCATAATCACGATATCGGGCTGCGTCATGTCGAACGTCGTCAATCCGAGTGCCGGGGTCGTGGCAGCAATCACCGAGTGTCCCTTCCCTCTCGCATGCTCCAGAATCAGAGTCTGGGTATCGGGATTGTCTGCCACGACAAGCAACGTGCACGACTGTATGTGCGAACCCGTCGTAGCGGTCATGATGGACACCCTCCGGCGATCAAATCCCGAAGTGCGGCATGCACTTCGGCTAACTGTATTTCGACATCCGCACAGACCGGTGTAGCTTCTTCAAGCGCCCCCTGCCTGCCCAACGCTTCCAATCGCGTGACGCTCGCGAACAGACGCGGCGCGCAGATCTCAACGACCGATCCCTTCAGCTTATGCGCTGCGGCCACCAATCCGGCTTGATCCTGCCGCGCTAGCGCCGTGCGAGCCGCTGAGGCCTCCTTCGGACTCTCCTGCAGAAATAGTTCGGCCAGGGTCAGGAAGAAATCCCGATCGCCGTCCGCCCGGTTCAAGGCTGCGGAATAGTCCAAAGCCGCCATATTATCCATTGAGCGCCTCTTCCGGTGAACCGGTCAATTCAAGCCCCACGACCGCCGCGTCGTCCGGAAAATGATGCGCCTGTTGCCAGCGTCGGGCCTCTAGAAAGCATGACGCGACTGTGGAGGAAAGAGACATCTGCCGGCCCACATCGATCACGTCTTGGAAATGCCTGCGGCCCCAGAGTTCCCCGCTCGGGGACAACACTTCATAAATCCCGTCACTCAACAAAAACAGCCGATCTGCCGGCTTCAAGAAAACGCAGTCGCTACGAAACTGCGCGTCAGGATCGAATCCAAGAGGAGAAGACGGATGCGTAAGCCATCGAGATGGATGCTCAGCCGAACTGAGCAATGCACCAGAATGGCCGGCAGAGGCATACGACAGCCTGCCCGTTGGCAAGTGCAATTGACCCACCCACAAAGTGAAATACTCGCCATCGGCACTCAAGGGAAAACGTCGGTTGGCCTCGAACAGTACATGTTCAGGGTCGTACGACCCAAGCAATTGCAACATATTTCCGACGCGCAGAAACGTCATCAGCGAGGCCGAGCGCAACGCGGCAGCGACCCCATGTCCCGACGCATCCAGAATATAGAGGCCGAGATGATCCTTATCGATCGCCATCACATCGAACAGATCGCCACCCAATGCCAAGGACGGCTGATACTTCCACGCCAGCGCGATACCCTGTGCGGGGCTTCCCTGCGGGGGAAGCAGCGACTGGACGAATGTGGCCGCGGTGTGCAGATCGGCCTCTGTCTCTGCCTGCTTCCGTTTCAGCAACAGCAGGGATGACTCCAGGTCATCCCTGGTCGCCTCCAGTTCACGCACCAACCGGCTGGTGCGCAGACCGGCCAGCACACGCGCGATGATTTCCTGCTTGCTGGCAGATTTGCTCAGAAAATCGTCGGCGCCCCTCGCCAGGCCTTCGGCGATCTGGGCCGGTTGATCATGGGAGGTCATGAGCAGGAGTTGGCTGGATTGTAGCGAAGGATCACGGCGAAAGGTTTCGCAGAACGTGGGACCGTCCATCTCCGGCATCATCCAATCGACAACGATCAGGTCGGGGCGTTCGCGTCTGGCCAAGTCAAGGCCCACTTGCCCGTTTCCGGCCTCTAAGACTCGATGTCCCAGGCGCGTGAGCCGCGCGGCCATGCTGGTTCGGGTGACAGGTTCATCCTCGACTAGTAGGATCGTTGCCGCGAACGTGTCAGGCGTCACCGGTGAAACGGGGTCCTGCATAATGTGTGGCGTTGCGTCCATATTCATGGTGTTCCAGAGCCTATACGGTACGGCTATGCCGCGCGCGCGGCAAGCGCATCCTCCTCGCTCTCATAGAGAGGAATCATCTTGGGAATATTGGCCAGGCTCATGATCTCCCGGACATAGCTCTGCGGTTTGAGGAGACTAAGCTGAGCCTGCTGAACCTTAAAGGTCTGCGCCGCTAGCACAAGCAGACCAAGGCCTGAACTGTCAAGAAATCGCACCTGCTCCATATTCACAATGAGGTGACGGCATCCCCTGTTTTTCACCTGCTCAACGGCGGTCTTGAACACAGCCCGGTTGCTATAGGTCAGATCGCCTTTCAAATCCAGCACGATGGCGTCCTTTATCGCACGCTGTATGATATCCATGAGCAGGTCCTTTCATCGCATTGCGCACAGGTGATGTCATCAGCTCCCGCGTGGGCCTGAAACGGCTGTCAGGCCGTTTGTTAGCTGCGGCTCGCGTAGGCAAGCATCGCCGCAGGAATGTCGTCCAGCGGCAAAATCTTATCGACGCCCCCCATCTTGATCGCTTCTTTCGGCATGCCGAAGACGACGCAGCTGGCTTCATCCTGGGCGATGGTATAGGCCCCGGCCTGTTTCATGGCCAACATCCCCCTGGCCCCGTCGCCGCCCATACCCGTTAGGATGACGCCGATCGTATTCGCTCCGGCATACTGCGCCACGGAGTCGAACATCGCATCGACGGAGGGCCGGTGCCGGTTGACCGGCGGGTCCTGGTTGAGCCGAACGCTGTACCGGGCTCCGCTCCGAACTAAGGTCATGTGGTAACTGCCGGGAGCGATCAGCGCATGCCCCGGCAACACGCTGTCGCCGTCTTCCGCCTCCTTGACAGAGATACGGCACAACGTATTCAAGCGGTCCGCAAAGGTCTTGGTGAACCGCTCCGGCATGTGCTGGGTGACGATGATGGGAGGTGTGTTCGGCGGGAGGACTTCGAGCACCGCCCGCAACGCTTCCGTCCCTCCCGTCGAGGCGCCGATGGCGATAATGGTGTCGGTCGTCTTGATCATCGAGGACGAGCCTAACGGCAAGAGGCGAGAAGCCAGCGGTGTGGCTTCCCCTCTAGCCCCTGGCCCCTTGCCACGAACCTGTGCAACCGCCGCTGCCTTGATCTTCGCAATCAGATCCTGCGCGACCTCTTCCATACCTTCATGGAGATCGATTTTCGGTTTCGTAATAAAGTCGACGGCGCCGAGCTCCAGTGCCCGCAGCGTCGTCTGACATCCGGCTTCCGTCAATGAACTCACCATGACGACAGGCATTGGACGTCCCCGCATGAGCTTTTCCAGAAAGGTCAGGCCATCCATTTTCGGCATTTCGACATCCAGCGTCAGCACGTCGGGATTCAACGCCTTGATCTTCTCTCGCGCAATAAACGGATCAGGGGCGGAGCCGACCACCTCGATCTCTGGATCTCTGGAGAGCAGCGCGGCTAGCAATTGACGCATCAGCGCCGAGTCGTCTACGGTCAAAACGCGAATCTTCGCCATAATCCCCCTCGTATCTCGTCACTCTCGGTTGCAGCCTTGGAATTTCTGGTTTCTAGTTTCATGTTCCAAGTTTCAGGTTCGCCTTGGAATTTCAGCACTCCGAAACGAGCAATTTAAAACTAGAAACATGAAACTAGAAACTTTTAAGCACCTAGAACAACGTCACATCGCTGGCGTCTTGTTCCTGCACCAACTGCTTCTGGTATTGTTTTTCCCGATCGAAGATCGTATCGTTCTTCACCCGTTGAATTTTCTTCATCAGCACACGGCCAGAGTCGGTGAAATAATACAATTTCCGGGGATACACGTCGCCTAAATCGGACGTCTGCGCCACAAGCCCTTCGTTTTTGAGGTAGTCCAATACCCACGCAGCATTGCTCGCGCCGACATCGATATTGCCATCATAGATCTTCCCTCCTCCAAAGAGCTTCACCTCAAGCCGGTGGCGGAGCCCTCCTCGCTTCAGGATTTCATTGATCAGGCTTTCCATGGCATAGGAACCGTAGCGTGTCGACTCCCCACCCCAGGCATCCGAGGATTGAGGTTCCTTGGGAGCCGGCAACATGAAGTGGTTCATGCCCCCGACCCCGGCAACCGGATCACGAATACAGGCAGACACACAGGAGCCCAGGACCGTGTAGACGATCATCGGGTCGGCGCTGACGAAAAACTCCCCCGGCAAGATAGCGGCGATCTCGTGCGGGAAGCGGTTGTCGCGCATACGCCTGACATGGGCAAACTGGTCGGAAGTAGCTGCCGTTGCTGGTTTCGAGTTGCTTGTTTCAGGTTTCATGCTTGAGAGCTCTTATACTTCGTTCCCTTGATTCCTGATTTCCTCAAATACATCATAAGTCCCGCGATCATTTTTCCCGTATCGCTCGCCAAGCAGCAAGCCGGGCGAACTCCCCTTGATCCAGATAGCCTTGATCGAGAGCGATATACAGTTGGCTTCGCATCTCGCCGGCAGACCCTTTTGCGATTGCTAAAAACTGTATCAATTCTCCCGTTCCACTTCGTTCAAATCCCTCGGCAATATTCGACATGATCGAAACGCTCGCTCGCCGAATCTGATCTCGCAATCCGAAATCCTTGGCGAAGGATCCCCTGCCGGAAACTCTATAAATCTCCCCGCATAGAACTCTGGCTTGCCGCCACGCCTCCATATCTTCAAACCGTGTAAACGTCGGCATCACATTCCCTCCGTCGTGTAGGCCCGGAACCATTCCGGGTACGGCCGACACTCTACGGATTGAAGGCTGGGAACGGCAACGCCTAACTTGCAACCAGAAACTTGAAACTCGAAACTACCAACTTGAAACTCGAGACCATCCTATGCTTCCTTCTGATAGATCGTCGGTGCAACGGCCTTGAAAGGCTGCTCGAGGCGCTGCAAACTCTCCGAATGCCCGATAAAGAGATAGCCGCCCGGCTTCAGGTAGCGATAGAATTTCGTGACTAACTGCGCCTGCGTCGGACGATCGAAATAGATCATTACATTGCGGCAGAAGATCAGATCCAAGGGATTTTTGATCGGAAAGGTGTCGTCCATCAAGTTGATTCGTCGATAGCGGACCATCTGGCTTACGTGGGGTTTGACCTTGATCATGCCGGCTCGCTCCCCCGTCCCTTTCAGAAAATGCCGCTCGACGAGGTCCGGCGAAAGATCCCGCACGCGCTCATCTTCATAGATACCTAACGCAGCTCTGGCCAGCACACGCGTCGAAATGTCCGATGCCAGGATTTGAAAGTCCCATCGTTCCGGGTCGGGAACGCTATCGTACAGCGTCATGGCGATGGTATAGGGCTCCTCGCCGGAAGAGGACGCCGACGACCAGATGCGGACGCGCCGAGTCGATTGAAGCGTCGGAAGGATCCGCTCACGAAGAAAGTCGAAATGCTTAGGCTCGCGGAAGAAATCGGTCTTGTTCGTCGAAACGAGATCGAGGAGGAGTGTGAACTCGTCGCCATCCGTCTCGCCTGAGACCATGTCGCAGTAGGCTTGAAACGAATCCAGCTCCAGCGCCCTCAGTCGTTTGGAAAGCCTGGACACGAGCAGTATCTTCTTGCTCTCGTTCAAACTGATGCCGCACGATTGATAGATGAGTGCTCGAAACTGTTCAAACTCCTTGGATGTAATCGTGTAGTCCATAACCGGCGACACTCCGAATAGGGTGAACAGCGAGCAGAACATCGCCACGGCGGTGACGGCACATCCTGCACTACACTCTGTCGAGTCTCTATCGGTTGATTGCTGTCGATTCTTAACTAACAGGCTACAGGCTGTTGACAAACTATTGAAACGCACCAAAACCATAGGGGCATCGACGGTCACGGACTGTTACTGCATCTTCTGTAAACAGCTCAGACTGGCTTCCAGCATCGCCAACGCACGCGAAGAGGCTAATCAGCCTCTCTCTCTGAAATTGAGCCTCTGAGCGCCACGGGAGAGGTGCTCACGGACGTTGTCAACATCCTGCTAACAAGCGGTGGGCAAAATCTGCCAGGGGGGGGAAGGTCACTGGTTTCGAGCTTCTAGTTTCCGGAGGGAGCGTCCTCAGAACTCGAAACCTGAAACGAGAAACTTGAAGTGTTTGCCCGTCACCGGGGAACCGAGAAAAAAACTGGTCAGAAAAGCTCAAACCATGGAGGGATGACAGCAGCGGCAACGATTGCCTAGCAGCTGAGGTCAAGACACAGAGGGCAGACTTGACCTTCCCCCCGGAAACTAGACCATTGGCTGGGAAGTCCGACTGTGCTGAGATGGGGCCCA
>CXWL01001115.1_pt1 | contig 17664 bp, 20 predicted proteins | sample 590931 | NCBI WGS metagenome assembly CXWL01 (sample SAMEA3498368, study PRJEB10139) | groundwater metagenome | biome: water well; material: biofilm material | place: Germany | collected 2015-04-27 | reverse complement strand
GTCTCTGTCCATACTACGCATCAGGCGATCGGCAGGCAATACTTTTGTCGAGATGCAGAAGAGTAGGTCATCCCGGCCTGAGGGGAATTATAGGTCTATGGACTCCGATTTCAGCACGTCGATTGTACAGTGAGCGTCACCAGGGCCGCCGGCTTGGATTTGCCAAATCCTAATCTATTGATACATTTAGACATGTTCAAACAGACATCATGGTCTGGGACTTGCTGATTCCAGCCCAGTTCAACAGTAGTTGCTAAAGGAGTTGTGCCTGCATGCCTGAGTCAGATGTTCCCGAATCACCCCTCAACGACCACACAGCCGAATCGTACGAACGGGGCCTCGCCTTGCGGAAAGCCGGCCTCTTCAAGCAGGCGATCGAGCAATTCGAAAAAGCCACGAATGATCCCGCTCTCACCCTGAAAGCCTATGCGCAAATCGGACTTTCTCAGAAGTCTTGCGATCGATACGAAGACGCGGTCACGGCCTTTCGTAACGCGCTCAAGTCACCCGGTGCGTCGACCAAAGACATCGTGCAGATTCTCTATGTGCTCGGCCGCACTCTCGAATCGCTCGGCCGCATCGCCGAAGCCCTCGAAGCCTATCGCTGGCTCCGGCGGGAAGACAGCCTGTATCGGGACGTCGGGGAACGTATCGATGCGCTGAGCACGGGACGGAGCCAGGCTGAGCAGCGATCCGCACAGAGCACGACGAAAGCGGGCGCAAGTCAGCAACTCCACGCCTGGCAGAGCCTTCTGCGAAACACGAAATAATGCGTTCCTTGTTGCCCAATCGCCAGGAATGAGATAAGTATTTTCCTCAGGCATGATGCATTCAAGGACATATCGCCCCCGTACCATATACAAACAGTTGGTGTAATCGTCCGCGGCAGAAAGCGGGGCTCCCGCACTGTGGTACTGCAGGCTGATCGGCCGGCAAGCCGAAAACCGATACCACGTTAGGCAAGACACACTCATATGGAGATTTGATCGTGAAAAAAGCCCTGATCACCGGCATTACCGGACAAGACGGCTCCTATCTCGCCGAGTTTCTCCTGGCCAAAGGATACGAAGTCTACGGAATCATTCGCCGATCCAGCTCGTTCAACACCGGACGGATCGATCCCATCTATGAAGACCCGCACGTGCCCAACGCCCGACTGAAACTGGTCTACGGGGATTTGAACGATGCGAGTTCGCTCAACCACATCATCCGCACGATCCAGCCGGATGAAATCTACAATCTCGGAGCGCAAAGTCATGTACGCGTCAGTTTTGATATCCCCGAATATACCGGGGAAATTACTGGGTTAGGTGCCATTCGTCTCTTGGAAGCCATTCGTGAGTCGGGACTGACGCCAAAGTTCTACCAAGCCTCATCGAGCGAAATGTACGGCAAAGTGTTGGAAGTGCCGCAACGGGAAACCACCCCCTTTTATCCGCGCAGCCCCTACGGCGCAGCCAAGGTCTATGCCTACTGGATCACGGTGAACTACCGGGAAGCCTACAATCTGTTCGCCTGCAACGGTATCCTGTTCAATCACGAATCGCCGCGTCGAGGCGAAACGTTCGTGACCCGCAAGATCACCCAGGCCGCCGCGCGCATCAAGCTGGGCATTCAGAAGGATCTCTTCCTCGGAAACCTCGACGCCAAGCGCGACTGGGGTTTTGCCGGCGACTATATCGAGGCAATGTGGATGATGCTGCAGGCCGACAAGCCGGACGACTATGTCGTGGCGACAGGGGAGACGCACACCGTCAAGGAATTCCTGGAACTGACCTTCGATCGGCTCAAGTTGGACTGGAAACAGCATGTGAAGATCGATGCCAAATACTATCGTCCGACCGAAGTCGACCTCCTGATCGGCGATCCTGCGAAAGCCGAAAAAGAGCTTGGCTGGAAACCCAAGGTCGGATTTCACGAACTCGTCAACATGATGGTCGACGCGGATCTCGCAGCAGAAAAAGAAAAGTTGGATGGAACGAGGAAGAGAGGATAATTGATTAGCATGACAGCCTTCTGGACAGAGAAACGCGTCGTCGTCACCGGTGGAGCGGGATTTTTGGGCTCGTTCGTCGTCGAGCAACTGCGCGCCAAGGGGTGCAAGAACATCGTCATCCCGCGGAGCACAGACTACGACCTGGTCCAGATGGACGCCGTCAAACAACTCTACAGCGATGCGAAGCCGGACCTCGTCATCCATCTCGCGGCGCGCGTCGGCGGCATCGGGGCCAACCAGGCCAACCCGGGCCGGTTCTTCTACGACAACTTGATGATGGGCACGCAGCTCATCGAAGTGGGACGCCAGGTAGGGCTCAAAAAATTCGTGGCGCTCGGCACCATTTGCGCCTATCCCAAGTTCGCGCCCATTCCGTTCAAAGAAGACGACATCTGGAACGGCTACCCGGAAGAAACGAATGCCCCCTACGGCCTTGCAAAAAAGATGATGCTCGCCCAATCGCAGGCCTATCGCCAGCAGTATGGCTTCAATTCCATCGTCTTGTTTCCGGTCAACCTCTATGGCCCGCGTGATAACTTCGACCTCAAGACGTCGCACGTGATCCCGGCGCTCATCCGGAAATTCGGCGAAGCCAAAGACTCAAAGAAGGACCACGTCGAACTATGGGGCGATGGCTCACCGAGCCGTGAATTCCTCTATGTCGAAGACGCGGCAGAAGGTATTCTCCTTGCCGCCGAGCAGTACAACGACAGCCTGCCCGTTAACCTGGGAACAGGGGAGGAAGTCGCCATTCGTGATCTGGCGGAACTCATCGCCAAAGAAGTCGGCTTCGCCGGTCCCATCAAGTGGGACACCACCAAACCAAACGGCCAGCCCCGCCGCTGCCTCGACGTCACCCGCGCCAAAGAACTCTTCGGATTCCAGGCGCGCCATCGGTTGCGCGAGGGACTCAAGAAGACCGTCCAGTGGTTCCAGGACAACCGCAACAAGCTCCGGGAAGTGCAGTTCTGATCGGAAAAGGGCGTTGGATGCCTGAGGTTGGAAGGTTGAGGCTGAGAAAGAAGCGCTTGAGGTTCGAGGCTTGAGGCAACTGCCTCACATCTCCATCTTCAAGCCTTCCCCTCTAACAATTAGCCTCCAACCTCCAACAATCCTTTTCCTGCCTCAGACCTCCGCATTGCCAACCTCTTGAAAATCTTGCCTTCGCCAACGGCTTACCTATAGAGTAAGGGCTGCTCAAAACTTTAAGGCTATACAATGTCCACGTTGACGAGCAAAGGCCAAACAACGATCCCAAAAGACATTCGCAAACGACTGAATCTTCATCCGGGAGACCGCCTGGACTTTATCATCGAAAAGGACGGCCGAGTGGTCGTGCTCCCGGCAAGTGTGGATGCATCGGAGCTAGCGGGAATACTCAAAACGCCTGCCAAACCGGTCAGCGTAGCCGAGATGAATCAAGCCATTCGCAAGCGCGGGGGCCGGCGATGACTGGAATCGACACAACCGAGCAGTCCCAAGCCGAGAGTCAGCGCCCGGACAGAGCACCAAAGCCTGAGCAATAAAAGAAAAGCTGCCGGTTCGCTCATGGGACCAAGAATCACCCCCAGGTAATTTATCTGAGTCTTGCATCATACAACTCACGATGACCATTCGATTACATACACATGCCAAAGACCGAATAGCAGAACGCGGAGCGACGGAGGAAGATGTCCGGCTCACGGTCGAGACCGGAGAGCGCTTCGCTGGAAAATATGGAAGATCGGGGTTCCGGCGCAACTTCCTGTTTAACCGTGAGTGGATGGGAAAGTACTATGCAACCAAACAGGTCGAAGCATATGCTGTAGAAGAACAAGGGTGGCTGGTCATTACCGTCGTGGTCAAATTCTTCTGAACGGGGAGGACGTATGAAACTCAGCTATGACCCGAAATACAACGTCGCGTATCTGCGCCTGCACGAAAAGACGGCCCAGGTCACAACCATTAAAGTCAGCGACGAGATGAACATCGACATCGCACCGGATGGGACCGTCTACGGTATCGAATTGCTGAATGCGAAGGAGCAATTGTCGGACGACCATGGCGCTCTGATCGTAGAGTCGGAAGGGCACCGCCGTGAAATCCCGTTGACGGCCTAACGAGACGTCCTTGATACTCTTATGGCGGCATGGCCCTCCTGCAGACTTCTTGCCTCCTCAACCTTTACCTCTATTCCCTTTTGTACAGCCTAGCCGGCATCCATACAGATCCCCATTAGTCGAAGAGTCCTAACTCGTTGACCATTCAGAGGCCCATGACAAAGCCACATGGTCTGAGTCTTGCTCCACCAGCCGTGATTGCTGAGAAGGGCCGGATTGTAGAGTGGTCGACGAACTGACCAGGTTATTGAGTACGAGAAGCCGGAACGAAGATGATGCTCCTAACTGGAAAGCCAAGCATTCAGGAAAGCCGCATTCCAACCGAGACTCGGCCTTCTGCGGAACACGAAGTACTGGCGGCAGATCACTTCATTCTTGCCCATTAAGACCAAATCAGCTAAGTAGTTCCTATGTGGCGTAAACATTCTGCCACGCGAGCCGGAACATGAGCGAGCAAGAATAGCCGAAGCAGCCACAACCGGAACAAGCCAATCCATATGATAAAACGCATTGATCTCATCGCCGGAGCGCGGCCCAACTTCATGAAGATCGCCCCGATCATCACAGCGCGGAAAGTGGCTACAGATGGAATCTTTGATGACGTCAAGGGAAGAACACTCCCTCACCCCATCCTCAGGTACTTTGCGCGGTGACTAACACCCAGTTATATTTGCTTAAAACACGCATCCAAGACACCAGAACAAGAGCCATCTGTATTTATGTATACCCACTTTAAGATTTTGCCCTTCCGGCGCGAGCATCACCAACATTCCACATGACCAAGATCTGAGTAATCACTTTATGTGCGGCATCGCCGGGATAATCTCTAAAGACCCCCTCCAGACAGACGACCACGATCGAGTGGCTCGTATGAGCAATGCCCTGATTCACAGGGGACCGGATGGATCTGGAGAGTTTCGTTCGCGTCACATCGTGCTCGCACACCGCCGCCTCAGCATTATCGACCTCTCGCACGGTCAACAGCCACTCTATAACGAAGATTCCTCGCTCGTCTTAATCGCCAACGGAGAGATTTACAACTTCATCGAGCTCCGGTCTCAACTGCAAGCACGCGGGCACCGCTTCAAGACCGGAAGCGATTGCGAAGTTATTCTCCATTTATACGAAGAGCACGGGGATCGTTGCGTCGATTATCTTCGCGGCATGTTCGCCTTTGCGCTGTGGGACTCGAACCGACGCCGCCTCCTCCTTGCGCGCGACCGAATGGGGGAGAAGCCACTATACCTGGCATGTGCAAACGGACGTATTACCTTCGCCTCAGAACTCAAGGCGCTGATTCGAGGCGGTGTCGTCCCCTTCGAACTCAACCCTCATGCGGTGCATCTTTACTATCATTTTGGTTATGTGCCTGAACCAATGGCGGCGGTGCGTGGCGTACGCAAGTTGCCCGCTGCGCATACTATGACCATCGATGTCGATCCGTGGAAGGTCGTCGAGCGTTGTTACTGGAACATGGAGAATGCCCCACCAATCGAAGGCGACCCTGCGGCTATCATACGCGAGGAACTCAACCGGATCGGAGAGTTAATTATCCGTTCCGATGTCCCAGTTGGTGTTGCCCTCAGCGGAGGAATGGATGCTAGCACCGTAGCCGCTCTTGCTGCCAAGAACTACCATGGCACAATTCACGCCTTCACGGTCGGGTATCCAGGCCGCCCCTTGCAGGATGAGCGCGCCGAAGCCAAACAACTGGCAGAATACCTGAAGATCCCGTTTCACGAAGTAGAACTTTCGACGTCCGACCTCGTCTCTCTCTTCCCGAAGGTCAATCAATTCCGAGACGACCCGATTGCAGACATCAGTGGGGTGAGTTACTACGCAGTCATGCGAGCAGCCCGCGAGCAGGGTGTCCCTGTAATGCTGATGGGGCAAGGAGGGGACGAATTATTTTGGGGATATTCATGGGTCCGCGCTGCCCTGGAAGCCAGCCAGCGAAAATCCGAACTGCGCAATGGGAGTGGCGTCGGTCTCGCGGACTATCTCAAGATCAGCAAACCTCCTTACTCCTACACAATGGGCTTGCTGTGGCTCAAATCATTAGGTGGTCTGCTATCCGGATACCGGCAATATCATAGCGATTTGGTCTCGCCTGCGGATCGAGTGGTCTTCTATGATAGCGACCATAGCTTTCAAACGGCTTCTCACAACATCCATGGGATGTACACTAAACACTTTAATGATCAAGTACTGGATTCAGACCCAACCGCCACATTCACCCGACATGATCCATCAACGCCACTCGATATCACCATCCTCCGACTCATTTGCGAGACCTACCTGAGAGAAAATGGAATTGCTCAAGGCGATCGCCTGAGCATGGCGGCATCCGTGGAATTACGCCTGCCTCTTGTTGACTATCGCCTCGCTGAAATCGTGATTGGATTGCACAAAGCACACCCTGTCACGAAGCCACAGCATAAGAAATGGCTTCAAGAAGCCGTTCGTGAAATCGTCCCTCCATTTATCATGTCGAGAAGAAAACGCGGGTTTTCCCCTCCATGGAGAAGCTGGATTAAGGCGCTTGGGGAAGCCTACGGCCACCAACTCGTCGACGGCTATCTTGTGCAGCATGGAGTGCTCCATGCCGATGCCGCGCGTGATCAACGCCGTCGATTGTTGCCACCCCCATGGGCTGGTCCTGATTTAATCGCGTGGAGGTCGCTGGTTCTGGAGAATTGGTGCCGGCAAATGGGTGGCAAGACCTGAGCGTCGTGTGATTTTCCGGAACCCACAGGGAATAGGGTATTCCCCTATTCCTCCACCCTACTCACGAAGCACCTTCATTGGCATGATTGATGGCGAGGGAGCGGGATAAGATGCGATCGCTCCGAGATGGGATAGCAAAGTAGCCCAGCGAATCATGGAGATTCTGGACCTAGCACTGGCGAGAAGTTAAGAACCCTCAGACTCTGCAGTCACAGCATACCATCGGTAATGTCTCTGCCAGATGAGCGACGCAGGACCAATTTCCGATTGCCAGCCATGCCCGTCTCTCCGGGGTACGGCTGGACGATTAAACAATAGAAGGGCATCTCTGCTATATCAAGCAACAGCTTAAAGTCCTGGCAGAATCTTGCAGGTGCAGAAAAGTGAATGGATCTTTATCAAAAGCGCTAGCTACAGGATACCTGACTATAGCGGTGCAAACCGTCACGGGACTGATCCTTGTTCCGTTCCTGCTGTCCACGCACGGAGTAGGGCTAACAGGATTCGCTGCCATTGCGACCTTGCAAGCAGCTGCGGGACTACTCGCAGTAATGTTTGATGGGTACCGACAACAGTCTTCAAGACTAATCGCTATTGCAACAAGCAGCGGCGAGCGCACAACGCTACCTTCCGTAATTCAATTTACCCTAATCGCAAGCTTGGCGGTTGCCGTACCTTGGGTGATCGCTGGGAAATTCACCTGTGCGTTAATCGGTGTGCGCACCCACGATGCCGTTGCAGCGATTACGCTTACTGCGATCTATTTCGTTGTTGAGCAACTTTGCTATGCCCTGGAAAGTGATCTGCACGCGCAAAGAAAAAGTTGGATACCCAGCACCTTGGGCGGAGTAGACACAGTATTGCGCGCGATTCTTACCGTACTCTTTTTTAAAGCGTTCTCGGCAAACGTGTCACTTTTCTTTCTCGCTGCTCTAATTGGACAAAGCTTGAAAGCGGCGCTGTTACTGCAGCTTTCATCGAGTGAGAGTAGATTACTCGGCCGATGGTTTTTGAGTCATATAAGCAATCAATTCAACACCTTCGTCACGTCTCTGCCGCTCGCTTTTAATGGCATCGCGCCATTTATCGTGTTTAGAGGAAGCGTAATTGTAGCTAATGCTGCTCTAGCAGGTGAACAGGCAGGTGTGATCGCGATTATACTGATTACGTTGCGGACCTACGTCAATCAAGGGTTATTTTCGGTCTTGCGCCCAATGTTGATCCCACGAATGGCTCTACTCGATGTTGCCGATAAAACTTCAGCCTCCTATCGGAGGCTATCAACGTATCTTGATCTATTCCAGGTATCCATTTTGCTTGTCGGTGTTATCGCTGCAGTTTCAGCCCCGGTTTGGTTGGACTTATGGCTTGGTAGCTCAGTAAAGGCTTACTCTTTCTTCATACAGATAGCGGTTGCACTGTATTTCTTAGAAGTTGCCTACGGAGCACATTACTACTGTCTTCTGGCGCACGATAATGGCCGCCAGCTAGCGCTGCTTACTGGATTGTTTTCGCTACTATCAGCTGGCGTGGTCGCCTTCGGGGCCTATTATGGGTCTAGCTTAGCGTCCTATTTGGTGCCAGTAATGACTTATTTAATGCTATATGTCTTTAGTGTCAGATTAATGTTTGGAAGGAACTTCTCATTTTCGATGAGACGGTCGGATATTTATTTTATTATCTTTGTGGTTGCGACCCTTAGTGGCATTTCAATTGCCGCAACAACAAAGGCAATGGGAATTTTCGTTTCTATTGGCGCAGGTACACTCTTTCTTGGATTGTTATTTGCTCTGGGAATCCCGTTAGATCTCTTCAAGTATTTCTCGCTACAGCGAGTAAAACCGTCGATGGATAATTCGTAATGTCACAATGCGTCTTGGAAGATGATTTACACGGATCTAATTGCCGTATATTGCGGCAACGTGTAATTACCCGAGGTGCCAGATTCGTCCTCTCTAGCGAGCAGCTACTTTATTCATGCTTGATCGCGTTATTGGTATTTGGAATTGCCCCACAGGATTGTCATGGCCGCAAGTCATTTGTGGTCTACGATGCAACTCTGTATTCGGACAAACCAGATCTCCTTCCCTTCGGAGTGCGGCCCTTACACATTGCCTATGAACCCCACTTATTTGATGAACACATTCGAGGAAAGCGACCGGTGGATGCAATGCCAACAGAGATGCGGTTACGAATCCAGGCAGATGAGGCGCGCAGAATTACCAGCGACTATACAGTTATTGATATTGAGGCATGGTCTGTGAACAACTCGCGTCATTTCGAACGAGAGGTTGCGAGAAATATTGCTCGACTTGCAAATGTCTTGTCTCAGTTTAGGGAAATTGCTCCTGACCAAAAAGTTGGCCTATTTGGTCCATTGCCAGTCGTTGGCGGCTATGAACGCCTAGGGGCCATCATGGATCGTAAGATGTTTGCTGATATGCAGCGAGATAATAATAACGTGACGCTGCTTTTCAATTTGGTCGATGCCGTGTTCCCAATTGGATACACATTTACTGATAAGTTTGAGGAGTGGCGCGCATCTTTGATAGTGCAGATTTCTGAAATTAAGAGGATTAAGCCTGGCATCCCAGTTTTTCTGTTTCTTTGGCCCAAATATGCGAACTATGGCCCTACTCCAAACGAGCTAAAATCTCGCCCTCTTGAACGGGCATACTGGCGGTATCAACTTGAGACAGCACATGAACTAGTGGATGGCATTGTAATTTGGGGTGGGTGGGGCTCGGATAATAAGCGTGAACGATGGGATTCAACAGCATTATGGTGGAATGAATTGAATACATTTCTTGGAGAGAGGCAGCTGTCACCGCCACTAAGTCGATGAAGGAACCCTCTAGAAGCAACTATAGATGGATCGTGTGCTGATCGCATGAATCCCGAAAATGAAACCCACGTAAAATCTATGACGTGTAGTGATTCGCCAATGACATGGGCTGATATGAAGCTCGGCCCAGAAAAAGTCGCATGGGTGATTGCGTTGCCTTTTGCAATTACTTTTTGCGATTCCGCATTCGCTTATTTCATGAGACCTTTTGGAATCGGCATTACGGCAAATGCTCTAATTCCAGCAGTACTACTGTATATGGGTCTCTTCTTGGGAAGAAACATTCTGAGCATCTCCCGAACGTATGTCATATGGCTTGGAGTCCTGGTGTGGAGTATGTCAATAGCCGTCGTTACGGCAGAACAGGTTTCAACCCATCGAATCTTAGAGGCCGGTAGCTGTGCAGCGTCATTCTACAGTGGATACTTGCTTTGGAGACGGTGCAACGACGAGCGCCAGTTGAGCATGATATTGATATCGCTATCTTTATTGTATGTTGCAATCTGCGTTGTCGCGCTGCGGACTATCGATCCAGCGCACTTCCCAGTTACAGTGAATTATTGGAACATGAATGGTGTTGGACAGGCCCGGCCAACAAAGATTACCGCCGATGCAAACATGCAGTTTTACTATTTATTTCCGGCCGCACTTACCCTTGTTTTGCCATCACGTTTAATTAGAACGAGTGTGGCTATTCTTGCCGCAATTGGAACGCTCTACATTCTCAGTAAGATGCAAACGCGCAGCGGTGTTATTATATTTGGCCTTGTTCTACTCATGACGCTAGCAGCTCCGATATGGAAACGGGATCTTGGCAGGAAAAAGACAATTATTGCTCCCATATTCGGCCTAGTGGCTGCAATTATAGCGTGGCCAATATTCGAGAGCCTAGCTGGGGCGCTCATATATCGGTTTCATGATGAAACTATGGCATCGGGCAATGGACGCGTGGGTAGCACGCTGTATGTTTTCCAGCACCTCTTTGACCCGTATTGGTGGGTACCACGAGGGCCAGATGAATTTCTAAAGAGTTTTGGCGGTCTTCCACACTCAAACCTAACAGGTATCTACCTAGACGCTGGGCTACTTGGACTATTGGCTTGGATTATGTTGGTTTTGCGCCCAGTGGTAAAAATGACCTCGTTATTTTTCAAGGGCCGTCTCGATTCGGCTGGCGTAATGGTTCTTATTGCTGCCTCGGCTGTAGTGATACTTCAACTCACTCTATACAACACAACAATGGACCAGGTGTGGCTTTGGGCAGGAGCGCTAGCGGGAGCTCTAAGTCGCGCACAAGCTGCCCCCGAAACACGGCCAATTGCTGGGCAGCCATTAATTAGAAATACACAACTCTCGGATTACACTTTGGCCCAAAACTCTCATCTGAGTCGGTGAAAAATGTCAATGGATACTAGTCCTACGCAATCGCCATTGGTAACGATTGCAATATTAACATGGAACAGGCGAGTTGAAGTCGCGCGCGCGGTTCAGTCCGCACTCTCTCAGACGTATAGACCCATTGAGGTGTTGGTGGTCGATTCAGCATCTGCTGATGGGACCGCGGATTTTTTAGAAGAGAGGTTCTCAGCTGTCAAAGTTGTGCGTCTCCACCGAAACCTTGGATGCCCAGAAGGCAGAAACATTGCCTTTGCAAATTCGAAAGGTACCTACATTTACTGCCTCGATGATGATGGCTGGATACCTCCAGATACAGTTGGAAAATGTATAGATATCTTTTCCATGGATGCAAGAATTGGCGTGGTGACCTGCAAGATCCTTGCTCCCATCGAGAGGAATTCTACACAGGGAATACAGAAAGCTGTGCGCTTATTTAATGGCGGAGCATCAATGATTCGGCGTGATGTGCTTGACCGAGCTGGGTACTATCCTTCCGATTTTGTTCGCCAAGCTGAAGAGTCGTATCTGGCTCTACAAGTAATTGACCGAGGCTTTAAGATCGTTTACACGGATGACGCTGTGATGTTCCATGAACCCTCTCCAAATAACCGCAATATCGGTCAGTTTATATATTATGGATGCCGAAATGATCTAGTTACAATCGTTCGGTTATATCCATGGTACTTAATTCCGTTTTTTGTCATGCAAAAATACTGGTCATGGATTTTGAATGGCATTCGACAATTCCAAGTCTTTCCCGTTCTCCACGCATTTGTTTCATTTCTAGGAATGCTTCCCGAATCACTAAGACTGAGGAGGCCGGTTACTCTGGCAGCGATTAAGGAAAGTTACCGGCTGAGGCGATAGCCATCCTTGTTCGGGCATCTTCAATAATGATCTTTTGAGTAATCCAGAAAGCGATTGGGCGCGATGCTGATCGCCAGCAGAAGTCTGTTGTTTTGGCTAGCGGAGAACCATGATTCTGTCCTAGGCAGGGAGGCTAATTTGTGCAGAGCGTACAAAGGAAGAAACGACTGGTCGCGATCGCGTATCACTTTTTCCCTCATTACCGAGCTGCGATTATGCAGGCGCTACTCAATTCTCCTGAATACAATTATGTGATGGTGGGGGATAAAAAAGACCCGGATGGATCCATAAAAGAATGGGATGTACCAGAGGATCGCTTTGTGTTCGCGCCATGTATAAGACTGTGTGGGAATCTGTTGTGGCAGAAAAACTTGTTGAGCTTAGCTGCGCGGTCCGACTTACACGCGGTAGTGTTCCTAGGAAATGCGAACTGGCTAAGCACGTGGTTTGCTGCGCTCGTCGCGCGCCTTACAGGAAAACGAGTTTTATTTTGGACTCATGGATGGGTTCGTTGGGACAAAGGAGTTAAAGCTATCGTCAGACGCTCTTTCTATCGCCTCGCTCATGGTTTATTGCTTTACGGGAATTGGGCAAGACTTATTGGTCTTGCAGAGGGTTTCCCGAGTGACAAACTGTATGTGATCTACAACAGCCTGGATTATGAGGCTCAAAAGGCTGCAAGAGCCAGTGTTACTGAACAGCAACTGCTGGAGATCAGAAGAAACTACTGCTCTCACCCCGATACCTCATTATTGATTTTCACTGGCCGCCTTACAAAAAACTGTCAGCTTAACTTGTTAGTAGAGGCCATGGCCATTTTAAAGCGTGAAGGCACGAATACTACCCTTTTACTCGTGGGCGATGGACCCGAAAGGGGGCGGCTTGCTCAGAGGGCTCAGGAACTGGGGCTTCACATACATTTCTATGGATCTTGCTATGACGAAAACACTCTGGCTGGGCTTATCATGGCTGCGAATGTAATGGTATCACCTGGCAAAGTGGGCCTAACCGCACTGCACAGCCTTGTCTATGGAACCCCTGTCATTAGCCATGGTGATGCTGAGTATCAAATGCCTGAATTTGAAGCCATTGTTCAGGGGAAAACTGGTGATCTCTTCAAACGCGATGATCTAGGTGATCTTGCAGCTGTGATAAAGAAATGGGTTACTTTGCCCTGGCCTTGTGAAGCGGTACGGCAAGAATGCCACACGGCTATTGAACGTTTCTATAATCCAGATTTCCAGAAAACAACTATCAATAGAGCAGTTTCTGGTCTCCCGGCCGAAGAACCTGACATTGCTTTAATTAAACAATCACCCTGGTACCTACTGGGGTTGGACCGCAGGATTCCGCATTGATGAATAGCCTGAGCAGAACCTTAAGGACGATCCCATGGGTCTATCGTACCGCCCGTCGATTATTAATGGTTTATCGGCGTTGGCGCTTCGAGCTAAAACATGTTCACCCCACTTTCTATATGGCAGGGAGTGCATGTGTCAGCAGCGATCTGGTGGCGCACGAATATAGTTTTATTAATATTGACTGCGTGATTGGCCCAAAAGTAGAGCTAGGCCGCTACTGTATGCTTGCGCCGCGCGTGAGTATCATCGGAGGAGATCATGTATTTTCTAAACCGGGAATACCGATCATCTTCTCTGGTAGGCCAGAATTGCCACGAACAATTATCGAGGACGATGTATGGATAGGCTATGGCGCCATCATCATGGCGGGCACCCGGATTGGACGTGGAGCAATAATTGGGGCGGGCGCCGTTGTGACTAGGGATGTTCCTGCCTATGAGATCCATGCTGGGGTTCCATCAAAGAAGATTGATGTGCGATTCCAGTCAGATGAAGATCGGCTAATACATGATCAATTGCTATCTGCCCCTCCGATTGCAGGTACCTTTTGTCCACCCTCATGAGATCACTTGATGTCTAGTGATACAAACGGTTGGAATAGGGTCGTGAATCCACTATCCGTAAATGGTTCTCACTGCCCGGGCCCGCACACCTTCTTAAATAAGGTGAGAAGAATCGTATGGTATGGCGTTTGGCTATTATTTTATCGACCAAGCCCGCGTCCATTTCATGGATGGCGACGGTTTCTCCTTCGTCTGTTAGGTGCCAGAATTGGTTTAGGAGTACATCCCTATCCGTCTGCAAAGATTTGGGCCCCTTGGAATTTAGAAATGGGTGATCATAGCTGCCTAGGAGACAACGTCGATTGTTACTCTGTAGACACTATTAAGATTGGACCGCATTCGACTGTGAGCCAGTACAGCTTCTTGTGCACAGCAAGCCATGACTACACAGATCCCTCTATGCCTCTCATTACCTCACCCATCATTATCGGTGAGCATGCGTGGATTGCTGCTGATGTATTTGTCGGACCTGGTGTGACTATTGGAAATGGAGCTGTAGTGGGTGCACGCTCAAGCGTCTTCAGAAACATCGAGCCCTGGGCGGTCGTCGCTGGCAATCCAGCCAGATTGATCAGAAAACGGGAGTCATTGAACTTACTATGAAAGACAACATTCCTGGCTACCGCTATGATGATAGCAAGCTGAATGCATCCCATGACTATCTTCTGCCAACCGTGAAGGCAATTCTCACCAACCACTTCCCCTCATGCCAGCGGATATTTGAGCTAGGTTGCGGAAATGGATCGGTTGCGAATGCATTGTCAACGATTGGCTTCGAGGTAACCGGAGTTGATGCATCAGAGGAAGGGATTGCGCAAGCTCATCAGTCCTATCCGGACCTCAACCTCCGCTTAGGATCGGCCTATGACGATCTAAGAACTCAGTATGGTCAGTTTCCAGTTGTGATCAGCCTTGAGGTCGTAGAGCATCTCTACTTTCCTCGCAAATTCGCCAAGACGATTTACGATTTGCTAGAGGTCGGAGGCACGGCCATCATATCGACGCCCTATCATGGGTACTGGAAAAATTTGGCAATGGCTTTGACGGGAACAATGGATGCCCATTTCACTGCGTTATGGGAACACGGTCATATCAAGTTTTGGTCTCTCCGGACGCTTACTGCTCTTCTGAGGGAGGCAGGCTTTGTAAATATTGAGTTCTCCCGCGTCGGGCGCACGCCCATTCTCGCCAAGTCAATGATCGCCATCGCCAGGAAACCTAGCCAATGAGTGTTTCCATTTTGATTCTCACGCTGAACGAAGAGCTCAATCTACCGACATGCCTAGAGGCAGTGAAGTGGTGCGACGATATCGTCGTATTGGACTCCTTCAGCACAGATCGAACTGTAGAAATTGCTAAAGCCTCAGGCGCACGCATTGTGCAGAGAAAGTTTGACAATTGGGCTTCCCATCAAAACTGGGCTATGGATAATATCCCGTTTAAGCACGATTGGGTATTCTACCTTGATGCAGATGAACGCATGACCGATGAACTCCACGGAGAGATCCAGTTAATCGCCAGTGAAGGGCAGCGGCCTGAAGTTGCCTATTACTGCGGAAGAAAAAACTTCTTCATGGGTCGGTGGATCAAGCACGCCATGCCTCCGGGGATGATCATGCGTTTTTTTAAACCCAAATCCATTCGCTTTGAGCGCCTTGTTAACCCTACCCCCGTGGTCAGTGGCCCACACGGCTACCTTAAGCATTACTTCCTCCACTACAATTTCAGCAAGGGGCTCAGCGAGTGGTTTGACAAACACAATAAATACTCCACCCTCGAAGCCCAGGAAGGCATAAAGCTGTTAAAAGGCATAAGCCCCTCGGAGGGTTCATTGTTCGCACGCGATGCAGCGACTCGCCGCAAGGCGCTGAAAAGTCTGTCTTTCAGCCTTCCATTTCGTTCACTGCTCAAATTTGCCTATCTGTATATTATTAAGCGTGGGTTCCTTGATGGGCGCCCTGGGTTCACGTACTGCGTACTACAATCCGTCTATGAATATATGATCACCTTGAAGATGAAGGAAATATCACGAAAAGAGCAGGGACTTCCGATCTGAATGAAAGTCGTATTTATTAATCGCTTCTTCTATCCCGACCATTCCGCCACTAGCCAGATACTGACAGACCTCGCCCTTCACTTGGCCAAAGCTGGTCTGTCTGTTTACGTTATTACAAGCAGACAGGTCTACGATGAGCCCGATGCGGTTCTGCCGACTAAAGAGATTATGCACAACGTCCACGTTACACGTGTATGGACGACTCGCTTTGGACGCCAGAATCTAGCTGGACGAACAGTAGACTATCTGACTTTTTATCTTAGCGCCGCCCTGGATCTCCTTGTTCTACTCAAGCCCGGAGATGTCGTTGTTGCTAAGACCGATCCGCCGCTTATTTCGGTCATCGCTGCGATGACAGCGAAGATTCGTGGTGCCAAACTCATCAATTGGATCCAGGATTTGTTCCCTGAAGTGGCTGGAGCGCTTGAGGTTGGAGGGTTGGGCAAGATTGAAGGCATGTTACGTACGGCAAGAAATTGGTCCTTGCGGTCAGCTTGTAAGAATGTGGCCATTGGCGATGGAATGGCCAAGAGAATTACAGGGGAAGGAATCGATCCTTCCACGATAATGGTCATCCATAATTGGTCTGATGGACGTGCGATTCAGCCGATCGAAAGAGAGAAGAACGACCTCAGACGGGAATGGGGCGTGGAAGATATTTTTGTGGTGGGCTATTCAGGAAACCTGGGTCGGGCACACGAATTTGAAACCATCTTGGGGGCAGCGGGGAAGTTAAAACATACGGAAGGCATTGTTTTTCTCTTTATCGGCGGCGGCGCACAGCGGGGATGGATAGAGGAAGACACAAAGAAGAGAGGCCTTACAAACATCCTTTTCAAACCGTACCAGCCGAGGGAACGACTGAGGCTCAGTCTGAGCGTGCCAGACGTTCATCTCATTTCACTCCAACCTTCATTAGAAGGTCTCATCGTCCCCAGCAAGTTCTATGGCATCGCTGCGGCTGGTCGGCCCACACTTTTCGTAGGCGATATGGATGGTGAAATCCCTACGATCCTCAAAAAAACAAGTAGCGGCTACACAATTTCCATCGGTGATTCTAATGGGCTAGCGAGCCGCATCGTGGAGATGTCGCATGGAACCATAGCGGGCAGCATGGGTGCCAGAGCACGAGTAGCCTTTGAGCAAAACTTCGAGCAGCACCATGCGTTTGCTGCATGGGAACACTTGCTACAGGAAGTAAGCGCAGCCGAAGGTTAGGAAGAACGGGTTAAGGTTCAAGCCGAAGCTGACAGCGAATGAAAAAGGCAGCGGCCTATGAAAACACGACTACTCCCGACCTTCAAGCTTCCCCCTAATACACGTATTTCGTTAGACTAAGTTTTTTCTTGCATAGACCTGTTTAATGTCATAAAGTTTCGCAAGAACGTCGTGAAGTGAGCTGCTTTATCCCCCGCAAGGGTTTTCGGCTTCTTCGTTCGGCAGAGAAAAACATACATAGCTGGTCACTCTCCTCAGATACCCAGGTAGGGCGTCAGCGGAGAGCCCGCTTCAGCGAGCGATTGTTATTGTCAGTGAACCGCAACAGCAGTACGGAGGTGTCCTATGAAGCAAATTAGCATGCGAATCGGATTGGGAGTTATCTTGTGCGGCCTGTTGGCGAGCCCGGCCTCGGCAGCGCTCATCACGTACAGCTTCACCGGCGATGTAAATCATGTCCATTCCCAGTTAACCTCATCGTTCAGCACAAGCTCGAGCCCAACGGCGATGTCAGGATTTGTGAAGGTCGACTCG
>CXWL01027123.1_pt1 | contig 17665 bp, 7 predicted proteins | sample 590931 | NCBI WGS metagenome assembly CXWL01 (sample SAMEA3498368, study PRJEB10139) | groundwater metagenome | biome: water well; material: biofilm material | place: Germany | collected 2015-04-27 | reverse complement strand
GGCTACGCCCGCATGCTCGCGAATGAGCGCCGCCCCTACGAGACCCGGGACGGCCATGTCTGCGTCCTCATCTACAACGACAAGCAGTGGCGCGCGTTCTTCGCACTCATCGGCCGACCCGAACTGCTTTCCGATCCGCGCTTCGCGACGCAGGAGGCGCGCAGCCGCGATTTCGAGGGCGCCTACGCCCTGGTCGCGGCGGAGATGGCCAAGCGCAGCACCGCGGAATGGATCGCGGCGCTGGAGAAGGCCGATGTGCCGGTGCAGCGCATGAACAGCCTCGCCGACGTCGTCGACGATCCGCACCTCTCGGCGATCGGCTACTTCCGCAGCGTCGAGCATCCGACCGAGGGCCGCATCCGCACCATGGCGGTCCCCTCGGAATGGTCCGAGTCGGCGCCCGAGTACCGCCGCCATGCGCCGCGCCTGGGCGAGCACACGCGTGAAGTGCTGCGCGAGGCCGGGCTGGGCGGCGACGCCATCGAGCAACTGATCGCGTGCGGAGCGGCACGGGCTTGCTGAGGAAAACATGCTGAGAGAGATTCGCAGCGTCGAGCAGCGCAATCCGGCGCTCACGCGGCGCTGGTTCCAGGACGAGTATTTCGACCTTTACGTCTGGCAGGACGGCGCCGGGGAGCTGCAGCGGTTCCAGCTCTGCTACGAACGCGACACGCGCCGCGAGCGCGCGCTCGAATGGCAGCGTGGCCGCGGTTTCCAGCACCTCAGCGTCCGGCAACGCTACGGCAGCTCCCCCGGCAGGGATCAATCCGGCGACATGGCGCTCGACGGTGTCATGCCCTACATCGCGCTGAAGGACCGGTTCTCAGGCGCCGCGCGCAGCCTGCCGCCGGAAATCCTGCGCTTCGTCGATGACAAGCTCACCGAATACGCGCGCCCGGCGCGGCGCTTCAGGCGTGCCGCCCTCTCCACGCCGCGCTGGCTCGTCCGAATGCGGAACGCGCGACGGTATTAGCCTTGGGGTCCGCAGGGCTTTATCAATCGAGCGGACCGCGTTATCGTTGAAGGTCATGCTTGACACTCTTGAACGCCAGCGAGCGAACGCCCAGATTCCGGGACTGAAAGCGGAATTCCTGGGGGACGAATCGTTCCGCCGGGACCATCGCCTGCGCTACGCCTATGCCGCGGGCGCGATGGCCAACGGCATCGCCTCGACCAGGCTCGTCGCGGAAATGGCCGGCGCCGGCATGCTGGGTTTTTTCGGCGCCGCCGGACTCAGCCTGGAGCGGGTCGAGGCGGCGATCGACGAACTGGCGCGCGCGATTCCGGGCGCGCCCTATGGCTTCAACCTGATCCACAGCCCGAACGAGCCGGACCTCGAAGCGGACGTGGTGAGCCTCTACCTGCGGCGCGGCATACGGCTGGTGGAAGCCTCCGCGTACCTGCGGCTCACGCTGCCGGTGGTGCGCTACCGGGTGAACGGCATCAAGCGCGATGCGGACGGCAGGATCGTCACGCCCAACCGCATCATCGCCAAGGTCTCGCGCGTCGAAGTCGCGACGCAGTTCTTCTCGCCGCCGCCGCAGGAATACCTGGACGAGCTCGTGCGCGCGGGGGAGATCACCTCCGAGCAGGCGCTGCTCGCGGCGAGCATCCCGATGGCGCAGGACCTGACGGCGGAAGCCGATTCCGGCGGCCACACCGACAATCGCCCGCTCGTGACGCTGCTGCCGACCCTGATCGCGCTGCGCGACCGCCTACAGGCGAAATTCGCCTACGACCAGCCGTTGCGCGTGGGTGCGGCAGGTGGTCTGGCTACTCCCTCGGGGCTGGCCGCGGCGTTCGCCATGGGCGCCGCCTACGTCCTGACCGGCTCGGTGAACCAGGCCTGCATCGAGTCTGGAAGCTCGGACGCGGTGCGCCGGATGCTGGCCCAGGCCGAACAGGCCGATATCGCCATGGCGCCGGCGGCGGACATGTTCGAAATGGGGGTCCGGGTGCAGGTGCTCAAGCGCGGCACCATGTTCCCAATGCGCGCCGCCAAGCTGTATGATCTGTACCGGGCGAACGCGGGCCTGGAAGCCTTGCCGGAAGCGGATAAGGCCTTCATTGAAAAGCAACTTCTTCGTGTCACGATCGACGAGGCCTGGCGCGGGACGCGGGATTTTTTCATCAAACGCGACCCGGCCCAGGTCGAGCGCGCGGAGCGTGATCCGAAGCACCGGATGGCGCTGGTGTTCCGCAGTTATCTCGGCTTGAGTTCGCGCTGGGCCAATGCAGGCGAGCCGTCGCGCACGTTGGATTACCAGGTCTGGTGCGGGCCGGCGATGGGAGCATTCAATGAGTGGGCGCGCGGCACGCTCCTCGAGAAGCCGGAGAACCGCCGCGTGGTGGTAGTCGCCGAGACCCTGATGCATGGCGCAGCGACGCAGCTGCGCCAGCTTTTGAAGGCATGACGAGCAGCCCATGAACACGAAAACCCGTCCCATCGCCATCGTCGGCATCAGCTGCCTGTTTCCCAAGGCGGACGACCTGCAGGCCTATTGGGCGAACATCAAGAACGGCGTCAACGCCATCACGCCCCTTCCGGCCGGTTCGCACTGGAACGCGGCCGACTATTTCGACGCGGATCCGAAATCGCCGGACCGCACCTATGCGCGCACGGGAGGCTTCCTCTCGCCGGTGCAGTTCAACCCGATGGAATTCGGCATGGCGCCGAAGGACATCGAGGCGACCGACAGCACGCAGTTGCTCGCGATGTACGCCGCGCTGCGCGCGCTGGCCGACGCCGGCTACGCCACCGGAGGCAAATCCGCCGGCCGCGCCTTCGACCGCGAGCGCACCAGCGTGATCCTCGGCGTCACCGGCGCGCTGGAACTCGTGATCCCGCTCGGCGCGCGCCTCGGGCATCCGAAATGGCGCAAGGCGCTGAAGGACGCCGGCGTCGACGGCGCCACGGCCGAGGACGTGGTGCAGCGCATCTCCGATTCCTACGTCGGCTGGCAGGAGAACTCGTTTCCCGGCCTGCTCGGCAACGTCGCGGCCGGACGCGTCGCGAGCCGGCTCGACCTCGGCGGCACCAATTGCGTGGTCGACGCGGCCTGCGCGAGCTCGCTCGCGGCGATCCATCTCGCCGGCCTGGAACTGGCCGCGGGACGCTCCGACATGGTGATCACGGGCGGCGTCGACACCTTCAACGACATCTTCATGTACATGTGCTTCAGCAAGACCCCGGCGCTCTCGCCGACGGGCGATGCGAAGCCGTTCGACCGCGACAGCGACGGCACCATCCTCGGCGAAGGCCTGGGCCTGGTCGTGCTGAAACGCCTGGAAGATGCCGAGCGCGATGGCGACCGCATCTACGCCGTGCTGAAGGGCATCGGCTCTTCGAGCGACGGGCGCAGCAGCGCGATCTACGCGCCGCGCGCAGGCGGCCAGAAGCTCGCGCTCGAGCGCGCCTACGAGGACGCGGGCGCGCCGCCGTCGACGATCGGCCTGCTCGAAGCGCACGGCACCGGCACCAAGGTGGGCGATGCGACCGAGCTGGATGCGCTCACCGAAGTGTTCCGCGCTTCGCGCGGCGACAGCACCTGGTGCGCGCTGGGCTCGGTGAAATCGCAGATCGGGCACACCAAGGCCGCCGCCGGCGTGGCAGGCCTCATCAAGGCTGCGCTCGCCCTGCACCGCAAGGTGCTGCCGCCGACGATCAAGGTGAAGCAGCCGCTCGACGAAGCCGCGCCGGGGCGCTCGCCGTTCTACGTCAACACGGTAAAGCGCCCGTGGCTCGCCGAGCCGGGACATCCGCGCCGCGCCGGCGTCAGCGCGCTGGGCTTCGGCGGTACCAATTTCCACTGCGTGCTCGAAGAGCACGACGCCGCGAAGCGCGATGCGGACTGGGACGGCAATATCGAGATCCTGGCGTTTTCGGCGGCCCGGATCGAGGAATTGAAAACGCAGATCGGCGCGCTGCGCGCCGACACGGCATGGCTGGATTTCCGGCGCGAGGCGCACCGGTCCCGGCAGCAGTTCCGCCGCGACGCGGCGTTCCGGCTGCTGATGGCGGTCACGAAGGAATCCGACCGCACCGCCCTGCTGCAATCGGCGCTCGCCATGCTGGAGAAGAACCCCGGCAAGGTTTCGTGGACCGCGCCGGCCGGCATCGCGTTCGGCTCGGGCGCGCGCCAGGGCAAGCTCGGCGCGCTCTTCCCCGGCCAGGGCTCGCAGTACGCGGGCATGCTGCGCGACCTCGCCTGCCAGTTCCCCGAGCTGATGCAATCGATCGCCGATGCCGACGCCGCCTTCCAGGGCGACGGACGCCTGAGCGATTTCATCTACCCTCACCCGGCGTTCTCCGAGGAGACGCGCCAGCAGCAGGAAGCGGCCCTCAAGGCGACCGAGGTCGCCCAGCCCGCGCTGGGCGCCGTGAACCTCGGCGCGCTCCAGCTGCTCGCGCGCTTCGGCGTCGTTGCGGAGGCCGCCTGCGGCCACAGCTATGGCGAGCTGCCGGCGCTCTGCGCCTCGGGCCGCATCGACGCGCCATCGCTGCACAAACTCTCCAACCTGCGCGGCCAGCTGATGGCCGCGCGCCCGGGCGCGCCCGGGCGCGGTTCGATGCTCGCGGTGCAGGCCGAGGAAGACGTGGTGCAGGCGTTCCTGCGCGAGGCGGGCGGCCAGCTCGTGATCGCGAACCGCAATTCACCGCGGCAATTCGTGCTCTCGGGCCCGAGTGCCGAGATCCAGCGTGCGCATGAAGGATTCGAAAAGAAAGGCATCCGTTCACGGGTACTCCCGGTTTCCGCGGCCTTCCACAGCACGCTCGTTGCGGACGCGCGCGCGCCGTTCACCGAGGCGCTCGCGGATATCGCTTTCGACAAGGGCCGCATGCCGGTGTACGCGAACGCCACCGGGCGCGAGTATCCGCAGGCGGCGGGCAAGGCGCGCGAGGTGCTCGGCGGCCAGATCGCGCAGCCGGTGCATTTCATGGAGCAGGTCCGCGCCATGCACGCCGACGGCGTGCGCACGTTCGTCGAGGTCGGTCCGGGCCACGTGCTTTCGGACCTGGTGCAGGCGATCCTCCCTGGCGAAGCGGAGACCGTCGCTCTGGACGCCTCGAAGGGGAGCCGCGATGGCGTGTTCGACCTCGCCTTCGCGCTTGCGCGCCTGGCCTCGCTCGGTCACGAGGTCGCGCTGCAGAAGTGGGAGAACGCCCCGGCGGCGGCCGAAGCGAAAGCCGCGCTCGCGATCCCGATCGGCGGCGCGAACCACAGGGCCTCGCACACGCCGCGCCCACCCGCTGCGCCGCGACCGGCTGCCATTGCCGCTTCGGTGCAGGCGCCCGCCCCGGCGCCGTTGCCGACGCGCGCTCCTGCACAAGTCGCTTACCAGGATGTTCCGGCCTCCCTGCGAGCCGCGCAGGAAGGCATCCTCGCGCTGCAGCGGCTGCAGGAACAGACCGCGCAGCTGCACAGGCAATTCCTCGAAGGCCAGGAATCCGCGCGCCGCAGCATCCAGGCGCTGCTTGAGATGCGCGGCGGTACGCTTCCTGTGCAAATCGCGGTGCCAGTCCCTGCTGTACAAAATTCTTCTGTTCCCAAGCCCGTGCCCATGGTCGCCGCGCCTGCTCCGCAGCCCGTTGCCGCCTTGGTTACGAACGAACGCGCACGAATCGAGCGCGCGGTGCTGGACGTCGTGTGCGACAAGACCGGCTATCCGGTCGAGATGCTGACCCTCGGGATGGGGATGGACTCCGACCTCGGCATCGATTCCATCAAGCGGGTTGAAATCATGGCCGCCCTGCGCGCGAAGCTGCCGCAGGCGCCGGAGATCAAGCCCGAGCACCTCGGCTCGCTGCAGACGCTGGAACAGGTCGTCGATTTCCTTGCCGGGCCGGTGGCCGCTCCCGCTCCTGCAATTGTTGCTTCTTCCAGCAATTCACTCATCAGCGAGGCGTTGCTTGCGGTCGTCTCCGAGAAGACCGGCTACCCGGTCGAGATGCTGAACCTCGGGATGGGGATGGATTCCGACCTCGGCATCGATTCCATCAAGCGCGTCGAGATCATGGCGGCCCTGCGAGCCAAGCTGCCGGGCTCGCCCGAGATCAAGCCCGAGCACCTGGGCTCGCTGCAGACGCTGCAGCAGGTCGTCGATTTCCTTGCCGGGCCGGTGGCCGCTCCTGCTCCTGCAATTGTTGCTTCTTCCAGCAATTCACTCATCAGCGAGGCGTTGCTTGCGGTCGTCTCCGAGAAGACCGGCTACCCGGTCGAGATGCTCGACCTCGGCATGGGCATGGACTCCGACCTCGGCGTCGATTCCATCAAGCGCGTCGAGATCATGGCGGCGTTGCGCGGCAGGCTGCCGGGCTCGCCCGAGATCAAGCCCGAGCACCTGGGCTCGCTGCAGACGCTGCAGCAGGTNNGTCCTGCGCCAGCTCATTCGTCCCGTCGCGCTTCCCGCCGATGAACAGCGCGAGACGATCCGCATCGCTCCCGGCACGCGCGTCTGGCTCGCCGATGACGGCTCCGCGCTCGGGACGCACATCGAGGAAAAGCTGCGCGCGCAGCGCTTCACCGTGCATCGCGCCGACCCGCGCAAGGGGTTTGCCGGGGCGCCCGCACCCGCCGCGCTGATCGTGCTCTCGCCCGCTGGCGGCAGCGACGACGCGTTCCTGAAGTCCGCGTTGCGCGCCATCCAGCAGGCGGGGCCCGGGCTGCGCAAGGCCGGCGCCGCCGGCGGCGCGATCCTCGCGACGCTGTCGCGCCTGGACGGCGCCTTCGGCTTCGGGGAGAGCAAGGACATCGGCGATCCGGTCGGCGGCGGCCTCGCCGGCATGCTGAAGACCGCGCGCCACGAGTGGCCCGAAGTGCAATGCAAGGCGCTCGACCTCGATCCGGCGTTCTCAGATCCGGCAGCCGCGGCGGAGGGCGTGGTGGCCGAAATCCTGCGCGCCGGCCCGGTGGAAGTGGGCCTGTCCGCGCGCGGCCGCGTCGGCCTTGAAGTGGCTGAGGTGTCGCACGAGGCCACCGGCGCGGCGCCCGTCGTGGCGGGCGACGTGGTGGTGATCTCGGGCGGCGCGCGCGGCGTGACCGGCGACGCCGCCCTCGCCCTGGCGCGCGCGTTCCGGCCGAAGCTCGTGCTGCTCGGACGCACCGTGCTCGGCGAAGGCGAGCCTGCCTGGCTGCAGGACCTGCAGACCGAGTCCGGCATCAAGAAAGCGCTGCTCGAACGCCGGAAAGGCGCTTCGCCCAAGGCGGTGGAAGCCGAGTACCGCGAAGTGCTGGCGCGGCGCGAGATCCGGGCGCAGATGGGCCGGCTGCAGGCAGCCGGCGCGGCCGCCGCCTATGTCGCGGTCGACGTGCGCGACGACGTCGCCGTGGCGCGCGCGCTCGCGGACGTGCGCCGGGAGCACGGCTCGATCCGCGGCCTGGTGCACGGCGCCGGCGTACTCGCCGATCGCCGCATCGAGGACAAGACGCCGGAGCAGTTCGACGCCGTCTACGGCACCAAGGTGGCCGGCCTGCGCAACCTGCTTGCGGCGCTGTCCCACGACGAACTGAAGGTCCTCGCGCTCTTTTCCTCCTTCACTGGCCGCGTCGGCCGCGTCGGCCAGGTGGATTACGCCGCCGCCAACGAAGTCCTGAACAAGCTCGCCCAGGTGGAATCGCGCCGGCGGCCGGACTGCCGCGTGGTGTCGATCAACTGGGGGCCGTGGAACGGCGGCATGGCGACGCCCGGCGTGCGCCGGATCTTCGAGCAGGAGGGCATCGGCCTGATCGAGCCGGAAGCCGGCGCGGAGTTCCTCGTGCGGGAGCTGCTCTCAACAGGGAAAGGCGCGGTAGAAGTGCTCGCGCTCGCGCCTTTCCGCAAGCCTGCCGCGGAAGCGCTGCCGGAAATAATGGCGGCCGGCGATTACAGCGTCGCCTTCGAGCGCGAAGTCAGCGTCAAGGCGCTGCACTTCCTGGAATCGCACGTATTCAACGGCCGGGCCGTGCTGCCCGCCGCGCTGATGGTCGAGTGGCTGGCGCAGGCCGCGCTGCATGGCAATCCGGGCATGGCCTTCCACGGCCTGGACAATTTCAAGGTCCTCAAGGGCGTGGTGCTGGAGGCGAAGCAGTCCATCACCGTCAGCCTGCGTACCGCAGCCGCCACGCGGCGCGAGAGCCTGCACGTGGTGCCGGTGCGCATGACCAGCCGTTCGGCGCAGGGCCGCGACGTGCTGCATGCGCAGGCCGACGTGCTGCTGACGACGGACAATCTTCCGGCGGCGCCCGAGCACGCGATCGTCGACATCCCCGGCAGCGGCTACACCGATGCCTACGCGCGCGGTGTGCTGTTCCATGGAGCGGCGCTGCACGGCATCGAGCGCGTCGAGGCGATGGCCGAGAAAGGCGTCGCCGCCATGCTCAAGGCCGCCTCCGCCCCCATCAAGTGGATGACGCATCCGTTGCGCGGCACCTGGATCGCCGATCCCCTCGCGCTCGACAGCGCGTTCCAGCTCATGATCCTCTGGAGCACCGCGCACCGCGGCGCGCCCTCGCTGCCGAGCGCGCTCGGCCGCTACCGCCAGTTCGTCTCCGTGTTCCCGAAGGGCGGCTGCCGCGCGGTGGTCGCGGTGGCGCTGGGCATCAGCGCGATCGCGACGGCGACGATCCAGTTCTTCGACCGGCAGGGCAATCTGCTCGCTTCCGCCGAGGACTGCGAGTTCGTGATGGACGACGCGCTGCGCGAAGCCTTCCGCTTGAACCGGCTGGGGCTTGAGAAAAAGTAGCACCAGGATTTCCCAAGCAGGCGCCGGCCCGAGATTCCTCGAACCCATCGCCATCGTCGGCATGGGGGGCGTCTTCCCCGGCGCCGCGTCGCTCGACGCCTTCTGGCGGCTGATCGAGAGCGGCCGCGACGCGAGCCGCCCGGTGCCCGCGGGCCGCTGGCTGCTCGATCCCGCGTCGATCCGCGGCGGCGCGCCGGGCGCGCCCGACACCGTGCTCTCCGACCGCGGCTGCTACGTCGAGGATCCCTCGTTCGCCGGCGACCTCGATCCGGCCTACCAGCTGCTGATGCGCGCGGGGCACGCGGCATTCGCCGACGCACAGACTGCGAATCTCAGGCGAGCGAGCGTGGGAATCGTGCTCGGCAACATCGCGCTGCCCACCGACTCGGTGTCGGCGCTCGCGGACGAGATCCTGTCGCCGCTCTATTTCAGGAAGGTCTTTGGAACCACCCCCGAAGACGCGTCACTGCACACGAACGCGCTGAACCGCTACGTCACCGGCCTGCCCGCGGGAATGCTCGCCCGCTCGCTCGGCCTGGGCGGCGCCTGCTACACGCTCGACGCCGCCTGCGCCTCGTCGCTCTACGCGGTGAAGCTCGCCTGCGATGAGCTGCAAGCGCACCGCGCGGACGCCATGCTCGCGGGCGGCCTGTCGCGGCCGGATTCGCTGTACACGCAGATGGGCTTCTCGCAGCTGCGCGCGCTCTCGCCGAGCGGCCGCTGCTCGCCGTTCGACCGCAAGGGCGACGGCCTGGTGGTGGGCGAAGGCGCCGGCGTGGTGATGCTGAAGCGCCTCGCCGACGCGCTGCGCGACGGCGATCAAGTCCACGCCGTGATCCGCGGCGCGGGCCTCTCCAACGACCTGGAAGGCAAGCTGCTGTCGCCGAGTTCCGAGGGCCAGCTGCGGGCGCTGCGCATGGCCTATGCCAACGCCGGCTGGACGCCGCAGATGGTGGACCTCATCGAGTGCCACGCCACCGGCACGCCGGTCGGTGACGCGGTCGAGTTCGACAGCCTGCGCCGTCTCTGGGAAGGCGGCGAATGGCAGCCGGCGCAGTGCGTGCTTAGCGCGGTCAAGTCCAACATCGGCCACCTCCTCACTGCCGCGGGCGGCGCAGGCCTGATCAAGACACTGCTTGCGATGCGGTACGGCGTCCTTCCGCCGGTGGCGAATTTCGAGCGGCCTTCCGCGAGCATCGCCCTGTCCGGCAGCCCGTTCGCCATCCTCAGGGAGAAGCGCGAATGGACGCGCCGCTCGCCCGACGTGCCGCGCCGCGCCGCGATCAACGGCTTCGGCTTCGGCGGCATCAACGCGCACCTGCTGATCGAGGAGTGGCTGGGCGAGCCGAAATCCAGGACGGCGAAACGCGCCCCCGCAGCGCCGCTCGAGCCGGTGGCCGTCGTCGGCATGGCGGCGCGCGCAGGCCGGTGGAAGGATCTCGATGCGCTGCGCGAGCGCATGGTCTACGGCGCTGCGGCGCAGGCGCCCGCGCCGCGCCAGGCCTGGCGGGGACTCGCCCCGGATGAAGTTCGCCGTGCCTGGGGCGACGCTTTCCCGGGCTACTACCTGGACGACCTCGCGGTGCCGATCGGGCGCTTCCACATCGCGCCGCTGGAACTTGCGGAAATGCTGCCGCAGCAGTTGCTGATGCTCGACATCGCGAAGGCGGCGCTGGAGGACGCAGGAGACCCGAAGCTCGATTCACCGCGCAGCGGCGTCTTCATCGGCCTGGGCCTGGATTTGCGCAGCACCGACTTCCATTTCCGCTGGTCGGTCAAGCAGCGTGCGGCGGAATGGGCGCGCGCGGCGGGCCTGGACCCGGCGTCCGCGGAAGGAAAAGCCTGGATGCAGCGCCTGTGCGACGGCGCGGGACCGCCGCTGACCGCCGACCGCACGCTGGGCGCGCTCGGGGGCATCGTCGCCAGCCGCATCGCCCGCGAGTTCCGCCTCGGCGGCCCGAGCCACAGCGTGCAGAGCGAGGAAACCTCCGGGCTGCGCGCGCTGCTGGTGGCGGTGGACGCGCTGCGGAAAGGCGAGCTGGATGTCGCGCTCGCAGGCGCGGTGGACCTGAACGGGGACCTGCGCGTTTTGATCGCGGACAAGAAGATGCAAGGCAACGAGAAAATGCAACTGCCAGGCGAAGGCGCTGCCTGCGTGGTGCTGAAGCGCCTCGCTGACGCGCAGCGCGACGGCGACCGCATTTACGCCGTGATCCGCGGCATCGATGCCGAGGCGCGGGAGATCGGGAGCGCCGACGCGGACATCGGCCACACGGGAGCGGCGTCGGGCCTGATGTCCTTCATCAAGGCGAGCCTCTGCCTGCAGGAGGAAGTGTTGCCCGGAAGGAGTTCGCGGCACTGGCTGCGCGATCGTATCGACGGTCCGCGCCGCGCCCGCGTCTCTGCGAGCGGCGTCGCGGGCGACCGGCTGGAAGTGGCGCTGGAGGGAGTGGACGACGAACGTTCCCGCGCACCACGTCCGTTCCGGCATCCGGATCCAATGCTTTTTGAGGGAAAGGCCACAACCCAAGGACTCCCGGGGCGCGTCGCCTTCGTATTCCCGGGATCGGGCAAGCAGTTCGCCGGCATGGGCCGCGAGCTTTCCCTCCAATGGCCGGAGGTCCTGCGCCGGCAGGACCGCGACAATGCGCGCCTCGCCACGCAGATGCGCGCGGAGCAGTTCTGGAATGGCCCGCTTAGCGCAGAAACGCTGGCGGACCACCGCGCCTTGATCTGCGCGCAAGTCTCCATGGGCGCCCTGGTGGCCGATCTCGCGATGCACTTCGGCGTGATGCCGGACGCGGCCATCGGCTACAGCCTCGGCGAATCCACCGCGCTGCTTGCGCTGCGGGTGTGGCGGCAGCGCGACGAGATGCTGGAGCGCCTGGGCCGCTCGTCGCTGTTCGCGAGCGACCTCGCCGGCGGCCCGGACTGGTCGACCGGAGTGGTGGACCGTTCTGCCGGCGCCGTGCGCGCCGCGATCGGCGCGCGCAAGGACGTGTTCCTCCTCATCTCCAACACGCCAGATGAAAGCGTCATCGGGGGCAGCCGCGCCGCCACCGCCGAAATCGTCGCCGCGCTCGGCTGCCACTGGTTCCCGCTGCAGGGCGTCAGCACCGTGCACTGCGCGCTGGCGCACCCGGTGCGCAAGGCCTACCGCGAACTGCACCGCTTCGACACCACGCCCGCGCCGGGCGTCGAGTTCTACAGCGCCGGCTGGGGCCGCGCCTACGTGCCGGAGCGGGAATCCGCGGCCGATGCGCTGGAAGCGCAGGCGATGGACACGATCGACTTCCCGCGCGTCATCCGCGCCGCCTACGCGGCGGGCGTGCGCACCTTCATCGAGGTCGGCCCCGGCAATTCCTGCAGCCGCATGATCGACAAGATCCTCGGCGCCGAACCGCACCTGGCGCGCTCGCTGGCGGTCGCCGGACCGGATCCGGTGGGGCAGTTCCTGCGCACCATGGCGGAGCTGCATGCAGCTGGCGTGCCGATGGATGTCGAACGCCTGCGGGGCGCCTCGGCGCCTGCGCCCAAGGCAGAACCGGCCGGCCGCAGGGTCAGCGTTTCCATCGGCGGCGCGCCCTTCGTCGCGCCGGCACTTCCCGCGCTCAAGCCGCCCGCGGACGACTTCCACGAGATGCTGCGCCGCTCGATGGTGGAAACGGAACGCGCGACGGTCGAGGCGCACGAGGCCTACCTCAGGTTCTCGCAGAACCTTTCGCAGACACTGGCGCAAGCAATTGCGATGCAATCCTCGGGAGTTGCTGTTGCAGAAATGCAGGTACCAGTGCGTTCCCTCGATCGCGCGGCCTGTCTCGAATTCGCGCGCGGCTCGGTCGGACGCGTGCTGGGCGCTCAGTTCGCCGAGGCCGATGCCTTCCCCACCCGGGTGCGCCTGCCCGATGAGCCGCTGATGCTCGTGGACCGGATCCTGCAGGTCGACGGCGAGCCGCTGTCGATGACGCAGGGCCGCGTGGTCACCGAGCACGATATCCGCCCCGGCGCCTGGTACCTCGACTGCGGACGGATACCTACCTGCATCGCGGTCGAGGCGGGACAGGCGGACCTCTTCCTCTCGGGCTTCCTCGGCATCGACTTGCAGACGCGCGGCAAGGCCATGTACCGGCTGCTCGACGCCAAGGTGCGCTTCCATCGCGGCTTGCCAGGACCGGACGAAGTGATCCGCTACGACATCCGCATCCACGAGTTCTTCCGGCAGGGCGACACCTGGCTGTTCCGCTTCGGCTTCGAATCCACCGTGAACGGCGCGCCCCTGCTCACCATGACCGAGGGCTGCGCCGGTTTCTTCTCCAATGAGGCGCTCGCCGTGGGCAAGGGCGTGGTGCGCACCGCGCTGGATCTCAAGCCGATGCCGGGCAAGCGCCCGGCGGACTGGCGCGACTTCACCCGGCGCGCGGTCGAGTCCTATTCGGAGGCGCAGCTGGATGCGCTGCGCGCCGGAGACCTTGCCGCCTGCTTCGGTGCCGAGTTCGCCGCGATGCCGCTCGCGAAGCCGCTAACGCTCCCTGGCGGACGCATGCGCCTCGTGCACCGCATCCAGAAGCTCGATCCCGAGGGCGGCCGCTTCGGCATGGGCCTCGTGGTCGGGGAAGCGGATATCCGCCCGGACGACTGGTTCCTGACCTGCCACTTCGTCGACGATCGCGTGATGCCGGGCACGCTCATGTTCGAGTGCTGCCTCCATACGCTGCGGGTGTTCCTGCTGCGCATGGGCTGGGTCGCCGAGGACGGCAGCGTGGCGCTGGAGCCGGTGCCGGGCGTGACCAGTCAGCTGAAGTGCCGCGGCCAGGTCCTGGATACGACGAAGCGCGTCACCTACGAGGTGACGGTGAAGGAGCTCGGCTTCGGCCCGGAGCCTTTCGTCATCGCGGACGCCCTGATGTACGCCGACGGCAAGCCGATCGTCGAGATCACCGGCATGAGCCTGCGCTACGCGGGCGCTTCGAGGGAGTCTTTTTCTGCTTTATGGGAGAAAGAAAAACCTTCGGATAAGAAGCAGGCGCTTTACGACAACGATCGCATCCTCGCCTTCGCGGTCGGCAAACCCTCGGACGCCTTCGGCGAGCCCTACCGCGTGTTCGATTCGGAGCGCGTGATCGCGCGGCTGCCGGGACCGCCCTACAAGTTCCTCGACCGCATCACCGAGGTCCGCGGCGAGCCGTGGAAGATCCTGCCCGGCACGCTGTGCGAGGCGCAGTACGACGTGCCGGCGGACGCGTGGTACTTCGCCGACGACCGCCAGGGCGAGATGCCGTTCGCGGTGCTGCTCGAGATCGCGCTGCAGCCCTGCGGCTGGCTCGCCGCCTACATGGGCTCGGCGCTGACGAGCGACATCGACGTGTCCTTCCGCAACCTCGGCGGCACGGCGACGCAGCTCGCCCGCGTGCGCCCCGATGGCGGAACGCTGACGATGCGCGCGAAGCTGACGCGTTCCTCCAGCTCCGCCGGCATGATCATCCAGTTCTACGAGTACGAGGTACTGGCCGGGGTTCGTCCGGTGTATCGCGGCGACACCTACTTCGGCTTCTTCCCGAAGGTCGCGCTGCAGAAACAGGAAGGCCTGAAGGATCCCGCGCGCTGGCAGCCGTCCGCGGAGGAACTTACCCGCGGCCGGAAGCTGGATTTCCCCGGCGACGCGCCATTCCCCGGCGGCCGCCTGCGCATGCTCGACCGGATCAGCTGCTGGCTGCCCGAAGGCGGACCGAAAAGCCTCGGCTACCTGCGCGCGACGCGGCGCGTCGACGGCGGGGACTGGTTCTTCAAGGCGCATTTCCACCAGGACCCGGTGGTCCCCGGATCGCTGGGCCTCGAATCCTTCCTTCACCTGCTGCGCTTCGCCGCCGCCGAGCGCTGGGGCCGCGGTGCGGCGTTCGAATCCGTCGTCACCGGCGAGAAGCACGAATGGATCTATCGCGGCCAGGTCATCCCGGCAAACCGCGACGTCACGGTGGAAGCGATCGTCACCGCCATCGACGAGGAGCGCCGCCTGCTGCGCGCCGACGGCTATCTCTCGGTGGATGGGCGGGTGATCTACGGCATGAAGGATTTTTCCCTGGTTCACGGAAGCCACCGTTGAAATACACGCGCGTTCACCTGACCTCGCTGGGCTATGAGCTTGGCCCGGAAGTGGTGACTTCGGCGGAGCTGGAAGAGCGGCTTGCGCCCGCATACCAGCGCCTGAGCATCCATCCCGGCCAGCTGGAAGCCTGGACCGGCATTGCCGAGCGCCGCTGGTGGCACGCCGATTTGCGCCTGTCGGCGGGCGCCACCGCCGCCGCGCGCAAGGCGCTGGCGAAGACCTCGGTCCGGGCCGCCGACCTCGGCGTGGTGATCTACGCCGGCGTCTGCCGGGAGAATTTCGAGCCCGCGACCGCCTGCGCCGTGGCCGATGCAATCGGCGTGAGGGGTGGCGCGTCGGTCTACGACCTGAGCAACGCCTGCCTCGGCGTGCTCAACGGCATGCTGGACATCGCCAACCGCATCGAGCTGGGGCAGATCCGCGCGGGCCTCGTCGTGTCCTGCGAATCCGCGCGGGAAATCAACGAAATCATGCTTGCCCGCATGCTGCAAGGCGTGCAGATGGCAGAGTTCGCGGAAGCGCTGGCGACGTTCACGGGCGGCTCGGGCGCGGTTGCGATGCTGCTGACCGACGGCAGCTTCGGCGAGAAAGGCCATCGCCTGCTGGGCGCGGTTTCTCAGGTCGCGCCGGAGCATCACGAGCTGTGCCGTTGGGGATTGACGTCTTCCGATGGCCTGCAGCAGGTGCAGTACATGGCGACCGATTCGGTGTCGGTGCTCAAGCACGGCGTGCTGCTCGGCCGCGAGACCTGGCAGGCGTTCCTCGGGGAAATGGACTGGCGCCCGGCGCAGGTCGAGCGCGTCATCTGCCACCAGGTCGGCAGCGGGCACCAGGATGCGATCCTGAATTCGCTGCAGGTAGACAAGGAGAGGGACTTCACCACTTACCGCTTCCTTGGCAACATGGGCACCGCCGCGCTGCCGGTGACCGCGGCCATTGCCGACGAGCGCGGCGTGCTCAAGGCCGGCCAGCGCGTCGGTTTCCTCGGCATCGGCAGTGGACTGACGTGCCTGATGATGGGACTTGAATGGTGAAGTTCCAGAATCCGCTCTACCCGTTCACCGGTACCTACCGGCACGTGAACGGCCACCAGATGCACGCGCTCGACGAGGGCAGCGGCGACACGGTGATCATGCTGCACGGCAATCCGACCTGGTCGTTCTACTACCGGAATCTCGTGCTCGGGCTGCGCGACACGCATCGCGTGCTGGTGCCCGACCACATCGGCTGCGGGCTGTCCGCGAAACCCGACGAGAAGAGCTACGAGTTCACGCTGCGCCGGCGTGTCGACGACCTGGCCGCGCTGGTCGAGCAGGCCGGAGTGCGCGGGCGCATCACGCTGCTGATGCACGACTGGGGCGGCATGATCGGCATGGCCTACGCGGCACGCTTTCCGGAACGGATCGGCCGGCTGGTATTGCTGAACACCGCGGCGTTTCATCTGCCGAAGGCGAAGAAGCTGCCGCGAACGCTGTGGCTGTGCCGCAAGACGCCGCTGGGTGATTTCTTCATCCGCGACACAGGCCTGTTCACCAGCGTGCTGGCGCGCTGGGCCGTATGCCGGCCAATGCAGCAGAGCGTGCGCGAAGCCTACCTGCTGCCGTACCGTGCCGCGCAGGACCGGACCGGATTGCTGCACTTCGTGCAGGACATCCCCCTGGAGCCCGGCGACACCAGCTACGACCTCGTGAGCCAGGTACAGGCGAAGCTGCCCGAATTCAGGCAAACGCCGGCGCTGATCCTGTGGGGTGACCGGGATTTCGTCTTCGATCGCCACTTCCTCGCCGAGTGGCGCAAATTCCTGCCCGCGGCCGAAGTGCACCAGTTCCCGAATGCCGGACATTACGTGCTCGAGGATGCCGGCGCGGAAATCCTGCCGCTGATCCAGGACTTTTTCCGGCGCCATCCGTCGGATTCCCCCCTTACTTCCCGTGCCTAACATCGCGGCGCACCTCGCGGAGATGGCGAGGCTGCAGCCCTCGCGGCCGGCCGTCATCTGTGCGCAGGGCCGGGATGCTCGGGGCGACGTCAGCTACGGGCAGCTCAGCTTTGCCGAACTGGAGGGCGCCAGCAACCGCGTGGCGCAGGCGCTCGGAGGTGCCGGCATCGGGCGCGGCGTGCGGACCGCATTGATGGTCCCGCCCAGCCTGGATTTCTTCACCCTGACCTTCGCCCTGTTCAAGGCTGGTGCCGTGCCGGTGCTGATCGACCCTGGCATCGGCGTGCGCAACCTCGGCGGCTGCCTCGCGCATGCGATGCCCGAAGCATTCATCGGCGTCCCCAAGGCGCATGCGGCGCGGGTGCTTCTTGGCTGGGCGCGCGGCAGCCTGCGCATCAACGTCACGGTCGGCTCGAAATGGTTCTGGAGCGGCCCTGTGCTGCAGGAACTTCTATCCATTACTCGTCCCGGAACCCCGTTCCCCGCGGTCGACCCGGCGCCGCACGAAACCGCCGCGATCCTGTTCACGAGCGGCAGCACCGGCACGCCGAAAGGGGCGGTCTACACGCACGAAATCTTCGGCGCGCAGGTGGCGCATATCCGCCGGCTCTACGGCATCGAACCGGGCGAGATGGACCTGGCGACCTTTCCGCTGTTCGCGCTCTTCGGGCCCGCGCTCGGCATGACCGCCGTGGTTCCGGAGATGGATGCCTCGCGCCCGGCGAAAGCGGATCCGGCGCTCATCGCCGCCGCGATCCACAAGTTCGGCATCACCAACATGTTCGGCTCGCCGGCGCTGATCAACCGCGTCGGGCGCCACGGCGAATCGCATGGCGTGAAGCTGCCCACGTTGCGCCGCGCGATCTCCGCCGGAGCGCCGGTAGGCGCCAGGGTGCTCGAA
>CXWL01027338.1_pt1 | contig 17667 bp, 14 predicted proteins | sample 590931 | NCBI WGS metagenome assembly CXWL01 (sample SAMEA3498368, study PRJEB10139) | groundwater metagenome | biome: water well; material: biofilm material | place: Germany | collected 2015-04-27 | reverse complement strand
GCATTCCCAGACGAAGAAACGGGTCGCCAAAATACACATAGGCCCGATCGTTGGCGCTTTGGAACGGCGAGGCGTATTGACGGAGCACTTTAGCCGCGAAGAGTGACTCATTGATGGTCAACCCTTCCCCGTACAACATCCGATGAAACACCTCGCGATTGAGTATGGCATTCGGAGATGAATAAACAAGCCGGGCCGCCGAAATAATGCCAATAGCCCCTCCTGAACTCATTGACAAAAAATCCTCGCCCATCGCCTCGCGCTTGGGATCATCGAAGAACCCAATGGCGCAGGAAGCGGCGTAAACAAGAGGAAGCCGGTTTCGGTTGGTCATGCGGGCCAAGTCGGAAGAGCGCCGCAGAACATGCTCATGCGCCCAGACATCTGGATTCCCATGGCCGATATAATCTACAAGCAATGCCCCGTCATTGAAGGCCGCCACGATAGCGTCATTGACCGCCGGCCGTTCGCGGTTCACTATCGGATAGTCCCATAGATAGATTCGGTTTCGATGCAAAGTCCGCGGAATATGCGACTGTTCAAGCGTGATAGCATCGGCTACATGAAATATCTCATTGTCACTAGCCCCATATTCATCGTCCGCCACGATGACAACATTCTTTCTCCAACTGGCCAGAGAACTTCCGGATTCATACTCTTTGATTTTTGAGGTTATCGTGCGAATCTCGGAGCTTGTCTTGACCGGCCAGCGCGCGGTCATCATATCAAAGCCGCGATCGTTGGCATAACTCGTGTCGGAATCCAGAATGCCATAGTTGCCGAAATAAACGTAATTATCGTCTCCCCCGCGCGGATCGAATGAAATCGGCATGTTGTATGACGGCACATAGTTCGGCACGTTGGTACTCAGATGATTCAGATAATCATAATTGCCGTCACCAATAAACAATACCGCCGACGGCGCTGGCTGATTCCAGTTCTCGTAAACATACTTCAGGAAATCGCGAATGGCCGTCGGATCGTACACACCCCAAGAAAAATTATCCGTGATATCGCCCACAGTAACAATCCGGCTCGTATGGCCGCTCGCCACGCGATAATCAACATACTCAGTCAGGGCCGATACAAACTGCGGAGTCGTAACAATCACCAGATCAGCAGGCGACAAATCAACGTACAAATCAGTCGGAGTTACTCGCGTCATCGAAACAGGCGATTTGAACTGGGCTGGTGTAGTAGAATAAAATCTATTCGGCCCTCCAGCGGTGAGCATTGCCTCATACGTGACTTTACCGCTTGCGCGCTGTGAGTTCACAATTCTGACCGGGGCCAGAGGATTGTCCAAATTCAGAATCTCCGGGGTGGCTGAATACTGATCAGTAACCACAACTTGTGCGCGTCCGGACGAAACGGCGAGGGTCACGTCGAGATTATCGTTCGATGGTTCTAGAATGCTCGTGTATCCGAATTCTATCCAGTCAAAATATGATGGCGCGTAACCCGGACTCAACGGCGACAAGCCCAGATCAATCCGGTTCAGACCACTGGTAAGCGCGCTGGTTGTTCCGGTGCATCCCCCCGGATTGCAGTTTGACGTCGCGGCCACTCCGTTCACGCGAGTAGTCACATATCCATTGGGCGATCCAAACGAAGTCCGCGCTGATAGCGCCAGTGTGCTTGTAGTCGACGGAACCACTCCTGGTGTCGGAACAAATAGCCGAATTGACGGCGAGGTGCTCCAGAACCACTCGTAGTAATCCAGTTGATGACCGGTTATGTCCAGGGCCAGCGTCGAATCCTGTTCGACGTGGACATATCGCTTACCCTGACTCACCTGAAAATCGTACACCCCGGTAACCGAGCCGTCGACTGCCGCCATACGCACAGGTGTTCCGATAAAGTTACCACCGATGGCCAGCCAGTAGATATTGTCTGCGGCATAATGATGCGACACGAAAGTCGGATCGGCATTTGGGGAGTAGGTCCAGCGAGACAGCCCCTCGCCGAAAAATAGCAACTGGTCAGTAGCATCGAACCGACCGTCGCCGCCATCACTTACCGAAATCGCTATCTCAGTGAATTGCGGTCGTGGCCGACTATTGAGGAATTCGTTTTGCAACCCGCCGCCGTTGAAAACGCGGATTGAATCAGTAACCAAATTTCCAAGCGTGATTCCGGCCGCCGTCAGCATCGCGCCGGTAATCCGGTAGATGCCGCCTTCGCGGACTGCCATCTTGACAAACGCCGCGCCGGACGAAAACGGACCGAGTGCCGCCGATCCTGAGAGGACAGAAGTAAGCGGCCTTGATTCTTTCCAGTTCCGGGCTTGAGCAAAATTGGGCGTGGTCTTACTAAGAAAGTTATCGAACCAGGGATCAACTGCGGGAGTTGCCTCCCGTTCTATTGGACTTTCAAACCTCAACACAAATGAAACAGAGGTGTAAATCGAGTTTCCCCTCACCGGACAAATAGTCACATTGACCAGTCGACGCCCGCGAATTTTGAATGGCTCCGAAACACTTACCAACGGTACGTTCATCCCGTCAACCACTGGCGATAAACTTGATGATTCGATAAGTACCTGACTTGTTCCGTTTGAATTGGCAAGCGTAACAGCTCCGGTCGGCGGCACAACGACTATCACTGTCCGCGATAACACCGATTGTGAATCGATAGTCTGCAACGAAACCAGTTGCGCCAAATCAGGAGTGAATGAGACCGTAAAATCAGTTGAAGATTCAGTGGATGCAACAACAGTCACTCCACTTGGAGCGGCTATGACTGCAACTGCAAAGAGAAAAAGAAAGAAAAAGAATATGAGTGAAAAACAAAGAGACCTATACAAGCAAGTTCCCACAAGTTAACGGGTTTGCACACTCGGCCTCGGGATCCGAAAATCCCTATCACTGCTGTCTAAAGGCCGGCAGACGTTTCTACACTAAATTGTCAAATCGTCTAAATCCGTTAACCGTAGCTCGATAAGTGGTCTCCTAGTTCTTATAATTCNNCAGCGAACCCGCGCAACTCGTTGAACAACATTGCGATACAATTCGAGCTACCCTCTTGCCGTTTATTGTCAGGCCGGCTCGATTTGTCCAAAAGTGAAATGCAATTCACAACCGGACTTCTCCACTTACATATGGGAAGGCACTTTGGCCGCGACCGCCAGATCACAGGTAAAATGACGAAGGAACTCTGTTTGACGCGAAATAACGTACCCGGGAATCCGGTCCTTGTGTTTGACTATTTCTCCCGCGACCTCAGCGACATAATCGAGATGCGAATTTGTATAGACCCGGCGCGGAAGAGCCAACCGCACGAGTTCTTTAGCGGCTGGGATGAACTTATTTGATTTGGGATCAGTAGAACCAAACATAAGCGAGCCGATCTCTGCCGAACGAATTCCGCCCTCGACATACAGAGCAACTGCGAACCCCTGACCGGGAAACTGATTTGCAGAAATATGTGACAGCAATCGCCCAGCGTCGACAAATACCGCATGCCCTCCTGTCGGCTCAACAATTGGACATCCGACATCTTTCAACTTCATTCCCAGATAGGCGACTTGATCTACTCGGTAGTGCAGATACTCCTCGTCGAGAACTTCATTCAAACCTACCGCCAACGCCTCAAGATCGCGTCCGGTCAGTCCGCCATAGGTTGGAAACCCCTCGATCAGCACCAGCAGTTCGGCCAGTCGCGCGTACAGCAGATCATCGTTGAGAGCGATAAACCCGCCGATATTCGACAAACCGTCTTTTTTGGCCGACATCATGACGCCGTCGCACAGATCAAACATTTCTGCGGCGATTTCGCGCACGCTCCGATCTTCAAAGCCGCATTCCCGTTGTTTGATAAACCAGCAATTCTCGGCGAATCGGGCACAATCGAAATAGAACGGCAGGGCATACTTGCGACAAAGCGTCGACACCTCACGGATATTCGCCATTGACACCGGTTGCCCACCAGCCGAATTATTGGTAATAGTCACGATAACCATAGCGATATCTTGGCGCCTCTGCTCTCTCAGAAACTCCTCAAGCCGCGGGATATCCATATTCCCTTTGAATGGGTGTGCATCGTTTGAAGATGACTCTTTGCAGGGGAAATCGACCGGCACTCCACCCTTGTGCAGGATATTGCCTCTGGTCGTGTCGAAATGGGTATTGTTCAGAACAAACTGTCCCTTTTTCAGGATAGTGCTAAACATCAGATTTTCAGCCACTCTCCCCTGATGACACGGGATGACTTTCTTCTTGCGAAAGATTGATTGGACTGTTGCTTCAAAGCGATAAAATGAATCGGCTCCCGCGTACGATTCATCCCCCATCATGAGGGCCGCCCATTGAGCAGTCGACATCGCTCCGGTGCCGGAGTCGGTCAATAAATCTATGTAACAATTGCGGGCATCGAGTTTGAAAATGTTATACGCTGCCGCTTTGATCTTTGCCTCGCGCTCGGCGCGGCTCAATAGTCGAATCGGTTCTACTGATTTTATCCGGAATGGCTCTACCGGTTGACGCTGAATTGACATGGGTTCCTCCTTTGGCTGTGGTTAACGATGCGCGCCAACAGAACATGAGGAACGATTAGGTAACGTCTTTGACTTTCAGTCGATGATATCTGAGTCCAAGATGATTGGATGACGGTGTAATCAAATTCATAGGTCACCCAATCCGATGCAACGTGAAATCGGTAACGATATGCCCGGTCAGTCGATTGCGACTATTGCGCATCTCCGGTCGTTCGTATTTTTCAAGATGTGGAAACTTCTTGAAGTCAGAAATGATGCCAAGTTGACGGAGCACCTCGACCGTAATCGCCGCCAGCGCCCGTGAGCCGCCGTCGAGAACTTTTATCGCGATGCCAATACGCGGCTCCGAGAATCCGATTGCCTGTAATGATTCCGCCCCTCCCTTGCAAACGATATTGCCGGGGAATGAGCGCATCAGACATAGATCAAACCGATTCTCTCCAGACACCATATGAGGGAATTCGGTGATCGCAGTTTTGAGACGGGTGAATGCTTCGCGCATTTCTTTAGACTGCCCTTCGCCGTTGGCGAATTTGCGGAATCCCAGCGCAAGGTGCGAAATCGACATCGGATAGTTTGGCGCCGAGCAACCGTCGATGGCTGGGACGAGTAGTTCATCAGGGTATTCGCAGGCCTCAGCCAGCGCCTGCCTCATAGCAACCTGAATTTTGCTTGTCGGATTCAAATACTGATCAAATGGAACACCGAGATATTTCGCGAGAGCCAAGAAACCAGAATGCTTTCCCGAACAGTTATGGCGCATCGGATCCTTGTCCTCGCCATGAGTTGGATATTTCCCTTCGGCCTGCATACCGATTGGCAAATGCGCTCCGCAATCTAAATCACTCGGCAGGTTTCCAGCCGCGTTCAGATTGGCCAAAACGGTTTCTACATGCTCATCGGTTCCGTTATGGGAGCCGCAGATGATCGCCAACTGCTTATTGTTGAATTTGAAATGATCGGCCGCTCCCGACATAATAAACGGTAAGGCCTGAAACGGCTTGATAGACGACCGCATCATGGTGACAAGATTTTGGTTACCGAGATAGTGCGTCACCAGACCGGTCTCGTCGACGACCGCCACCGAGGCATAATGCACCGCCTCGACATGGGGACCGCGATAAATGCGGGCGGCAATTTCGATCTTCTCGGAATCTGATTCCGTGACATTTGTTATCTGCGAAGATGTTCTTGTTGATAGCGTATTCATGCCTGAAACTTACGAGAAAATACCGAATCCCGCCACATGAAAATTATCAAATAAAACGCGCGGGATCAAAGATCGGCGTGCTTCGAACAACGCGCCCGTACCCGTATCAATGCCCATGAGAGGCGTGGTGATGCGACATGTATGTTCCGTGCCCGGTAATAATAGAATCCACAATGGTATCCGTGTTCGGATCGATCAAATACACGCGACCCCGACTTCCGCTATTAACGCAAGACACATAGACCCGTGACTCATTTTCGGCGAAGGTCACGCCAAACGGCTGGGTCGCACCAGTAGGAATCGATTTTAGCAGGGTTCTGTTTGCGAGATTTATGACATGAACAAGATTGTCTTTTTGGCTTGTTGCGTACAGTTTTGAATTGGCGGTATTGATTGCCAGAAGGCTTGGCCCGGCTGGTTGAGCCGCGGAACCGGGGACCGAGATTGAGTCGACAATAGTCCGAGTCTTGAGATCCATCACCCGAATCTTGCGGCTGATCCGACAGGCGATATACACGAGTGAATCATTGTTACTAATGGCAATGCCATACGGCCCTTCCTCAGTTGTCCCGGGTGGATTCCCGCCCGGTGCGCAGTCAACAAAAGCGACTGAGTCGCCACCCGGATATACAATTGTCACGTTGTCTGAATAATAATTGGCGGCTACCAATACCTGACGGTTGGTGGTTGCTTTGATGTCATGTGTCTGCGAACCGGCCTGACGGTTGGAATCGACAAAGGTCATCGTTGACAGGTTGAGTCGATGGATATGTGAAATATTTGGCGCTATGTTGAAGTCGCACACATATCCGGTAAGTCCGTCGGCCGAAGTTACCATAGATGTCGGGTTGATTGCAAAAGGAGCAGTAACCTTGGTTTCGATTGAGTCATTGAGCAGGTGGAATTTGGCGATCTGTCCCGGAACTGTTCGCCCTACAATGTACGCGTAGTTGTGCTGGGGATCGAACTCTATATGGTGCGGATTGGCCGGCATCCCGGTACGAATTGAATCCATCAACTGAAGCGTGTGGGAATCGTAGATGTACATCGAAGAATCATTTTGATTCAGCACATACAGTTTTCCGTCGGGATTGGTATTGACCGGGGGCGGGTTTGTTCCCTTATCTCCACAGGTGGTCAGGGCCACCAAAAGCAATCCAGTTATAGTTCCTGTGGCAAGTTTGACAAGAGTACTTTTCATGATCAATTATCCTCGTCTCTCTTCAATCGTCCTTGCAACAAACAATCAAAGACCCCGATTGTCAAAGATTATCTGGAATGCTCTGCGGGTGAGCCATCAACTTGGCACGAAACAGTATTCTCAAGTCTACTTGTCAAGCCCGTAGGCAGTCTCAAGCCACTTTCTGACTTCGCTATCGATATCGGCTCCGGTGGAAATGGGAATTCGGTGAGTAATTCGGTCACCTTTGGCATATCCTCCTGTATCGATTAACCGTCCGGTCGCCTTCTGTTTGCCCAACGCCAAACCGATATCAATCCGTGTATTAGTTGACGCCTTCACCTGCGCGATTACCTGTTTGCGATAAATCGGAACAATTGTCCTGCCGGGGCAAATCCGAATGTCTTTGCCAAGTTTCATCGCCAGATTGACAAGTTTTTCGTACAGCGGGCGAAGGTCTGCCTTCGCGCCGGAGTATTGCGTGTCGATGTATGACGCCGGGTCCGAATCGAGCGACTTTGCATTTTTTGATTTAACTTCTTTTACCACTACCGACACTTTTTTGGGCGAACCTGACGGTGCGTAATCCAATTCGAGCTGAGACTGAGATGTATTCTTCTTCTTACTTTTCATGTTGCTTACTATCCTCGTTTCGAATCCCGCAAATCCCACTGGTAGTGGGAGCACTTAGGTAGCCCACCGCTATGCGGTGGGAGGGCTTAAATGTCGCAATTGTCCATATTGAAGGGAACATCTCGCCTTCCTAAATACCATCGAAAACTCGAAAATATCCATTCTTCAGAACTTTTCACCAGACCTCGTTTCAAAGGATTGGCATGGCAATATTCAATCTTTTGTCTGACATCTTCACTGGTACGACAGCTATAATCGTAACATCTCGGTTGAAAAACCCTGTGTCGACGGTTTCGTGGTCCTTGGACTTCGAGTTCTACGGGGATAAGACCGCCCCAACTATCTAAAATCTCTTTTGCGGCTCTCCCCTTGCACTGACCGATCAGGAAGCCAAGGTGAGAATCGACGGACGGCCAAAGAACCAAATGTATGTGGTCAGGCATGATGACATAACCCAGGACTCGAATTCCGCTCCGATTTCGCATATCATCCAGCCAATTCAAGAAAATGGAACAGTGCGATTCTTGAGCGAACACGGGGTACCGTTCATAACAGATAATTGTAACAAATCGTGCCGTTCCATCAAGGTCAAATCGAGGACGTTTGGTCATTATGGCACCGATAGCTTTTATGTACCCACCGCGTAGCGGTGGGCTACCTCTTCACCCACCTTCATAACACCCTTCCCACAGCGGTGGGCTACCTCTTCAATACTGCCACCCCATCTATACCCCCAACTTCTTCAATATCACCGGTATATCTTGAAATGTCCTGCAAGGGTGCGCGCCAGCGGCGGCGAGCGCCGCGAGTTTTTCTTTGGCGGTGCCCATATTTCCTTCAACAATCGCGCCGGCGTGACCCATCCGTTTTCCGGGTGGCGCGAACATACCGCCTATCATGGCAAGAACCGGTTTGTTCATCTTGCTGATGACCTCGGTCGCTTTTTCTTCATAAACGCCACCGATTTCACCACACATGACGACGGCTTTTGTTTTGGGATCTTCTCCAAATTTCATAAGTATATCACTGAAAGTCGAACCCAGAATGGGATCTCCGCCCAAGCCGACACAGGTGGTCTGGCCGTATCCTGTTCGCGTTAGTGTGTCGGCCACATAATAGGTAATAGAACCGGAACGCGAGACTGTTCCAACTCGCCCAGGAGAAAATGCGATCTCCGGCATAATTCCTAAATTGGCTTCGCCCGGTGTGATGATCCCGGCAGTGTTACCTCCGATAACTGTGGCTCCATGTAGCAGAGCTTCACGTCGTACCCAGAGCATATCGTGAATCGGAATATGTTCCGGCACAACCACCAAGAATTTAACTCCCGCTCGAATAGCCTCGATGCAGGCCTCTTTCACAGCTGGCGCAGGAAGGAAAATGACCGAGACATCGGCCTTGGTTTCAGCGACACATTCGGCAACCGTATCGAACACCGGTTTATTGAGAACTTTGGCGCCACCTTTTCCGGGCGAGGTTCCCCCTACAATAGTAGTGCCGTAGGCGAGCATCCGTTCAGTGTGAAACTTCCCAGCGCCGCCGGTAATTCCTTGCACCAGCACGCGACTCTGTTTACTCACCAGAATTCCCATCAGCGCCCCCTTTCCTGTCGGGCTAGTTCTACCGCCCGTTTGGAGATTTCTTCAATGGGGGTTTCGATCCCGTGGAATTCGATTTTGGCAAACAACTGAGGATTCTCTTTTTTCGCTTCAGCAAAAATCTGCAACCCTTCTTCCCACATGTTGCCAGTCATCCGAACCACCATTGGCTTTGATAATCCATGGCTTCTAAGAAAAATCACCACACCTTTGGCAAAGTCATCGCACCGACTGATCCCACCAAACCGGGCTCCGAAGATAGCTTTGACCTGCGGATTTTCGTCAAGCAAGACGAGCATTTGAGCAAGCCGTTCGGGTGTTGGCCCGCCACCAGAGTCCATAAAATTTGCCGGTTTGCCTCCAAAATAATGAATGAAATCATTCCCCATAATGCCGAACCCCGCGCCACCGGGAAACATCCCGATATCGCCATCTAAATCGAGATACGGAATCCCCCAGTCAGTCGCCTGTCGTTCGCGGGGAGTCAGCTCGCCTTCCTCGTGACGTTTCTCAATTCCCATCTCGGCAAGTTCCGGATGTCGAAAGAGCGCATCATCGTCAAGAGAAACGCGACTGTCAGCGGCAATCAATTTTCCGTCCGCGGTAAGCACCAGCGGATTGATCTCTGCCATCTTTGCGTCATATTTTCGAAATAGCCGATACAATCCAATTATAATCGCGGCGCCTTCCTTGATAAGCTCTTGCGGAATACCTATTTTTATCGCAATGCCCAGAGCGTCGTAGGTAAACAAATCATCTTCCACACCCAGCGACAACTTTACGACCTTGTCAGGATTTTTTGCGGCGGTTTCCTCTATATCGACGCCGCCTTCTCCGGATGCGAGCACCACAATTTTGTAATTGGCGCGATCAATCGTCACCCCGATATAAAACTCTTTTTGTATGGTCAACTTCGGCTCAATCAGCAGTTTTTCAACCGGAAAACTCTTGATCTGAAGTTTGAAAAGAGCGTCGGCGACCGTTTTCGCCTCATCAGACGACGCTACAAGTTTTATCCCGCCAGCTTTCCCGCGGCCACCGGTGAGCACCTGTGCTTTGAAAACCGCGTTTCCGCCTAGCTTTGTCGCGGCTTCTTGTGCCTGATCTGATGTTGTCGCCAGATGACCGCTGGGGACTGGGATTTTGAATTTCCGGAAAAGCTCTTTGCCTTCGAATTCGTAAAGTCTCATCTATTATTCCTGCCAGTTTTCCTCTGCAAACATGCTCAAATTATCGTGGCAATGTAGTCTGAAGGCGGCAAATGTCAATCCCAATCAATGCGACGCAAGACAACGCGGCGACAACGATTATAATTAGGCCGCCTCGACTTAATTGATCTTTACTGGCGAAACAACAGGCGCTGATTCTGGAATCAGCAATTTGAAATCAAGCCCCCCGTTGTGAAATTCTATTTTGCGACGGGGATGAGATTCTAGACGAGGGTTAATGCATTGTTCGGGGGTACCAAGCCGGGTGGGGAATGCGTCACCGTCCTGTGTCAGTTCGGAATCATAATAGTCAAATATTTTCTGCGATATCAATAGGACCGATCCGGAGGAATCCGACAGTGTGTTATCCCGACAATCTTCCCATAGAAAGAAAATCGCGGCAGTAGAATCCTTGATCGGCACATTGGGGGCGCTCACCACGATTAGCCGCATAATCGAGGCCTCGCGATTCAACCCCAGACAAACCGCCTTGAGTGTATCAGGCGAAAACTTGGCTAGCGCGATGACCGACCAAAGCGATTTGGGATATCGCGGTTTGTTTTCGGTTTTGACGCGACTTGCGCGAAAAAATTCCCACTCGCACGAGTCAATAATTTCACCCTTGATAATCCCGATGATATCGACATACGGACTATTAGTACCAATTTTGAGCGCGCACGCGGCAAACGGCCAGCCGTAGGTTTCGACCGTAACAGTAAGTGTTTCTGCTACATTTATTGGCGGTGACTCTGTCCGTTGAATTCGCACAAGATACCTAGCCGAATCAGGCGAGAGTGAATCCATGAGCGCCGGAACCGGCTCTGCAGATTCGGCATGGGCCGACATGCTCAAACCGAGGACCAGTAGTATGACCGCGCTAACAATCCACCTATGAAAAAGCCCGGCAGGTGCCGGGCTGGTCGCAATCATTTTACGACTTTCCATTTATACGGACCTTTCCAACCCGGTTTCATATCTATTGGCTTTTTCCCAACTTCTTTTGGGGCAACCACAACTTTCCATGAACCGCCCGGAGGGTAGAAAGTCGTATCCACCATCAGAGTGCCTACGCTCGGAACAATGATCTCAAAAGAGAGCACCTTCATACTCGCGTGAGGTGCATATGTCTTCTTCACAACCGCTCCGGCAAATCCGATAGTATCCGGAAGATTTCCATCCCAATCCTTAGGAGCCGGCCAGACGCCCCCAAAATCCCATAGGGACTTGTCCTCCCAACCGTTCCAACCTTTTACGTCGCCTTTTTTGCTGAGTCCCTTGCCGGAGTCGATAACATGAGTGACCATTGAAATGTCATTGGAAAATATCTTATAACCCGACGAAAACGCCTTGAGTGTGTCATTTGAAGTAAAATAAATATCAAATGAGACTTTCTCCCCTGCCTTTATAGTGCTGTCATTGACCGCACCAGGCCCGGAAATTTTCATGCCAAACGACGTCGCCTTAGCTGTGGTTGCCAATGCCGTGAGCAGACAACAGAGAACAATTAGTTTTTTCTTCATCAGAACTCTTCCTCTAAGTATATGATTCCGTGATACAATTTCGATTTTCTACCAGCCAGTGACAAAGTCACTATTGGGCTTCGCCGCTTCTAAATCGTGAGTCAGCCAAGCATCGCAGTTCAATCTTTATATCCCATATCACCGACAAGACAACAAGACAAGAATAGACGCTATATCGTGCCTTGTCAATGAGTAAGCTTAAGAATTTCCGTGCCATTCCAGTATTATACAATTCGAGGCAGTTCCGGTTCACCCACCAAGTCAATACTGTCATCAATTATCGGCAATATGCGCAACATGTTTACTTTTCGTTTGACAGTAGCGATTGCCGAACCTATACTTCCGCCACCAGAAAGGGCATATATATGGACTCTGTTATCTCTGCAAAGACAACCTCAAGTATCCCCGCTCAACTTGTTACCTCGTCTGTAGGGAAAAAAATCCTTATGGCCGTCACCGGATTTATGGCATTCGGCTATATAGTCGGGCACATGCTGGGGAATCTCCAAATCTTTATCGGCCAGGACCAAATCAACACCTACGCCAAGGCGCTTCACACATACCCTGCGTTGCTTTGGGTCGTTCGTGCGGTGCTTATCATCTGCTTTGGCGCGCATATTTGGTTGGGAGCACAACTGAAGCTTGAAAACATGGCCGCAAGACCAGTCGCGTACAGAAAACCTAACACAATCAAAGCGACTCTGGCTTCTCGTACAATGATTTGGACCGGGCTGATAGTGCTATCGTTCGTGGTCTATCATCTTCTTCACTTCACCGCAACGACCATCGTCCCAGAATTTGAACACCTGACAGATTCTCAGGGTCGCCACGATACCTATTCAATGATCATCCTCGGATTTCAAAACCTGGGCGTGGTGATTAGTTACATCGTGGCGGTCGGATTGGTATGCTATCACCTGAGCCACGGAATCGCCAGCATGTTTCAATCCCTGGGGTGGAATAATCGTGATTCGGAGAAACCGCTTCGCATCCTGTCGGTGACGGTATCGACCATTCTGTTTTTCGGATATATCGCGACTCCGATTGCGGTACAACTTGGATATCTCAAGCCGATGACTGGAGGGAACTGAACATGAAACTCGAAGCAAAATGTCCCTCCGGCCCTTTGGAACAGAAGTGGGACAAACATAAAGCAGAAATGAAACTGGTCAATCCAGCTAACAAACGCAAATACGAAGTCATCGTAGTTGGTTCAGGATTGGCTGGAGCCGCCGCCGCCGCTTCGCTCGCCGAGCTTGGTTATGTCGTGAAATGCTTTTGTTATCAGGACTCTCCACGCCGCGCTCATTCAATCGCCGCTCAAGGTGGAATCAACGCCGCCAAAAATTATCAGAACGACGGCGACTCGGTCTACCGGTTATTTTACGATACAATAAAGGGCGGCGATTTCCGCGCCCGCGAGGCAAATGTCTACCGACTCGCGCAGGTATCGACAAGCATCATTGATCAGTGTGTCGCGCAGGGAGTGCCTTTCGCCCGTGAATACGGCGGCCTTCTGTCCAACCGTTCGTTTGGCGGAGCACAGGTATCGAGAACTTTCTATGCTCGCGGACAAACCGGACAGCAACTGCTGCTGGGTGCTTATTCAGCACTGTCCCGTCAGATCGGCAAAGGCGCGGTAAAAATGTACACTCGAACCGAAATGCTCGATCTTGTACTAGTCGATGGCCACGCCAAAGGGATCGTGGTGCGGGATATGGTAACCGGCAAAATCAGCTCGCACTCGGCCAACGCCGTGTGCCTTGCCACCGGTGGTTATGCCAATGTCTTTTATCTTTCGACGAATGCTCTGGGATGCAACGCCACGTCAATCTATCGCGCCTACAAACAGGGCGCGGCTTTTGCGAATCCTTGTTACACTCAAATTCATCCGACCTGTATCCCGGTTACCAGTGAACACCAATCCAAGCTCACCCTAATGTCAGAGTCTCTCCGAAATGACGGCCGTATCTGGGTGCCGAAGAAAAAGGGAGACAAGCGTCCGGCCGCGCAGATTCCCGAAAATGAGCGAGACTATTATCTCGAACGAAAATATCCAAGCTACGGCAACCTCTCCCCTCGTGACATTTCTTCGCGTTCAGCGAAAGAGGCCTGCGACGCAGGACTTGGTGTCGGCGAGACCGGGTACGGTGTCTATCTGGATTTCTCTGATGCGATAGGCCGCCTCGGCGAAAACACTATCAGAGAGCGTTACGGCAATTTGTTCGATATGTACGAGCGTATCACCGGCGAGAATCCGTACAAAGTCTCAATGCGCATCTACCCCGCCGCACACTATACAATGGGCGGGCTTTGGGTTGACTACAACCTGATGAGCAATGTGCCGGGACTGCATGTTCTGGGCGAAGCCAATTTCTCTGATCACGGCGCCAATCGTCTGGGAGCCAGCGCTCTTATGCAGGGATTGGCCGACGGATACTTCGTTATTCCGTACACGCTCAGTCACTATTTCGCTTCGGAGGGCTCGACTCGTCCGGGTATCGATCACCCTGCTTTCAAGCAAGCCGAAGCCCAAATCAGCGAACGGACGAAAAAGCTCCTCTCAATTAAAGGCAAACGCACAGTCGATTCGTTCCATCGTGCGCTTGGAAAGATTATGTGGGAATTCTGCGGCATGGGCCGCAACGAGGCAGGATTGAAAAAGGCGTTGACCGAAATTCCGAAACTGCGCGAGGAATTCTGGAGCAATGTCAATATCCTCGGTACCAACGAAGAACTTAACATCTCACTGGAACGAGCTGGTCGCGTTGCCGACTTTTTGGAGTTTTCCGAACTGATGTGCCTTGATGCGTTGACGCGTGAGGAATCGTGCGGCGGGCATTTCCGTGAGGAATATCAGACGCCCGATGGCGAGGCGCTTCGCAACGACGAGAAATTCAAACATGCCGCCTGTTGGGAATATCAGGGGGTAGATAAAACGCCGATAAGACAAATTGAATCGCTCGATTATGAGTTTATCAAGCTGGCGACAAGGAGCTACAAATGAACCTGACACTATTCGTCTGGCGACAGAAAAACGCCGCTGATAAAGGTAGGATGGAGAAATACGACGCTCCCGGTATCAGTCCCGATATGTCGTTTCTTGAGATGCTTGATCTCGTAAACGAGAAACTCCAACAGCAGGGAATCGATCCGATTCACTTTGATTCCGATTGCCGCGAGGGCATCTGCGGTACCTGCTCGCTGGTGATCAACGGCACCCCGCACGGTCCTGAGAAAGCCACCACCTGTTGCCAGTTGCACATGAGACATTTCAACGACGGCGACACGATTTACATCGAACCCTGGCGGGCTAAGGCCTTCCCTATCATAAAAGATCTCGTGGTCGACCGCTCGGCTTTCGACCGGATTATTCAGGCCCACGGGTTTGTCTCGGTGAATACCGGCGGCACTCCTGATGGGAACGCTATTCCAATTCCGAAGGACGACGCCGAGCGCGCGATGGACTCCGCCGCCTGCATTGGCTGTGGCGCCTGTGTGGCGGCCTGCAAGAACGCTTCGGCGATGCTTTTTGTTTCTGCCAAAGTTACCCAGTTTGCCTATCTCCCACAGGGACAGGTTGAACGTGAAGCCCGCGTAATCGATATGGTCGCGCAGATGGACGAGGAGATGTTCGGCGCCTGCACCAATCAGTTTGAGTGCGAGGCGGTCTGTCCCAAGGAAATATCGGTCGAGACCATTGCCAAGATGAACCGGGAGTTTGGCAAGGCGCTTAAAAAGCGCAAGTATGTTTCCGCCGGCGGATTTGCGTGATCAAGTTCTTCGTAGGTCACTCGCGTCTGCGCGGGTGACATTCCTGCGGTAATAAATTTCCGTGCCGTAAGGTGCTCCCACCTGACGGCATTTCTGTTCCGTGGGTGGCCCCGCCCTTGCCGGGACTGCCCCATCTTGAAACGGGCACATAGGATATGTGTCGCGCACGAAGCGTCGGCCAACCGGCCCCCTCAATTGAACTGTTTCTTGATTCGGGCCAGCGCCTCACGGCAATCATCGGCGGAAACATCCAGATGTGTTACGAACCTGAGTTTATCCCGACCAAACGGCAGTGACAGCACGCCAAGCTCTTTTAGTCGGACAGACACCGCCTCGGATGGCGAGCCGTCTTTGATTTTGGCGACTACGATATTTGTTTCCACCCGGCTCTTGTCGACGGTGAATATCGAAGTTTCATTCAGATCAGTGGCGAGCAGTTTGGCATTTGCGTGATCGTCGGCCAAACGGCTGATATTGTACTTAACAGCATAGAGCGCACCTGCGGCGATAATTCCAACCTGTCGCATCCCGCCACCAAACAGTTTCCGCTCCCTGCGACATTTTTCGATAAACTCGGCAGACCCCAAAATCATCGATCCAATCGGCGCCCCCAACCCTTTCGAAAAGCAAACGGACACAGAGTCGAATGGCTGGACCAATTCGGAGAGCGGCAGACCGCCTGCGACATGGGCATTCCAAATTCGAGCGCCATCAAGATGGAGCCAAAGTCCGTTTCGCTCGCACACTTGCTTGACCTTAACAACTTCAACCTGTGGTAATACGGTGCCGCCGTGTCGGTTATGCGTATTTTCTAAAGTAACAATTCTCGTCTCAGGGGCATGGATGCTCTTCGGTCTGATATTGTCGATGACCATCTGAGCGGAGATCATACCTCTATCCGTAGTCAACAGATTAACCAATAGCCCCGAGTGCACCGCTGGCCCGGCGACCTCATAATTGACAGCGTGGCACTCGCGTTCGCACAAAAGTTCCCACCCTCGCTGTGAGGCCGCTTTTAGTGATATCTGGTTCCCCATCGTCCCGGACGGGACATACAGACCGGCTTCTTTCTGAAACAACTTAGCTACATAGGATTCGAGTTCGTTGACTGTAGGGTCGTCGCCAAAGACGTCATCCCCCACTTCTGCCGTAGCCATCGCCTGTCTCATCTCAGCCGATGGCTTGGTAACAGTGTCAGATCGCAAATCTATGATATTCATAGATGGCAATATATCGGGCATCGAGGAGAATCGCTACAGAACAAAAAAAGGCCGCCCCGCGGGACGGCCTTCAGACAGTTTGATCGAAGCGCCTTAGCTGGCCAAAGTCACGTTTTGAGCACGTGGACCTTGTTCAGTCACGGTCACTTCACACACTACGTCCTGCCCTTCCTTGAGCGTTCGATATCCATCCATGTGGATGGCTGTGTGATGGACAAAGACATCCTGATCAAAGTCATCGGCTGAGATAAATCCCCAGCCCTTGTGCTCGTTGAAGTACTTGACTTTGCCTTTGGACATTCGGGTACCTCCATGTGTTGTGAGGTGAATAACTTAATTCTGTCTGCTCTTTATTATACTGTCCAACCCCAAAAACATGCCACAACTTTTTAGGCAAATCCTAATATTTTTTCAATAATCAGCATGGCTAGTCCAGAAATAAGCGGAACTGAGACATTGTCATCAATCGGACCGGAAAAAGCTTCCACAAATGCGGCGACAAATGCTCCACACAGGGCTACCGGAAGGGCCAAACCCGGTGTGAAAAAAGCAACTAAGAGGGTTCCCACCAGACAGGCAAGCGAACCCTCAAGCGACTTTCGGCCAAACTTATGTCGGCCAAACTTACGCCCAACCAGTGCCGCTAAAGTGTCCCCAATCACGATAAACGCCAGCGCCGCAACGGCAATGTCGCGTCGGTACAGACCGACAGTAGCGACCACCGACCACAGAATATAGGTGGCTCCGCTGAAATCTCCCGCAACCTCGTGGCTTCGAAGCATCGGCCCCAGTATTGGGCGGGCGACTTTACCCCAAAGAGGCCATTGTC
>CXWL01010736.1_pt1 | contig 17670 bp, 14 predicted proteins | sample 590931 | NCBI WGS metagenome assembly CXWL01 (sample SAMEA3498368, study PRJEB10139) | groundwater metagenome | biome: water well; material: biofilm material | place: Germany | collected 2015-04-27 | reverse complement strand
CAGAAAGACCCCGACGATAATGCGCCAGGACCCGACCCCGGTATAGATCAGGAACACCGCGCCAAGCAGACAGGCGAGGGTGGAGGTTTCCCCCATGGAGCCCGGCATCAGGCCGATAAAGGCATTCCACCAGGTCGTGCCTCCGCGGATGATCTCTTCGACGCCGCCCACTTTACCAAGGCTGAGCGCGGTCGCGCCGGAATAGCCATCCACCGCCACCCACACCCGGTCACCGGATATTTCGGCGGGATAGGCGAAAAACAGAAACGCCCGCGCGGTCAGGGCGGGATTGAGAAAATTCTTGCCGGTCCCGCCGAAGATTTCTTTGCCGAGGACCACGCCGAAGCTAATCCCGATGGCGACCATCCAGAGAGGCATATTGGGCGGCAACGTCAGCGTGAAGAGCATGGAGGTGACCAGAAAACCTTCATTGATCTCTTTCTGACGCACCGTGGAAAAGACCGTTTCCCAGACACCACCGACGATCAAGGTCGTCAGATAGATCGGCAGAAAATACAAGAAGCCATGGACCGTATTGGCCAGAATGCTGCCGGCATCAAACCCGATATGGAGCGCCGACAGCAGGTCGTACCGCCAGCCGGCCTTGGCTATTCCCATCTTGGCAAGGGCTAGATTCGCCTGATAGCCGGTGTTGAACCAGCTCCAGAGGATACAGGGAATCAGCGCCACCACCACGTACATCATCAATCGTTTCAGATCGATGCCATCCCGCACATGCGGCGCGTGGTGCGTGGTTTCGGGAGAGGAATACAGAAACACATCGACCATCTCGAAGACGGGATAGTACTTTTCATACCGACCGCCCTTGGCAAACAGGGGCCTGAGACGATCAAGATAGCGTTTCATGCCTGCCATCAGCCTTCTCTCTCAATCTGGCTCAGTACGCTCCGCAGCACCGGGCCGTAGTCGTTTTTGCCGACACACACAAAGGAGCACAAGGCGAGGTCTTCCTCATCCAGTTCCATGCAACCCAGTTGTTGCGCCATGTCGGTGTCGCCCACCATCAGGTAGCGGAGCAATTGCGTCGGAAGGATATCCAGGGGCATGATATCCTCAAAGTTGCCGAAGGGCACCATGGCACGCAGACTTCCGTTCAGCCCGGTGGTCAGCCCAAATTCCTCCCGGCGGTGACGGAAGAGGCTCGACAGCATGACGTTGCTCTGGGAGAATGTTTTCCGCCCGGGCGTGAACCAGCCCATAAACGTTCGTTCTGTCCCTTCCTGAATCACGGATATCTGAAGGTGATGGCGCCCCAGATAGGACGACCAATCGGCTGCGTGACGCCCCGACAAGATCGAGCCGGAGATGACGCGGCTCTCACCATCCTGAAGCTCACCCTCGATCAACTCCTCGATACAGGCGCCGAGCCTGGTCTGCAACAGGCGTGGCTGTTTAACTTGGGGTCCGCCTAGCGCGACGATACGTCCGGTCGATAAGCGGCCGCTGGTAAACAGCTTGCCGATCGCGATCACCTCTTGGTAGTTGAGGTGCCAGACAACCTTGTTGACGTCGACCGGTTCGAGAAAATGAATGTGCGTCCCCGGCAGACCGGCGGGGTGAGGGCCTTCAAAACTCGCCTGGCGCACCTGATCTATACCCTGTGGCAACGGCAGTTCGGCTGCGGGTGACGTGCACACCCACAGCGGCATGGTGCCAAGGCGCGACAGCACCGTCAGGCCGTGGCCGAACGACTCGGCCTCTGCTGTAATGATTGGAACAGGATCGGCGGCCAGCGGATTGCTGTCCATCGCCGTCACGAAGATGGCCGCCGGACGTGTGGTCGGGTCAGCGATCTTGCTATAGGGACGTGTGCGTAACGCCACCCATAGACCCGATGCCAACAGATTGTCCACCACCTGCGCGTCGGTCAAGCCGGCCAGTTGGTTGACAGGGTAGGATGCAAATGTCTCCTCCTCTTCGGTGTCATCAAGCCGGATGACGACCGATTGGAGCAGGCGTTGCGCTCCACGATGGATCGCACGCACTGTGCCGGCACCCGGAGCCGTGATGCGTACGCCGGGTAACTTTTTGTGCTCGAACAATGCTTGGCCGAGCTTCACCTTGTCCCCTTCGGTGACCAGCATGGCGGGTTTGAGATCGACATGATCCACGCCCAGCACGCCAACGTGGCGAACAGGTTTGGCGAGATGGATACGCTGCTCAGGCTTCCCACTGATCGGCAAATCCAGTCCCTTTTTAATTCTGATCATCATGGCAATTGCGATGACAGTTACGCTGTCGTGTTGGGTCAACGTGCGATGGTTAAAGAGTGATGTATTGTTTACGCCGCCGGATGAGCGTTTCTTTTTTGTCCATCATGAGCGCCGCCATATCAAGCGGCGGTAAACCATAGGGTTAAATCGCCGTAGTACAACTGTTTGGACACCTTGCTGTCAACTCTCATTCTTGGGTAAGCATGTCAGATGGCTTGCCAGGGGTGTGTCTCTTAATCAGAACGGACCTCCTGTCATCGATGAAAGTGAGCAAGTGGCGAAATCCGAGAACGTCATGGTACACAGAACCATGATTCGGCGCACCGTGGAAACCCTTTCCTTCGACAATACCTATGCCCGGCTTCCTCAAGCCTTCTACGCGAGTGTGAACCCGATTCCGTTCAGCGCCCCGCCCTATCTCGTTCATGCCAACCCCGCGGCAGCCGAGCTGATCGATCTCGATCCGGAACAATTTACGAGGCCAGAATTCTCAGCGCTCTTTGGCGGGAGCGCGTTGGCGCCAGGTATGGAGCCGTTGGCCATGCTGTACTCCGGCCATCAGTTCGGCGTCTATGTTCCGCAACTCGGTGATGGACGAGCGATTCTTCTCGGCGAGGCGACGAACGATCGGGAAGAACGGTGGGATCTGCACCTGAAAGGGGCGGGGATGACACCATTCTCACGCGATGGAGACGGACGAGCAGTCCTCCGCTCGACGATCCGTGAGTATCTCTGCTGCGCGGCTATGCAGGGTCTCGGTATCCCGACGACGCAGGCGCTGTGCCTCGTCGGCAGCGACGATAAGGTCTACCGCGAGCAGATCGAAACCGGTGCGATGGTGGTCCGCATGGCGCCTTCACATGTCCGCTTCGGGATGTTTGAAGTCTTCTATTACCGAAAGCAGCATGAGCATCTGAACACGTTGGCCGACTACGTGATCGAGCACCACTTTCCACATCTTCGTGATGACGGCGACAAGTACGCCCGGTTCTTTACCGATGTCGTCGAGCGCACTGCACGGTTGATCGCTCAATGGCAGGCCGTCGGTTGGGCACATGGGGTCATGAACACCGACAATATGTCGATCCTCGGCCTGACGCTGGACTATGGGCCGTACGGCTTCATGGATGAGNNGAAAGCAGGCCTTGAGACCTATCAGCCCCTATTTGATCGGGAATATCAGAGGCAGATGCGGGCAAAATTCGGATTGGTCGACGTGCAGCCGGCAGACGACGAACTCATTCGCGACTTCATGAGCCTGCTCCAGGGCAGCCATGCGGATTACACGATCGTATTCAGGGAATTGAGCACGTTTTCCACGGCGGAGGACGCGACGAACGACAGACTGCGAGAACACTTCCTCAGCCGTGATCGGTTTAACGAGTGGGCAGCGCGCTATCGAGATCGATTGCGGAGTGAAGGCAGCCATGACGACGACCGGCGTGAGAGGATGAATCGTGCGAATCCCAAGTACGTGCTACGGAATTACCTTGCTCAGACGGCGATCGAGAAAGCGCAACACAAGGACTTCTCCGAGATCACCCGCCTCTTCACGCTGCTGCAAGAGCCCTTCAAGGACCAGCCTGGCATGGACGCCTACGCCCTTCCGCCACCCAACTGGGGCAAACATCTCTCTGTGAGCTGCTCGTCTTAGTCGGTGGAGCGACCTTCGCAATTGCGTTGTCAGGGACCTCGGCTTCACTCTCAGGACGGTCTGTTGTAGAGTGGCTCGCGTGGACTCCGCACGAATGTCTCTTTGATACATCACATCGCCGAGAAGCCAGATGGCAAAAAAACAAAGCGATTCCAAGATAGCAGTGGCTGGTGCCCTCACGCTCGTGCTGGCGCTTGCCGGTGTTCTGCTGGTCAAGGAACCGCTACGTAGCTCCCGGCCGGTCGGCACCGGACTAGACATGAGAGCCACCGTCGAGGAGCAAACAGTGCGCGCGCGCTTGTGGGAAGATCCTGTCGCGGCAGTTCAGCGGGGCCTACGGGAAGTCAAAACAAACCAACCCCCTGCCACTCCTGTTCCAGCACTCACACAGCGGCTTCGATCACTCCGACAAGCGATCGCAAATCGGGTCAAGGATGGCCATCACGTCACGGTCCTGCTGGTGACGACCAGCGGAGGACCCTATGTCGAAAGTACCGAGTCGCGGGTTCGTGATCGCTATGCCGTCGGGACGGCGCTGGGAGTGGCCTGTTATGTGCCCGAACAGGAAGGTCAACTATCCTTTGTCGAGTGGGACCCGCAGGGTCCTCTTTCAGCCTTGCCGTACGAATGGTACCGGCTCCGGAAGACAAGGGTGTGCGGCGAGGAAGGGGCACGTGCCCAGGACGTGCTGGTGGTCTGGTTTCCGGACGAGGCACTGAGCCGGGGATTTTTCGCGAGTCTGACATCGTTCTCGCAAGCGCTCGTTTGCCGAGAAGCTGAGAAGAAGAGCGAGTGTCTCCTCACGGATGATAGGCGCAGGCTCGTTCGATTGAATCCGAACCTACAACAGGCGGTCACCTTCAAGATCCTGGGACCTCGTACCTCTTCGGCCTTTCGGGCGCTGCTGGCCGAGGCGGGTGAATCGTATGCCGAGCCCCACGAAGGGATCGGGGTCTGGCCGAATGCCGATGGCTGGATTGAGCTGTACTCCCCGTGGAGCAGCGCGATGAAAGGGCTTCTGGCCTACGGACTCAAGATGGGTGGTGGGAACGGTGCGGCTTGCGCCACGTATGCCTCCTGCGAACAGGAGTTCTCTCGTCGGTTGTCGGATGCGAATATCCGGATGACATACGATATCGGGTCCGATGATCAGTTGTTCGACTCGTTGGTCGAGGAGCTGGAGCGCCGGCAGGTGCGTCTCGGCTGGGATGCCGTGATCCTGATCGGTGAATGGGATTCGTTCTATGGGAGGGCGCTTCCGATCGAGTTCAGGGCCGCTGCCTGCAAGAAAATCGGGAGCTTTTCCGAGCGGGACCTGGAGATGATCGACGTACCGGTGACGATCAAACAGTGGTGTTCCGATATTCCCAAGGCCATCGATCTGCAGATTCGGCGGCAAGCCGATTATGAATCACTACGTCTCAACGTCCATCGGTATAGCTATCTGAGCGGTCTTGATGGTGAAGTCCCAGGGGAGGACAAAGGGAAAACCACTCGTGCCGACAATGGCAAGGAGAGCCAGCGGGATCGTCCGGAAGGGACGAGCCAGATCGATTATGTACGAGCCTTGGTGGATCGAATCCATGACGAGGGAGAGGGGGCTCGAGCCATCGGCATTTTTGGAACAGATCCCTATGATTCGCTCTTGATCATCAAAGCCCTCCGTCCCGCATTTCCTCACGCCATTTTCTTTACGGTCGGCCTCGATGCCCGGCATCTGCACCCGAGCGAGTATAAATCGACACGCAACATGGTCATCGCCTCTCCCTTCGGGTTGCAGTTGGATGGGGGGCTGCAGCGAGATGTCCCGCCCTTCCGCGGCAGCTATCAGACCTCCACCTATTTCGCTGCGTTACAGGCGGTCGGCCATGTCCTGTGCCGCCGTGATGAGCAGGTTGGAACCCCGAGCGGTCCCTGTACGACCACCTACCATGCGGCATTGACACCTGACGACCGTCTCTACGATGCGGGATCTCATATCAGGCTATTCGAGGTAGGCCGGAATGGGGCGGTGGACGTGAGCATCGTGAAGCAAGAAGCGGTGCGCACCATTCACCCGTTGCGCCCCGATCTGGCCCATACGGATGGATATGGCCAGCTGAGACAAGGCGTCGGATTTGACAATGCCGCCGTGGCAGCCTCAGTGGCAGTGGGGTTTGCGCTCGTCGTTCTGGTGGCCTGGAGCAACCAGCGCCTCTGGTCGGGCATCGTGAGGTCTCCGCGTGCGCTGAGTATGACGGCAGTGGTTCTTGTGGCGCTGTTCGCGGTGTTTGTCTTAGCCGGAGGGGCCGAGGCGTTGCTGGCCGAGCATGACGAAGGGGAGCCGTTCTTATGGACGGCCGGTATCAGTATCTGGCCGAGCGAGCTGTTGCGGTTCTTCGTGGTGGTCCTGACCGTCCTCTTGTTCGTGAAGGGTGCCCGCGATCTCCAGAAAAACAGTGAACAAATTGGCGAGAAGTTTCAGTTCCAAGATACATCGGAACGGTACCGCTTCACTTCTCAGACGTTCTGGACGAATCTCCAGCGGGTCTACCATCCCCTCGCCACCATCGCCCCGATGAAGCTGGACCAGGCCTGGGTCCGGTATCGAGAAGCCAGTCGGCTGAGCCAGGGGATTGTGCGCACGCTTCTGTTGTTCATCATCTATGCAGGAGCGATGTGGGCCATCGGCTATTTTGTGTTGGACGAGGAATATATCCATCCCTGCCGTGGGGCCCTGAGTTGCAACGCGGACTCAGTTATGACGCTCGCCAGCGTCGGTATTGTGGTGCTGCTGAACCTGGCGGTATTCGATGCGGTGATGCTATGCCGCCGGTGGATCGGATGGNNTCGACGGGAGGGTGGTCCGACCACATCCGGAACGAGTATCTGCGGAACTACGGGTTGGGTGAAGCGCAGAAAGCAGAGTTCGAGAAATTACAGTGTCTCGCCGTGGTCGACCTTATCGCGCAGCGGACGGAGGTGGTCAATCGACTGATCCGGTACCCCTTCATCGCGCTCTTGATCATGATCGCGGCGCGTAACGAGTATTTCGATGTCTGGAATTATCCTCTCTTATTGCTGCTCTCGTGGTCGGTGAATGTGTTGTTGGCGCTCCTCGGCGCCTTCCTCCTCTATCAATCGGCAAGCCGGGCCAAAGCGGCGATGCTCGCCGGGCTCAACCGGCAAATCGTCCAGACCTTGGGCATCGGGAAGGATTACGACGTCCGAGTGAAACAGATTCAGCATGTCATCAGCGAGGTCGAAGACAACGAACAGGGCGCCTTTGTGCCGCTCTATCAGCAGCCGGTCGTCGAGTCGTCTCTGTACGGGTTGGTGGCGCTGCTTCAATATCTGTATCTCCGTTAGGGGGCTGCATGCGTCACGTGTCAGTAGATGGATTGAAGGTCAGGCTCACCGGTGGAGTAGACGGGCAGGGGGGCGGTGATGGCCCAGTCGTCATGCTGCTCCACGGATTCGGTGCATCGGGGGACGATCTGGTGCCGCTTGCCGACGTGATCGACGCGCCGGCTGGGACGCGCTGGTTCTTTCCTGAAGCACCGCTTTCGCTGAACATGGGGTTTGGTGACTCGCGTGCCTGGTGGATCATCGACTTCGCGCGTATCCAGGCCGATCGCGAAGCTGGTCGCAGTCGTGATTTATCTATTGAAGCTCCCCAAGGCCTGGCCTTGGCACGAGAGCGTATGCTGGTCTTTCTCAAGGAACTCCCGCGGCAGCTCCCAATCGACTACAAAAAGACGGTCATCGGTGGATTTTCACAGGGAGCGATGCTTACCTGCGATGCCGTCTTGCAGACCGACTACCCCTTCGCTGGGCTGGTGCAGCTATCCGGGAACTTGCTGGCTCAGGCGGTCTGGGGTCCGCTGATGCGGAAGCGCAAGGGTCTGTCGGTCTTTCAAAGCCACGGCACGCAAGACGACGTTCTTCCGAACATCGGAGCCGAGCGCCTCCGTGATGCGCTGACGCAAGCTGGCCTCGCTGTAGAGTGGCACAGCTTCCGTGGCGGGCATGCGATTCCGGAAGCGGTGTTGCGGCGACTGGGTCCGTTCATCACAAAGAGACTCGGAGGATGAACATGCAGCCTTTCGAGCTGATCGGTGCAGACGGGAAACGGATCAACGGTGATCGTGCTGATGGGGCAACCCGGCAGATTCTCTTCATCACGGGGTTTCTGTCCAAGCGCTGGGGTAACAAGAGCAAGGCCCTGGCGCAATGGTGTCAGGAGAAGGGGTGGGGGTTCTGTTGTTACGACGTGCGAGGGTTCGGTGATTCAGAAGGTCAGTTCACGGATTACACCCTCTCCGATTGGATTGCTGATGCACGGACAGTGTTAAAATCTATTGAGGCTGGACCACCCGTCACCATCGTGGGCAATTCGCTTGGCAGTTGGATCGCCTGGCTGATCGCACAGGAGTTTCCTAGCGTGGAAGAACTCATCTTGATCGCACCGGCATTTAACATGATGGGTGAGCGAGCCAAGACCATCCCCAAGGAACGGCTCCACGACTGGCATACCGCCGGATGGATGCCGTGGGACGATGATCCGGTACATAGGGATTGGCCCTTGTCCTGGACGTGGGTGGAGGAAAGCGAACAGTACTGGGCCAAGACATGTGACATCACCCGTCACGTCAAGACGACGATTCTTCATGGACAGGACGATATTGTCATTTCCCCGGATGGAAGCCGGCGGTTTGCCGATGAACTGCGTCGTCGCGATCCCAGTTTTCCACTTGATCTCAGATTGATTCCAGGCGACCATCGGTTGAGTAGTCCCGAACACCTGGAGCTGTTTCACCGATTAGTCACGAGGGAGGTCTCATGCTCGTCTTGATTCACAAGGAATGCGGAGGGCCAGCTCTGGACGAATCGCCGGTGGGTGCAGTCTGCGCCATCCCCATCGACCGGTTTCCCTTCTCCTGTTTTACCTGCCTGGAAGAGATTGTCGACGAATCAGAAGTGCGGTTGTCGGAAGAGTTGGGGATCTAACAGATCCTAGATTATGATGATGGCTTCTTCTCAAGGGACGTGAGAAGGTGTGCGATCCTGATCTTCAACGTCGGTAAGTCTCGCTCGACCACATCCCAGACCAGTTGTAGATTAATACCGAAATAGTCGTGGATGAGTTTGTCCCGCATCCCGGCGATGGGCTTCCACAAAATATCTGGATGAGCGTCTTTGAGTGCCTGGGACAGGTGTTTGGTCGCTTCGCCGATAATTTCAAGATTACGCACAACTGCATCCTGGGTCTTACGGTCGGCACAGAAGCTCTCCCGGCCGGCTTCAGTGTAGGTGAGAATATGCTGAATGGCGTCCCGAATGTGGAAGAGGTAGATGCGATCGTCCTTCATAGTGGGACGGCTTCGGCCTGGATGCGCTCTTTCAGATAGGGGCTGAGGCCTTCATCCGTGAGGACATCGACTTTGCGCTGCAGGATGGATTCCAGTTCCTGAGTCAGTCCAATCAAATCCAAGAGGCTGCGTCCGTTGTCCATCTGCACCAGGAGGTCAACGTCGCTGGCCGGGCCTGCTTCACCGCGGGCAACTGATCCAAACACACGGACATGGTGCGCGCCATGTTGTGAGGCGAGTCGGAGGATGTCGTTGCGTTTAATCTTCAGAACGTCAAGCGTGGTCATAGGTGGCTCTCTGATGCTTACGTACCAGGATACTGATTTGTCCCAATTCTGACAAGCATGCCAACGGTCGGCAAAAAAGTGTGGAGCCTGTTGGAGTCGAGAGAGCCTTGATGGTGTTGATTCACAAGGAATGCGGAGGGCCAGTCCTGGACGAATCGCCGGTGGGTGCAGTCTGCGCCATCCCCATCGACCGGTTCCCCTTCTCCTGTTTTACCTGCCTGGAAGAGATCGTCGATGAATCCGAAGTGCGGTTGTCGGAAGAGCTGGGGATCTAAACCGCGGCCCATTCGAATGTGTCGTCATGCAGCCTGGAGCACAAACTCGACCTTGACGGCGTCAAAGGGAAACTCCACGCCACCACCTTGTGCGCGGATCAGCAGTCCGGCCGAGAGGAGGGCCGTGATATCACCATGGACGGCTTTGACATCTCGATGCACGCGACGGGCCGCTTCACGCATAGACACCGGCCCGGCTCCGCACAGCATCTTGAGCAATTCCCATCGTTTGGCAGTCAGTACTTGCCACAATAGCTCGGGAGTCGCAAAGCTGATGCGTGCGGATCGTTGGGCTTTGCGAGACTTCCACGCCCGTGAAAAGTCGGCCATCGCATCGGACGCGGAGCGAACATCAAGGATGACGGTTTTCATGGGTCCACCTCACAATATCGGCCTGAAAGTCAGCAATCAGTTTATCCGGGTCTGAAAACACATAGGCACGTTCCTTCCCAACGTAGTGGCGATGATCACCCTTGCCGGCCTCGTTGTCGTACCGAAGCACGCAGGTCTCACGCACGACATAAACGAGCCGGTATTTGAAGCGATGCCTGCATCCCGGTAACGGTTTGGGTAGTTGCCAGAGCACCAGCTCAGCGAAGGCCATTGTAGAGTAGACGATTCTCGTGCGGAGAAGCAGAACGGCCTTCACGCTGGAGACGATACCAACGCCTGGGATGTGTTGTCAATAACTCCAACAAGTGCGAGAGGTAAATGTAGAGCGAGAACAAAAGGCATGCGCCGACATATCGACCATTGATTCAGCAGACTGGCGTTCGCACATGTTCAGGCCGGATGCCAAGGCCGATCATTCTGGCGGGGATGCGGCGAAGAAAGGGGAATCGCGCAAGCAGCCGGAGGGCATAAGGAGGCGTCAGTGGAACTGTACTATCCAGTACGCGTCTGATGACGCGGTTCTGGACAGTGAGCTGGACTCGCTGCGTCATCTCGGTGGGCCAGGCGCGGCGGGCTTGCACCTTGGCTAAATCCGCTTCAGTCACGTGCCCATTGCGCAACGGTTTCCACAAGAGATTTCCTGTCGCGACCGCGTCCTGAATCGCTAGATTAATACCAACTCCCCCGACCGGCGACATGGCATGGGCCGCGTCCCCGATACAGAGGAGACCGGGTTTATACCACTGCCGCAACCGATCGACTTGCACGGTCAGCAATTTGATCGGTTCCCAGTCGTGCAGTTCCTGGATGCGGTCCACGGCAAATGGAGCCAGCTTCGCCACGCTCTCGCGGAACAGCGGGAGGCCCTGCGCTCGAACCTCAGCCAGTGAACCCTTGGCAATGACGAAGCCGCATTGCCAGTAGTCACCCCGGTTCAACATGATGAAGATTCGACCGGTATCGAAGCGACCCATCGGATCGACCGGGTCACTGGGCTTGCGTGATAATCGGAACCAGAGCACATCCATAGGCGCGCCGAATTCTTCCACCGAAAGCCCTGCTCGTTTGCGGACGATAGAGTATCGACCATCGGCTCCCACGACGAGTGTGGCGCGAACCTCCAGCGGCCCAGCAGGCGTGTCAGCGTGAAGCCCAATGACAGCACCGTCACGTTCGATCAGGTCCGTGACTTCCGCACTCATGCGGACGTGAAAGGTGGAATACTGGCTCCCCACCTCCACAAGAAAGTTGAGAAAGTCCCACTGCGGCATGAAGGCAACGTAGCGGCACTGAGTCGGTAAATGCGAGAAGTCCGCCACCGTGAATTCCAGATCCCCAAACCGTGCATTGATCCGAGATACTTTTTGGTGGGGCAACCGCAGGAATCGTTCGAGCATCCCCAACTCGTGCATGATCTCCAATGTTGAGGGGTGCAAGGTGTCGCCGCGAAAATCACGGAGAAAATCCGCGTGCTTTTCGAGGACGAGCACCGAGACGCCGGCCCGAGCTAACAGCAGGCCCAGCATCATCCCGGCCGGCCCTCCGCCGGCTATGCAGCACTGAACCGAGATGGTTTCCGGCATCAGATCTCCGACGACAGATGGAGAAAGCGGGCAGGGAGGATTATAAGCGAAGAACTGCATCGCTGACGAAGGCTGCTCTATTCTCGTCGATCGCCTTCTCTTTCCCCTCCCTCAGTGGAAATGTCCGACAGATCCGGGTAAGGTGTCTCCCGGTTCATTACTTGGATACGAGATCAGCCATGACTTCATCACGACAACATAACAGCGGGCCGGAGTCAGACGGTCCTGAGGTTCCTGAGCCCTCCCATGCTGAGCGGGCCAAAACGCTTGTGTATTTACAGCAGACCGGCAGTCTGTCGACGCTTTCACGCAAGCAGCCCGGCTGGCCCTTCGGGTCGGTGATGCCCTACGGATTGGATGCTCAAGGGCAACCGGTCTTTCTGATCAGCACGATGGCGATGCATACGCAAAACCTCCTGGGTGATCCACGTGCCAGCTTACTGGTGACTCCACCTGAGAGTAGGGTTGATCCACTTGGGGCGGCCAGGGTCACGTTGATGGGCTCCGTGACGAAGGTGCCGAAGGAGGAGAGCGCCGAGGTTCGCGTATGTTACTTGGACCGCCATGCCAATGCCTCCTACTGGGTGGACTACCAAGATTTCGGTTTCTTCCGCATGGCTATTGCGGAGATGTACTTTGTCGGAGGGTTTGGCTCGATGGGGTGGGTGACACCGGCTGACTATGTCGCGGCAGCCGTAGACCCGCTTGCGGACGAGGCCTCGACCTTGATCCGCGAGCTCAACACCCAGCAAGCGGAGACGTTGTTACTGCTGGCCCGTGCGTTGGGTCATGTGGAGGCACAGCAGGCGACAGTGACGGCACTGGATCGGTTTGGGTTTCATCTTCGGTTGACGACTCCCGACCGGATGCAGGGCGGGCGTGTGGCATTTCCCAGCCCAGTGAGTACCGAATCAGAAGTCAGAGCCGGCTTGGCCGGCCTGGCCGCTCAGGTGAACGCCGGACTCCCAGTCCTGCATTCGCTGTAGGCGGCTCGTGCATGAGTGCCGAGAGGAGCGTGTGTTGTTCAGCGAAGCCGTAGATCACTAACTCGATAGGGGAACGAATGGCAACGAACGATAAGCAGGTTATTTTTTCACTCGTCAATGTGGGAAAGGTCTATCCGCCGAAGCGGCAGGTGCTGCGGGAGATCTACCTTGGCTTCTACTACGGCGCGAAGATCGGTGTCCTGGGTCTGAATGGTTCCGGCAAGAGCTCGCTGCTCAAGATCATCGCAGGGGCCGATCCGAACTATACCGGTGAAATTACGCGGTCGAAAGGCTACAGCGTCGGCTTGTTGGAGCAGGAACCGCAGCTGGACCCGAACAAGACGGTCAAGGAAGTGGTTGAAGAGGGCAAGGCTGAATTGGTCGCACTGATGCATGAGTACGAGGCCGTCAGCAATAAGATCGGTGAAGTCGGCCCCGATGAGATGGAAAAGCTGATCGACAAGCAGGCGCAGCTGCAAGAGAAAATTGAAGCGGCGAATGGCTGGGAACTGGAAAATCAACTCGACCTTGCCATGGATGCGTTGCGTTGCCCGCCTGCCGATCAGAAGGTGGGGCTCCTGTCCGGTGGTGAAAAGCGCCGGGTCGCGCTCTGCCGCCTGATGATCCAAGAGCCGGATATTCTGTTGCTTGATGAGCCGACGAACCACCTCGATGCCGAATCGGTCCAATGGCTCGAGCAACATTTGCAGCAATACAAGGGCACGGTCATTGCCGTGACCCACGACCGCTACTTCCTCGACAACGTGGCCGGATGGATTTTGGAATTGGACCGTGGCCACGGCATTCCCTTCCAGGGCAACTACACGTCTTGGTTGGAGCAGAAGAAAGATCGATTGGAAAAGGAAGAGAAGGCCGAGTCGAAGCGGCAAAAGACGCTGGAACATGAACTCGAATGGATCAGAATGTCGCCGAAGGCGCGGCAATCGAAGGGTAAGGCGCGGTTGAACCGCTATGAAGAACTGGTCAATCAGAAGCAGGACCAGGTGGCGGCTGATCTGGAAATCTATATTCCGCCCGGACCGAGGCTCGGCGATGTCGTCATTGAAGCCAATGGGATCAGCAAAGCCTTCGGCGACAACGTGCTCTATGAGAACGTGAATTTCAACCTGCCGAAAGGTGGGATCGTCGGGGTGGTCGGGCCGAACGGCGCGGGTAAGACGACGATGTTCAAGATGATCATCGGCAAGGAAAAGCCGGATGCCGGGTCGATCAAGATCGGTGAGACGGTCAAACTCGGCTATGTGGATCAAGATCGGAGCTTGGACGGGAACAAGACCGTGTACGAGATCATTTCGGAAGGTCAGGACACGATCAAGCTCGGGAAGGCGGAGGTCAATGCCCGCGGCTACTGTGCCCGCTTCAACTTCGCCGGGACGGATCAGCAGAAAAAGGTGAAGGAGCTTTCAGGTGGAGAGCGCAATCGGGTCCATCTTGCGCGCATGCTGAAAGAGGGCGCGAACCTCATCATTCTCGACGAACCGACGAACGATCTGGACGTGAATACCTTGCGTGCGCTTGAGGAAGGACTGGAAAATTTCGCCGGCTGCGCCGTGATCAGCAGTCACGACCGCTGGTTTCTCGACCGGCTCGCCACCCACATTCTCGCCTTTGAAGGAGACAGTAAGGTGGTCTGGTTCGAAGGCAATTACAGCGACTACGAAGCGGATCGGAAAAGGCGCTTGGGCAAAGACGCCGATCAACCCCACCGGATTCGGTACCGGAAACTGACCAGAGGGTGAACCCGTAGAATCCAGGACATTTCGTCGTAACATCCGCCGAACCGCGTATCTGGCTCAAGAGTTTCAGGTTTCAAGGTGCCGGAGGAACCCCACACCTGAAACGAGAAACATGGAACTTGAAACTCCAGAACGCGCACGTTGCGTATCCTCGCTTGCAGGAGAAGCGGTCATCAATACAGCAGGGTAGAGCTGAACGGCACTGGCACGTTCAGCTGTGAGTACGTATAGTACAACTGTGCTATCCCGCCGGTTGAATAATTAAGCACAGTCTGAAGACCGCTGTGTGAGGAAGGAGAGATGGCTATGCCGCTCGACTCCGCACCGGACACCTCCGCCGAACTCCAACGGCTGCGCGATTCAGCCAGTGAGCTCCAACGCGAGCTGTTTGCGCGGAAGAGCAAGCAGACTGGCCTGGCCACCTCGCTGGCGCACTTCACGGCGCTTGCCCGCACACTGCAATTGGGCCTCCTCTTCGAAGACGCTGCGCGGCGGATTACCTCTCTCAACGAAACATTCTGTGCCTTGTTCGGCATCACTGAGCCCGACCGTCTTCTCGGCATGGATAGTCGGGCCGTCACCGAGTTGGTCCACAGTCTCTGTGCGGACCAGGCCCACTTTCTGTCCCGTATCGAACAAGTGGTGACTGAGCAGGTGCCGGTCACCGGCGAAGAGATTCGGCTCGCCGACGGCCGGTGGCTGGAGCGGGATTATGTCCCAGTCATGGTGGGTGAGACTTGCGAGGGACATGTCTGGAGCTATCGGGACATGACAGAACGCCAGCAGGCAGAGCAGGTGCTGAACAACATCGTGGAGGGCACGGCCTCCATGACCGGCGAGGCGTTTTTCCAGGCCCTGGTTCAGCATCTCGCCTTGGCGCTGAGGGTCCCCTTCGTCTTCGTCACAGAGCTGATCGGCAGGTCAGGGACCAGGTTACGCACACTGGCTATGTGGGAACGTGACAGGCTTGGGCGGAACGTCGAATACGATACCCGCGGTACTCCCTGTGAAGTCGTGCTTGCGGAGGAATCCACCTATTATCCGACGGGGGTTCGCGCGCTGTTTCCCGACGATCGGGATCTGATCACGATGGAGGCGGATGGGTATCTCGGGCATGCGCTCCGCGACTCACAGGGAGAGCTGATCGGACACCTCTGCGTCATCACGTGTACACCACTCAAGATAGGGGCACGGGCCCGCTCCATTATCGCGGTCTTTGCCGCCCGCGCGTCGGTCGAGCTTGAACGCAAGTGGGCGGAGGCGCTGCTGCAAGCCCAGAAACAGGTATTGGAACTGGTTGCCTCAGACGTTCCGCTCCGCGACACCCTCGACCAGCTGGTCCGTCTCATTGAAGCGCAGTCGGCCGGCATGCTCGGCTCCATCCTGCTTCTTGATGAGGATGGGCTCCATCTTCGCCACGGAGCGTCGCCAAGCCTGCCGGACGAGTACACCGGAGCGATTGACGGCCTCCCCATCGGTCCTTCGTCCGGATCGTGCGGTACGGCGGCCTTCCGGCGCGAGCCGGTCATCGTTGAGGACATCGCCGCCGATCCGCTGTGGGAACAGTGGCGGGACCTGGCGTTGCGGCATGGCCTACGCGCCTGTTGGTCCACCCCCATTGTTTCCACCGATGCGTTGGTCTTGGGCACCTTCGCCATGTACTATCGTGAACCGCAGGGTCCGAGCCCGCATGATTTGCAACTCATTGAACATGCAGCGAGACTTGCCGCCATTGCGATCGAACGCCAGCAAGCGGTGCAGGCGCTGCGTAAGAGCGACGCGCGGTTCCGGGAAGTCACGGAGAGCATCCGTGAAGTGTTCTGGTTGACCGATCCCTCCAAGCAGGCCATGCTCTACGTCAGTCCGGCCTATGAAGAGATCTGGGGACGTTCCTGTCAGAGCCTCTATGATTCGCCACAGTCCTGGCTGGACGCCGTTCATGGTGAAGACCGGAACAGAGTGTTCCACGCCGCCGAGACTCAACCGATATCGGGCGACTATCACGAGGTCTATCGGATCATCCGTCCGGATGGCTCTCTGCGCTGGATCGAGGATCGGGCCTTTCCCGTCAAGGACGCTTCCGGCACGGTCGTCCGCGTGGCCGGGATCGCAGAAGACATCACCGCGCGCAAGCGGGCGGAGGACGAACAGTCGAAGCGGGAATTACTCATCACCCTCATGTTGAATACGGGACCTGCCTGCATCAAACGCGTTGCGGCGGATGGAACACTGGTGCACATGAATCGGGCCGGACTGAAGATGATCGAGGCGCACAGTGAACAAGAGGTGATTGGTCTCTCGGTGTTTGACTTGATAACCACCGATCACCGCGCCGCCTTTAAGAGGGTGCATCAGGACGTGATGAACGGACAGGCACGGACCCTTCAGCTCGAAATCCAAGGTCTTCACGGTGGCCGCAAGTGGATGGAAACTTTTGCCGTCCCATTCAGGAATCCCGTCAGCAACTGCACGGAACTGCTCGCTGTATCCCATGACATCACCGTGCGCAAGCAGCTCGACGAGGCGCTGCGCCGGTCGTACGAAGAGCACGAACGGATCAGCGCGGATCTGCACGACGACACCTTGCAGTCGCTGTACGCCGTTGGACTGGGCCTGGAGTCGACGAGGCTGTCGGTCACGCGGTCCTCTCCCGAGGGAGCGGAAGGTGTGAAAGGCGCTATTACGCAGCTCAACGTCGTGATCCACGACGTGAGGAACTTCATCACGCGGATGAAGAGGCCGTCTGAACCGGTGTACAAGGATTGCGCGCTGGCCCTCCAGGGCCTCGTCGGCTTCTTTACCGCAATGGGAGTGGGCGCGATCGATCTCCATCTGGATTCCGGACTGGGTGTCTGCTGCTCAGCGGAACAGTCCGCTCATCTGTTGGCCATTGCGAAGGAAGCGCTCAGCAACAGCGTGCGGCATGCGCGCGCGGCACATCGTTCCGTGAGCCTGCGGCGGGATCGCGGCGGGATCCGTCTGGAGGTCGCCGACGACGGCCTCGGGTTTTCCCCAAGCCAACAGCGGCGCTCCGGCATGGGACTGACCAATATGAAAGCCCGGGCCAGAAGACTGGGCGGCCGACTCCGCATTCACACGAAACCGGGACAGGGCACACGCATCGTGCTCTCCTTCCTCCCCCCCCCCCCC
>CXWL01001177.1_pt1 | contig 17671 bp, 18 predicted proteins | sample 590931 | NCBI WGS metagenome assembly CXWL01 (sample SAMEA3498368, study PRJEB10139) | groundwater metagenome | biome: water well; material: biofilm material | place: Germany | collected 2015-04-27 | reverse complement strand
TGGAGGCTGTGGCTGCGGCCACTCCGCTTCCAGCCGGCGGCACGGTTGTGGCTTTCGTCGGCGCGCTTGCCGCTTCGCTGGGGGTTATGGGGGCTCGACTGAGCAAGCAGCGAGCAGTCGAGCATCGGTTGAGTGAGATTAGCCGGCGGCTGTGCGAATTGATGCAGGCAGACGGCGAAGCCTATCGGCGATTTCTTCAGGCCGCGACAGTCACGAAGTCAGACAAGACCCGTCCTGCCCTGTTGTCCTCCGCACTCCACCTGGCGACGGAGATCCCGCTCGAAATCGCCGAGCAGGCGACGGAGGCCGGAGTTCTTCTGCATGCCTGCTCGGCAGGAGTAAAACCTCGGGTTTGGTCTGACGTGACCGTTGGGCTCATGCTGGCGATTGCCGCGGCCGATGCGGGGAGGCACACCGTCGAAGGAAATATAAAAATTCAACTCAATCAACGACTTAAGAAGTCTCTTCAGGGTCGTATTGAACAGATGACAATCNNAAAGCCAAGGAGCGCGAGGCACAGCGTCGGCGTCAAAAATGGTTGGCGAAGCGTAAGCCAGAGTAAGCGTCCTCTACGGGTTTGCCCGTTCGGTTGGTAGTACGCACTCCTTATAGGCCCCCATATACTTTCCTTGTCCATGCGCCAGGATCATGTCACTGCTGCGCTTCGCATTGTGAAGCGTGAGATTCGGCAGTGGGAGGAACCGGTCCTCGGCGTCGTGGCTCGCGAGTCGAATCGGGATCCCTTCCGCATTCTCATTTCCTGTCTTCTCAGTCTCCGGACCAAAGATAAAACGACCGGTGAGGCCAGCGCCAGGCTCTATGCGCTCGCGCATCAGCCTGCCACGATGCTGACCATTCCGCTTCAGCAGATCGAGCAAGCCATCTACCCCGTCTGTTTCTACCGGACGAAAGCCAAATCCATTCATGCGATCTGCCGTCGGCTGTTGGAGGTCTATGGAGGCGCCGTTCCCGACTCCATCGAGGAGTTGGTCACGCTGTCAGGGGTCGGCAGGAAAACGGCGAATCTGGTGGTGACGGTCGCGTTTGGCAAGCCAGGCATCTGTGTGGATATCCATGTCCATCGGATCAGTAATCGCTGGGGCTACGTGAAGACGGAGACGCCGGAGGAGACGGAAGTGGCGCTACGCAACAAGCTTCCCAAGCAACATTGGATTACCTTCAACGATCTGCTCGTTCCATACGGCCAGCACCTCTGCCAGCCGGTCTCGCCGTTCTGCAGCAAGTGCAAACTCACAGAATATTGCGATCGGGTTGGAGTGAAGAAGTCGCGTTAAACGTAAGACGTGAAAGGTGAAACGCTCGGAAGGGGCATACTCCTCACCTCTCACGTTTTACGTGTCACGTCTTCAAATGAAGAGTTTGGTTTCCGCGTCAGAGGTGAGCGCAATAATGGCAGGGAGTCCCATGACTTCGTCGACATTCTTTGTGACGGCAGCACTGTCCACGCCCATATATTCCAGGCCGGCGCTGCAGGCGATCAGACGAAACTTCCCGACGTGTTTTGCGTCGTGAAACATTTCCGAAATCTTCGGGACCTTCTTCTCTTTCAATAATCGAGCGACCTCGTCTGCCGATGACGCATATTCCGGCGGAAAGTCGATCACGTCGATGTTACCCTCGGCCAGTTTCTTGATCGTCCAGAACAAGAGAATCACGATCACGTCTTTCCCCATCGCCGCGGCCGTGAGCCCCAGGGTTGCAACCTGGTGCAGCGTATCGTAGGTGGCGTGATGGGCGAAGATGACGAACTTGGGTTGGGGTGGCATCGGTGGTCGTTATTTCTTTGGGGCGCGCGCTTTGACGCTGTTCACATAATCGGCAATGGCCGCATCGACTTCGCCCAGGGTCATGGGGCGGTCATGGGTTTCACTTTCGTCCACGAGATACCGATCCTGCTCTTTTTCCTGCCGGAGGACCACAGAATTTTCCGGGGTCACCTCGATCAGCATGAACCACTCGCGGGTCCCCTGCGTGATGACGACTTCCTTGCCCAAGCCCTTTTTCGTAATTTCGATGTGAAGATCGTCCGATGCGCCGACGGAGGAGGGAATCGTGAAGAGTCCCGCGCCCAGGAGTGCCACCCCGAGCAAGGGACTGAGGAGCGTTGTGACGGGCGAGCGGGGTGACATCGTAGAGAGATTATAGCCCGTTGCGAAAGGCGCCGTAAACCGTCGATACCACCCGGTCGTTGGCTTGAGTGCCTCAAGGTCGCATGTTAGGATGCGCGTCCCATGGATGGCCTACTCGCAACAATTCAGCAATGGATTCCGGTCGATGTGCTCATCGGTCTCACCGTGGCCTCGGTCATCGGCTTTATCGGTTCGCTGATTGCCATCCCGTTGATTCTGGTCCGCTTGCCGGCCGATTATTTCGACACGCGCACTCCCCGCCATTGGATGAAAGACCATCATCCTGTGCTGCGTATGTTGGGGTTGGCCGTGAAGAACGTCGTGGGTGTGGTGTTTGTTTTAGTCGGTTTTGCGATGGTCTTTTTGCCAGGGCAGGGTCTGCTCACCATGCTGATCGGGGTGTCGCTCATGGATTTCCCGAGAAAGCGCGAGTTGGAGGCCAAAATGGTCGGCCAGCCGACCCTGCTGGGCATCATCAATACGATGCGCCACAAGTTCGATAAACCGCCGCTGACATTAGCGCCCGATCCCTAACACCGTTTTCCAACACCATGCCGAGTCTCGAATCCAACCGCAAGACGCTCTATCTGATCGACGGGAGCGCCTATATCTATCGTGCATTCTTCGCCCTCCCGGCGATGAATAATTCCAAGGGCCTCCAGACCAACGCGATCCTCGGCTTCACGACGATGTTGCTGAAGATTATGCGCGAGAAGAAACCGGATGGCCTCGTCGTGGCATTCGACGAAAAGGGGCCGACCCTGCGTCATGCGGAATTCACGGACTACAAGGCGCAGCGGCCACCGATGCCGGACGGCATGAGCGCCCAGATTCCCTACATCCATCGTGTGGTGGAGGCCCTCAACATCCCCTCTGTCCGGCAAGTCGGGCATGAGGCGGACGATTTGATCGGCACGCTTGCACACCAGGCAGAACAGGCCGGCTTCGACGTCGTCATCGTTACCGGCGACAAAGACATGTTCCAGCTCCTGACGCCTCACGTGCGCATCTACGATCCGGTAAAAGACAAATGGCTCGGCGAAGCGGAATGCCGTGAGCGCTTCGGAGTCGAGCCGGCGCGTGTCGTCGAGATCATGGGGCTCATGGGCGATGCCGCAGATAATATTCCCGGCGTGAAGGGCATCGGTGAAAAGACGGCGATGAAGCTGATCGCTCAGTTCAATACGATCGAAGAGCTTCTTCGTCGTGTCGAAGAGGTGACGCCGCTCCGGATCAAGGCTTTGTTGATCGATCAAGCCGAGAACGCCCGCCTCAGCCGAAGGCTGGCGACCATCCAGCTGGATAGCCCCATCCCCTTCGAGCCAGAGACCTATCATCTGAAACCGCCACATCAGGACCAGCTCACCGATCTCTTGCGTGAGTTGGGATTCACCTCACTGCTGAAGACGTTTCAATCCTCGTTCACACAGGCTGAAAAAGAGATGGTGGAGACGGCGCTCGTGCAGGATGAACCCTCTGCTCAGCGATTTGTGGAGAGCTTGCCGAAGGGCGGCGTCCTCGGCCTGCAATGTCTGCTGTCCCCCGGACCCGTCGTCCAGGCAGATGTGCAGGGCATTGCCCTGTCCACTGGAGAGAAGACCGCGTTTATTCCGCTCGACGTTCATGCCTATATGAGGCCCATCATTGCCTTGCTGCACGATTCCACGAGAACCAAGGTGGTCCATGATCTGAAAGCGACATTGCTGGTGTTTCACCGTATCGGCGTGACCCTCGCAGGCCCGTACCTGGATACAATGGTTGCGGACTATCTGCTCAATCCCAACCGCCGCGATCACCAGCTCGAGACCATCGCGTTGGAAGTGCTGGACCATCGGCTTGGGACAGGGAAGAAGGAGAAGGCTGCGCCAAAATCGCTGTTCGATGCCGAGGATACGGGGTCGCAAGAGGAGGCGACAGAGGCTGCGTCGGTGTTGGCCAAGCTGGCCCAGCCTTTGACGGAACGGTTGGCGGAACAGGGCAGCCTCAAGCTTTTTCACGAAATTGAAATGCCGCTGGTGGCGGTCTTGGCGGAGATCGAGCGGAACGGGTTCTTGTTGGATGTCGAGGGGCTGAAGAGGCTCAGCAAAGAACTGGAACATGACCTCGACAAGATGATCGAGACGATCCAGGGATTGGCCGGCGGCGAGTTCAATATCAACTCGCCGAAGCAGCTCGCCGCGGTGCTCTTCGAAAAGTTAGGGCTCAAGCCGATCCGGAAAACCAAGACCGGCTACTCGACCGATGAAGATACGCTCACGCAGCTCGCTACACAGCACGAATTGCCCGCGCAGATCGTGAACTATCGGAGTCTGAGTAAACTCAAGTCCACCTATGTGGATGCGTTACCGGAATTGGTGAATCCGGAGACCAAGCGGCTTCATACCTCGCTCAATCAGACCGTCGCAGCGACCGGACGGCTCTCCTCGACCGAACCGAATCTACAAAATATTCCGGTGAAGGGCGAGTACGGATTACGAATCAGAGAAGCCTTTATCGCGCCACCTGGTCACACCCTGCTCTGCGCCGACTACAGCCAGATCGAGCCGCGCATCCTTGCGCACCTGTCGCAAGATCCGCGTTTGCTCGCGGTGTTTGCGAAGGGGGAAGACATCCACATGGCGACGGCCATGGAAATTTTCGGCCTGCCCTCCAGCCAGATCACGCGGGACATGCGGCGCGTGGCCAAGACGGTGGTCTTCGGGATTGTGTACGGGATCAGCCCGTTCGGCCTGGCTTCGAACATCGGCGTGACACAGGCGGAGGCCAAGAAATATATCGAGACGTTCTTCGAGAAGTTTTCGGCCGTGCGTGCCTTGATGGACCGGAATATCGAAGAAGGCAAAACGAAAGGCTACACGACGACGATCCTCGGCCGGCGGCGTCCGATCCCCGAGCTACAGAGCGGCGATCCGGTGCAGCGCGGGTTCGGCGAGCGCATGGCCGTGAACAGTCCGATTCAGGGCTCAGCGGCGGATCTCATCAAAGTCGCGATGATCGACGTAAATCGGCGGCTGAGCCATGAGATGCCGCATACGAAGATGATTCTCCAAGTGCACGACGAGTTGATCTTCGAAGTGCCGGAGAAGGATTTGGACGAGGCAAAGCATCTCGTCAAGACGGAGATGGAAGCGACGGGAAAGAAGATCGGGCTGTCGGTGCCGCTGAAAGTGGATTTGGGGACTGGCCATAACTGGCGCGTGGCGCATCCGTAAGAAAGGAAGGGATGGGGGCTGATGATCTTCTGTGCTCGCGGAACGCGCGGTCGAAGAAGGACGGGAAGGGCAGCCTAGTCGTCCTCCTGCTCGCGGAACGCGCACGATAGGAATGTGCTCGTTCGACGCGCGCAATCGAGGATCGACCAGGCTACCCTTGAAATGGGGTGGGGTAACGCGCGCAGGGGAAGATTAATCAGTCCCCATCCCTGAAGGAATCACAAGCGAGCGTGGAGGAATCATCCCATACACTTTAGGTTGCAATGGAATGGGCTCCAGGGCTGGATTTTTTGACAGAATGATAGGACAGTTTTAGAATTCGCCTCGGTAGAATATCGAACCGTTTATTAGGCGGTCAGAAACTGAGTGACTAGGTCAGATAAAATTCTCGAACGAATATTGCGTGGGACATCGGACGCCAATATTTCGTTCGAGGGACTGCGGAACTTATTGGCGCAGTTGGGTTTTGAAGAACGAATTCGAGGGAGCCATCATATTTTTACAAAATCCGGGATTGTGGAGATTCTAAATCTCCAACCCAAAGGCCCCCATGCCAAACCGTATCAGGTGAAGCAGGTTCGGCAGGTGATTCTTCAGTATAAGTTGGGAGGTAACGAGGATGAGCAAGTATGAGGTGATCATCTATTGGAGCAAGGACGATCAGTCGTTCATTGCCGAAGTACCTGAATTACCTGGCTGTGCGGCCGATGGGGCCACGTACCAGGAAGCATTGGCAAATGTTGAGATCGTGATTCATGAATGGATTGAGACTGCAAAGGACCTTGGTCGCCCAATTCCTGAGCCGAAAGGGCGTTTGGCCTTTGCATAGCTTGCCTCGAACGTAGCTTGTTGGCGGACTAATCTCTCCCCGGTGCCGGCGCATCCATAACAGAAATCTAAGTGAGGTGATCTATGCAGGGCGTACGACTATCGGTCTCATGGTTGATCGCGGGTGTCGGTCTGGGTGTGGTGGGCCTGTTGCTGCTCATGGGGCAGCCGTTTGCGGCGAAGGCGCAGGAGTCGAAGCATTATCAGTACAGAATCGTCGAGGTACTTCCAGACACACAGAACATGCAAAGCAAGTTGAACGAGTTTGGGTCAAACGGGTGGGAACTGGTGGCGGTCTCAATGGGGAATATGACGGAGCCGAGGTTGATTTTTAAGAAGTAAGAGAAGGGATGGCTAGGACGATCCCTTTGCTTGCGGAACGCGCACTCTTCGAAAGACTGGAATGACGCTGGCGTTGGTCCCGTGCTTCCGGAGCAGAGAAAGAGATGGAGGCTGATAATCTTCTATGCTCGCGCAACGCGCGGCCTGTACGGCAGTCAGCTAAAGCGGGATACACGGCACATAGAAAAGAGCTCCTGAAATCTTTGGAAATTCAAAAGCTGGGAGTAGGGCCTTGCTGAATGTCCCCATGGATGTTTTCATGCCTTTCACTCTAACTAAGATCTTCGGCATCTCTAGCCATGCTTTGAACGCCACTTAATTCCCGAGTCACAGAAACTGCTATAAAATTCCCCCTGTTCTGTCACCCCAATATTTCTTACCCAAACCCCTTGTTCCAGGCCTTCCTTCTTGTCATGGACATGGAATATGAGTTCGTTAGATGAATTTAGCTCAGTTGTGACGGTCAATTTCTTGTCTAGCTCTGCTCGTTTAAGCATCCGCGCTAAATCAAGAAGATCCTGTTTTTTCCCAACGGCAAGGATCTTCCGTGTCCATAACCAGCCGTACAGGAATAGCGGGAGGCCAAGCCACAAGAAGAAGAGATGAAGTTTCAACGGGACATTCCAAGAGGAAGAGTTCCACGGATGAGCCTCATCAAATGGAAGTGTTAAGGCGAAAACACTCAAAACCAATAAGAGCATTCCACCGATGTAGCAAATAGAGACCATTTTCTTCGCTTCATATAATTCTTTGAGTGAGTGGAGGCTGTTCCACTTCCGATCGAATTCTTGACGCTCTTGGTCTTCTGGTTCGTTGCTTCTTTGTAGGTCTTTGAGGTCCTCCTGCAATCGCTGACGTCTGTACCCTTCAACATCAAGAGCTGTGGTTTCCCCACTGGAAGGCAACGGCGGATCACTTGGCCGCTGTTCAGGTTCCTTTTTTAGTCTCTTTGATAGTTGTTGAAAAGGGGGCGGGCTAAAGACCAAATCTGACATTAGGAGCCATAGGACAAGAAGGACCGCCAAAAATCCGAGAAGTCCAATAGGCCAATTAGAATGCTTAGGTGGAGAGATTTCCCCCTGAAGCTCCGAATCATCCGCTTCTTTTTGCCTGTCAAGTAAAGCCGCTAGACGAGCTGGTGATGCCTGTTTCCAGCGATTGTAGACCTCTTCTAGCGCTACCTCGTCGAAGGTCGATGGTTGGGCGAAATCCTCTACGGCCTGTTCGTGTCCCTGCCTGGCAGCGAGCTGGTACCACATCGCCGCCTTTTCTTCGTTCTTCTCAACTCCAAGCCCTGAAATATAGTATTGGCCCAGGCGAAATTGAGCCTCTGCCACTTCATGTTCCGCAGCCCATTGGTACCAATAGGCTGCCTTGGCATAGTTCTGTTGGACCCCTTCCCCCCGTTCATACATCTGTGCTAGCGCAAGCTGCGCTGATTCGTCGCCCTGTTTCGCAGCCCTTCGATACCAGGATGCGGCAGTGTCAAGGTTCCGTGGAACCCCTTGGCCGTCACGGTATATCTCTCCCAAGAGATACTGAGCGTGGGGGTTGCCTTGCTGGTCAAGAGGCTCTAGCTGGCGAAGTGTCTCAGTGAAATTGCCGTTTCGATACGCTGCGTAAGCCGCTTGGTAGTCTGCGAAGGCTGTCGAGTCCGCCAGGGCGGTCAGAAAGATCAGGCTGCATAGGCTGAAGATGGCAAGTCGGTACTTCACGAGAGTCTTCATTTGTATCACCTTTCAACCTCCGTGATCGCTCATGCTGAGCCGCGCCCATTCATTTCACTAAACGCACATTGAAGCAGATAAGCAATGAGGTGATGGGGGCACACCCGCAACGCTTTGGCGACATGCCGGATTAGCATTACATCCTGATTCGACATGTGGGTAATTTCTCGCCAAATGTTCTGGGCATTGCATCGAAGGGAGAGAGGAACATCGGGAGGCAGGCTCAAAAGAGAATCGCCAATGCAGTCTGATGGGTTCCAATCTGACCTTCATCGAGGCAAACCACACAATTCCTGGAAAGCTGAGAAGAGCCAGGTATTCATCGACGTGCGTTAGAGAAAACAGTGTGTGTCCTTCTGGATCGTCTTTGCGAAGAAGGTCTTCAACCCATTGCGGATCAACTCGATCTCAAGTTCAGGATCAAAGCTGGCTCCCCACGGGGTTTTGGATACTATACGCTTAATCGCCCTATCGCGGAGCAAGGGGCTATCTAGGGGAGAGGTGGCAGTAGAGAGGTAGTGGCAGCAATCTACTTATTACAGCCACCAACACTGAGAACAAGAGACGTGGGGCCGAAAGTGACCCATGCGGTTCCGTAGCTCCAAGTATCGTTAGCGTCAAACTGACCTTTATACATTTCACCATCCGGAGTGCCAAGAAGGCCTCTTACTTCTGATGGCTTCATGGCAGGTGTTATGTAGCGGCACACTTTCTGCGAATTATTCCGGATTCGCTCTCGGATGCTTCGATACATACGATCAAGATCTTGTTCCCTTTCATCTAATTGAACCTCGACCTGTTTGAGATTCTCGACCAATGACCCGCTTGTCGGTTTTCCTTTTGTGGAGTCTGGTGAAACCTGAAGGCTCTTGGTAAGCTGTTGGAGCATTTGCTCGACCTGCTTTTGTTGTTGATCGAGTTTTGTTGCTTTCTCGCCGAGTGCTACTTGTAGCCGAGAGACTGTGCCAACTGTTGATTCAATCTCACGGGAACGCTTGTCTAGATCCTGCTGCTTTTGTGCAAGTGACAGCTGGATGGCTAAAAGTTCTTTTCGCGATTGTTCCAGAGTCTGCTCTTGTAGGCGACTTTGAGCCTGAACGCGACCTTGAATGGCCACGAGCTTTGAGGCTGGTACCCGCAGGAGTCGATATACTGTCACGGTGCCATCTGGGTTAGGCTCCTCAAAGGTCATTTGCGTTTCAATCACAAGACCCTGCGCCTCAAGACTGGTGATCTGAGCGTAGTTCATCAGCTCTGTCTTGCCCTGCTCAAAGGCCTGCTTTCGTGCTTCTTCCACGGTTCGTGCCTTCGAGGCAACCCCGACGACAAAAAGATCATCGCCCTCAATGAAGGCCGATTTCTCAGTCCAAAAGGGGCGAGTTTGAGGAGTTGCGAAAGCAGATGAAACGCAAAGAGTGGAAAAAATAAGAGCAAGCACCCCGGTGATGAAAAGCTCCTGCGAGAAGCAGATTCTTCCAGGCGTCCTATCCATACAGAGTCTCCCAGGTAATTTCACCTTACGCTATGCACACACGTTTCAGTCATGTGACCCATTGTTACGCTAACCACCATCAGCTGCAAATGCTTGGTAGGTAACGCATTCACTACGCTCGGGTGTCCTCGACAAACGCCATGTGTTTGCACACTGTCCTCGTGCGTGTTTCCCCTCCAGAATCCATAAGAATCACCGTGCGCCCTGCTGAGAGGAGACGATTAATGTCGGCCGCGGCTGCGCCAAGAGTTTCCAGTGGTACCGGTCGGAAGTCGATAGTCGGGTGCTCAAGCACCTGGATGCTGCGCTGGGTGTGTCGCTGATCTAGCCATTGTTGGAAAGAGAGACGCCCATGTCGCTCCGCCAGAGTGTCGAACCCGCCACAGAATGAGTAGAACGAGAATTCGCTAACACCGTCCAGACCTTGCTTGCGTCCGAGAAGAGACACGATGCTCATCTCGGTAGCATTGGGTAATCCCTGGACCCATTTATCCACGCTGTCGTCCAGTATGTGGCCCCAGGCACTCTTTGATCTGCCAGGTCTAGCACAGGTGAAAAAGGCGACCTTGTCGGGCGACGAGCCCCGCCTCCACCGCCTGAGCCTGTATGGTTCCATCAAGTTGCCCCTAACCTGAGTGATTTGAGAGGTGCTTCCGACACTAGGGTAACAAACCCGGCCTTTTCTATCACCTGCAATCGTTGGCTTGCGAGAACGAAAAAGTGTCAGGAGCCATTTCTTGGAAATAGATAGCGCTTCCAAAGCAGGAGCAGGATGTCGCGTTCCTGAACGCAAGGCGTTACCAGGCTGTGCTGTCTGACCAAGATCTGCCTCATCAATCGTTCAAACCTGTCCTCCTCGTTGGTACCTGCCTTCAGCCAGCTTTTATCGAGAGAGCGTTTGCGCGGGGTTAGGAGGGGCATCCCTCTTGCTGATCTCCCCCTGGCTTCCATTTTCGTTGGAGCGCTTTTTATGAAAAGGGGGATCAGATGGCACCAGTGTTGGAACTCGATCGGCAGACAGCCTCGTTTGTGTTGCAACTCGAAGAACAACGGAAGCTCGAAAAGACATTGTTGGTCGAGCGGGTCCGTGGAACGAAGGAAGGGCTTGAGTCGGTCTTCAGCGACATTAAGAGCCGTGTGGCGGTGCTGGAGAAGCTGAACGGGTTGGCGAGTGCGACCTGCATCGCGCCGATCGGCTGGAGCAAGTTGATCTTTACCGGAGCGGATAGTGTCTCAGCGCCGAACACCATCGGATTCGGCGATCGGGACGAGACCCTGTGCAGGCTCGATCAGATTAAATACCTCGAAGATACGCAGTATCTCCGTCTTGCGGCGAATCCCCATTATGTGGAGCAGGTGCTCCCGAATAAGTCGCTCCAGGCTCGCGTCGGCGCGAATCCTTCGTTCTGGGACACGTTCGGCTATGTTCACGCAGGTTATCGGACCCAGTTGCAGATTCCTGCTTCGTTGGAATCGACGACGGTGTCGATCATGTCGCGGGTGAACACTCTGTTTAATTGGGTTGAAAGTAATGCGGTTGGAGACGAGTGGTATGCCCATGTGTCGGCCACTGCGCGACTGTGGGTGGCTTACGACGGCGAGTTTCGCCAGGCGCCGCCAGCCCGCTTCGTCAATCTGTCAGCTTCGCCGACACAATTGCGGACGCATCAGGACATTGCGTCATGCGCGCCGAGCGCGGCCCTCACGGTGCAAGTCTCTGTCTCAGCCGGCAGCGGCACGACGATCAGCCTGTACGAATCCATCGAACTCGTCGCGACCACCCCGAACGGCCATGCCTATCTGGATGGCATCTTTTCCTGGGAGCCGTTGGCGGTTCAACTCAGGGAAGGGTAGCAGGATGCTGAAAAAGTCCGCCAGCGTCGTTCTCCCCTCGAAAGCATCCTCAACGTAGCCAGGGGCTACGCCTCCGGTGCTTCCATCGACTGCGGCCTTGCTGGACAGCCTTTTTGAGCATCCTGCGATTATTTTGACGTCGGCGCCCATGGAAAACTCCATCGGCAATTTGTGTATAAAATGAGTTTCTTCGCAGCCTGCTAGCTCTTTTGAACATCCTTGGGGAGATGGGTGGTCGAGGATGATCATCTAGGAATAGAGGGTGCGCACGATCTCAGTGGTGTTGAAAAGCATTGTGTCGAAGCGGGTATAGACCGCGTGGCCGAAGTAATGGTCGCGCACATTCGTCGAGCCGGTGGAATCTTTGTAGTCGGCGAGCATTCCCAGTCCTTCACTCGGGATACGGACGGCACGGCGGGCACATTCGAGCCATCGTTCGAATCCATCAAGTGGCTCCACGAGTTCCCACAGGGCTTTATTAGCCGCTTTGGCTGCTTCGGTCGTCGGCACGGCATCGCTGCTGGCCACGGCCAGTTCCTGGACATAATCTCCGCCCCAGGCGATCGGCATTTCCATCGTGATCTGGGGCAACTCCATCTTTGCGAGCCAGGTCTTGCCATCGGTTCGAAGGTTTCGATGATTGACGATGTGCAGGAGTTTGCCCAATCCTGACGGATCCCACCCATAACGTACCGGCATGCCGAATGTGACGACGTCCAGCGTCGCCCCATTGAGCAGGGTGCCATTCGCCAACAACGGAGTGATTCGTTGGATCGTCGAGGTGAGGTCCGGTCGATTGACTTGTGAGGCATAGGCCGACAAGAGGTCGAGCAGCCGCGTTCTGCTGCTGCTCGCGGTGACACATAAGAGGTTCGAGACGAGGGCGAGGACTAACCCGGCCTGCCCATGAGCCTCGACAAGGATTCGATCTCCTTTGCCCAGCTTGTGGGTTTCGACCCAATCGCGCAGGCGTCCAAGCAGCGAGATGGCCGCCATGGCACGGCCCAGGTGATGGTGCTCACAGGCCCAGAGTTCGCGGATGCAAGAGATCGGACGATCCAGGCCCCGGTTGAGCGACTGTTTCATCTGCTCCACGTAGGCGTTTGTGAAATTGCCGGCATCGCCAAGCTGCTCATCGAGGAGCCTCTTGGTGGCGTCATCGTTTGCGAGCGGTGGCTTCAATCCTCCGGACAGCGAGGAGATGCCATTGCTGCCGTCGCGGAGCAGCGCTAAGAGGGCATCGAGGCCTGTCACGCCGCGTGAGTATCCCCGTTTGAGCCCGCCCAATTCATCCAGCCGTTGAGCCCCGAAGAGATCGGTTCCCATGATGGAGCCGTGGAGCAAGACGATGAGGCGGACACCGGCCTGGGAGAGGCGCTTGCCGGCAATGGCCATGGCCTCCTGTCCGGACGGCGATTCTGAGAGGGTGGTCGGGGTAACCTCACGAACAGAGAGGCGTTCGCCGGGATTTTTCCGGGACATCTCGTCGTGCTGGAAACTGTTTTCAATCGGCATGGGGAGTTACATACCCGATCTTGATCGCGGACTGCAACGGAAGATGAGCAGGATGCTGAAAAAGCCCGCCAGCATCGTTCTCGCTTCGCTCAGAGGCTCAACGTACCGCAAGGGTACGCCTCACCTCTTCGCTCGCTGCGGCCTTGCTGGGCGGCCTTTTTGAGCATCCTGCGAAGGATAGCTTGTTTATCGACCGGCTGTCGGAGTGGATTCGCTGTGGTCTGGGGCTGGCTTCGGCTGAACCTGGCTCTTGGGCATGATGGCGGTCGCGCTGCAGGTCTTGCCGTCCTCGTCGATCTGGCGGTCCACAATCTTGACGCCTTGGAGATATTCCTGGACGATTTCTTCCCTGGTGAGCTCGATGTCCTGCTCGGTCTCCCGGCCGGTCCGGTTGCGCACCCGGTCGACCATGTGCTCCTTGACCATCACACGAATTTGTTTCGCAAGATCGGTCCGCGCCGACAGTTCCGACACCCGTTGGCAGACCATCTTGCCTTTACTGAGGTCTCCCTGGCCTTTTCCGATGAGGTACTGGTCTTCGGAGTAATGGCCCTCGCGTCCTGAGACGTTGCCCCTGCGGCCCGCTTGCTGGTTCGTTGTACTGCTTCGTTCTGCCTGGTGCAGTTGTTGGAATGACTGCTCGGCATGGTGGCTGACCGGTGGCGATCCGTTGCCTGACTCAGCCGATGTCATGCCCGATTGCCAGAGGCCTGTGATGGCCACCAAACTGCAATAGAGGGGGACGAAGGCTATTCTGTTCTGCACGAGTTACTTTCCTTTCCCTCTGCCGCCCCCGCCTCCACGTCCGCTCCCTCCGCCGTGACCTCCGCCTCCCTGTGGGCGCGGCGCAATCTGATAGGGGGTCCGTGGGACCTGGTGCGGAGTCGGAGGATGGATCTGGTTGAGGGTCGGAGGCAGGCGATTCGTCATGGGTGGCTGGCCTGCTTGCGGTTGGTGCTGCAAAAACTGTTGGAGGGCGCGTGCCGATCTGGAGTTCGGCGGTGGGCTGTTCGATGGCGGCAGGAAGGGATTGATCTGGTGGATGTCCGTCAGCGTTCGTGAGCCTGGCTGATGCGATGGCTGACCAGATTGGGGTTGATTGCCGATCTGCGGCGGCCCCGTCGGTGTGGTATGAGAAATTTCATTGAGTGTTCGCGGGGTCGTCTGAGACCCAGGCCCCGGCACGATCTGATAACTCGGCATGGTTGGCGGTCTCATGCCTGGTGCAGGGGGGGCCGGTGGCTGTGGCGGTACCGGCGGCTGTTTCGTGGCAAATACTTGTTGTGCCGCGAGGACATGGGGGCTAGTGGGATAGAGGCCCCGTGCGACGTTCAGGAGTGCTTGGGTTTGGGCCATCCCCACCCAGGGAGAGGGATAGACAGCCGGCGAGACGAGCACCCAATCCGTCCAGGCTTGCGAGACCATGGCGTTGGATTGCACCCGATTCAAGATCTCTTGGCGTTGCTGAGAGGCCTGCTGTGTCTGCTCTGCGGTCGAGGCATTCGACAATGCCTGGTTCGCCGCGTCGAGTTCCTGTTGCAGTTGTTCATTTTCCTGCTGCAGCGCGACGAGCTGATGCCGGGCATCCTCGTTTTCCCGCAAGGCTGCGATGGCATTGCTGACTTCTTCCGTATCGATCTGGGCCACCAGATCCGTTCTGACCACGATGGTGTCTCCGTCGAGCATCGTGTTGGTGTTTTGCTCCAGGATAAGGACGAGGCCGGCGGTATAGGTTCGAATTTCGTCTTTCGTGACATTCAGACCGTCCACAACCGTGATGCTTTCGAGGTACACCGCGACCTGCTCCAGGGCCGCGCGTTTGGCTGCTTCGGTGGCCAGGCGGATGGCGTCTTCTCTGGTGTCCCGGTCTCCCATCCGATGTTCACCCTGGGCGGTCACGATCCGGACCTCTGCCAGAGTGACTGATGGCCAGACAGACAGAACGGCCAATAGGACGATGAGGCTGAAACTCGACGGTGTGAGGTGAAAGAGCGCCCAGCGGGTGGGGGGCTGTGAAGTAAGAAAGATGTCCGGCATCGCCCTCACCTTCTGGATAGGACTGACGCGCCAGGCGCCGATTCGTTGACAGCCATGAGGTGGAAAGTCAGCATAACACCGACATTGACTGTTCTGCCAGAAGTCGTTCCTTCGCTGCACGACCCCTTATGAATCCTGCCTGTGGGGCCTTAGCCTCCCTTGCCTTGGCAGAAAACGCCATGATAGCTTAGAAGTTCCCTTGGAATAGAAAGGACTGATCTGTGAAACTAGCACTCAGCCTCCATCGCGGATGGTCGGTTCGAATACTGATCGCATCCTGGTTCTCTCTCTGTTTGCTCTTCCAAAGCGGGGCTGCGGTCGAGGCTGCCCCGGCGACGGCTCCTACGGTACCGGTTCAGACCGAGCATGTCATTCTGTTCGTCCTCGAAGGGTTCGGTCAGGACTCGTTGAAGGGCGGCACGATGCCGACTCTCAGCCGGTTGATCAAGGATGGGTCTGTCACCTGGTCTGCCACGGCGGTGAAGCCTGCATTGCGGTTGCCCACGATGGCCTCGTTGATTACGGGGATGCCGGTCGAGAAACATGGGATTACCTGGAATACGTTCGAATTTAGCCGTGGGTACCCGCGCGCTCCGAGTATGTTCGACTATCTCGATTTGAGTGGGGGTCGCGACAGCGCGATTTTCCTCATGGACGAATCGCTCTATCAGTTGGCGAGACCCGAGCCCTACACGGATTATCAGATGTGCGGGCCGCTGAAGTCCGAGTGCAGCACGGATCGGATCGTGTCCTACATCCGTCAATATTTCAAGAAAGCGACCAGCGGTCATGGGTATGGACATGCCATCCCTGCGCTCCCGCATTTCCTGGTTGTCCACCTGCCTGAAGCCGGTCGAGTGGGTGCGTCAAAAGGCTGGGCTTCGAAGGAGTACCGCGACGCCCTTCGTCTGGTGGATAAGGGTATCCACTCCGTGTTGGATATCTATCAAGAGCATGGACTGACCAAGCGGACCACCCTGTTCGTGACCTCGCTCAGTGCCGAAGGCAGAGATGCGGGCCAGGAACAAGCTGACGCCGCTGTTCCGATGGTGCCGTGGATTGCCTCGGGGGTAGGGATTAAACAGGGTCATGCGATTCACCAGCCGGTCTCTATTTTAGATACCGGTGCGACCGTGATGCGGACGTTAGGGCTGGAGACTCACACCGAATGGGAGAGTCATGCCGTGGAAGAAATCTTTCAGGCGGCCTTTATTGCGGCCCCACGGGTATCCTTGGAATAGGTCATCATGATGGAGCAAGTGAAACGCAGCAGGATTTGTTCTCTCGTGGGAGGGTTGCTGGTTATGGCAGCGATGGCCTCATCGGCCCTGGCCGGTCCACCGACCGCCTATACCCAGGAGCATACCATCACCATCGATGCGACGACCATCAATCCTCAGACCTGGTGGTACGTGCCTGGCGTGACGCCCCCTATTCAGGCCTCGGACCCCGAGTCCATGGATGCCTACAGGACGACCGAGCCTCGTACGCTCAAATTGAAGCCGGGCAAATATAAGTTCATCAGCTTCACCTTTGATTTTCCGTTCACCGTGAATTTAGAGGGAAAGTTAGAGGTTGCCCAGTCGCTCGACCAATGTGTAGAGGGACGAGGGACCCAAACCTTAATCATCCGTTGCAGCCGAACCTATCCGCACGGCGGCCAGCGCGATAACTACTATCAGTAGAGGAGCGGTACCCATGGCCCAGGCGCTTGATGATCTGTTAGAAGCACTCGAGGATGTCGACGACGCGACCCGTGAGGAGGCGTCCAAGGCACTCGCCGAGCTTGCCGATCCGACCACATTGGATGCGCTGGTCGGCGCCTGCGGAGACGAGTATTGGGCGGTGCGGGCCCATGCGGGCCGAGCCGTGGCGAAGATCGGCGGGGCCAAAGCCGTCGAAGCGCTCATCGGCTTGTTTAACGATTCCATCATGGATGTGCGGAACGATGTCGTGGCCGCCGTCGCCTCAATGGGTGCGGCTGTCGTCGATCGCCTGATTGCCGCGTTGAAGGACGAGCGGTGGCGTGTCCGTGAGCATGCCGCAAAAGCCTGTGGCGACATCAAGGACCGGAAAGCGGTCGAGGCCCTCATGCTTGTCTGCCGGGATCGCGATGGCGCCGTGAAGAGTGCGGCTGCAGAGGCGCTGGGCAAAATCGGCGATCCGAAAGCGATCCCGACCCTGACCAAGCTCTTTCGCGATCCTTCGAAAACGGTGCGAGAAACAGCCGGAACCGCCCTCATTCTTATCGGCCAGTCCTCCGTCGATCCTCTGTTGGAATGTCTTAAGGATAAAGATTTCGTGGTCCGATGCCATGCGGCCCGCGCGCTGGGCGGGATGACGACCGACTATCAAATCGGTCGAACCTGGGTACGGGACGCTAAAGTCGTCGATGCCCTGATTGTCACGCTGAAAGATCCGGATCGGGCCGTGCGAGAAGATGCGACGATTGCCCTTGGCCAGATCGGCGATCCGCGAGCGATCGATGCCTTGATCGAGGCGATGAAGGATGGG
>CXWL01004347.1_pt1 | contig 17677 bp, 17 predicted proteins | sample 590931 | NCBI WGS metagenome assembly CXWL01 (sample SAMEA3498368, study PRJEB10139) | groundwater metagenome | biome: water well; material: biofilm material | place: Germany | collected 2015-04-27 | reverse complement strand
CCGGAGAGCCGCCTGGATAAATTCGGCCCACCGGCGGAAATAGGCCGCGCCTCCGACCTGGTAGGTGTTGTTGTGGTCAGCGCCTTCAATGACATAGAAGGACTTGGGTGGCTTGGCCGCCTCGAAGACCTGCCGGCCCAACTCGATCGGGATGATGTCGTCTTTGTCACCGTGGATGATCAGCTTCGGGAGCGAGAGCTGCGGAAGGCGATCGATCAATGCGAAATCTGCCCCGAGCAGCCAATGAACCGGCAACCCTCCGTAATGGAACTTGGCCACTGCGCCGATCGACGGAAATGACGATTCGNNCGATAGTCGAACAAGAATACCGACAGCCCCAACTGGTAGAGAAGTTTCAGATTCTCCAGCCGGTTGATGATATTCCCCGCGTTGCCGTGGCACCAGAGTATGACCGGACGGTCTGCCGGTGCCTCAACGTACCAACCGAACAGCCGCGCCCCATCAGCAGCCTGAAACCAGACCTCTTCAAGCGGTAACCCACTGAGCCGAGCCCAGTCCTGATCCTTCCAAGGCTCTGGATGGTAGACGAAGAATTGGTCGAGGATGTTGATAGTGGCCTCTTAGTAAAATCTCAGTGACTCTGTTGACCGCCGAATGACTCCTGAGTTGAGGCCGGACACTGTTCCTCCCATGTCAAACCATTCCAAGCGACTTCGCTCATAGCGGCTAGTCATCGAGAATGAGGTTGGGTATACTTCGCGCTGGCAACTGCGCGCAAGGAGCCACTGTTGTGAAAAGTACTCAAGGCGAATTGATCTGTCAATGGGACATCGTCGTCTCAATGAGTTACTCCTGGAAATCGAGGTATTTTGGCATCAGGACAGAAACTGGAGTCTCCCTAAATGCTATCGCCCCCTGTTCTTTCTTCTGAGTTTCCTTCTATCCCCACATCGGTAGAAATGGCTTCAGCTCAAACTCGATGGCTCGCATGATTGAAGACCGTCAGCAATCAGGATGGACAAGATGATCTCGAATCTGGTGCTCCTACTTTCTCAGATTGGCGTCATTCTGATCCTGGCACGACTGGTCGGCTGGGGGCTTCGGGCATTACATCAGCCTCGGGTGATGGGGGAGATCGTCGCCGGAATTCTCTTAGGGCCATCGCTCCTTGGCTGGCTTGCTCCCGACGTTTCGATGGCCATTTTCCCGCCCGATAGTTTTGGATTGCTGAACACACTTGGGCAGGTGGGCGTCATACTGTTCATTTTTTTGGTCGGCCTGAAGCTCGATATCGCAAACGTGTGGGCGCGCGGGAAGGCGGTTTTGGTGATCGCTCACGTGAGCATGGCCGTGCCGCTGATTCTCGGCACGGGACTCGCCATCTACCTCTACCCCTTCCTCTCGGAAATGGGCGTGACGCCGACTGTGTTCGCCTTGTTCACCGGAGTTGCCATGGGTGTCACCGCCTTACCGGTCCTGGCTCGCATTCTAGAGGAGAGCCGGTTATCCGGAACTCCTGTCGGATCCGTAGCCCTAGCATCTGCCGCACTGAAAGACGTGATGGCCTGGTGTCTTCTTGCCGGAGTTATGGCATTACACGCATACGCCACTGTACCAGGGGTATTGGTTCTCACACTTATCGCAACAGGCCTCTTCGTGTTCGTGATGTTACGTCTCGTCCCTCGCGCCTTTCACCTTTTGGAAGTGAGGTATCAACATTGTGGTCGTCTTACACATGACATGTTGGCCTTCATACTCCTTACCATGGCCGGGTCAGCATGGATTACCGAATGGATTGGGGTCCATGCGCTCTTCGGAGCATTTCTGGCCGGCGTGGCCCTACCAAAAGGGCCGGACTTTGCGTCCGAAGTGTCAGCCAAGCTTGAGGGTGTCACCACTACCATCCTCCTTCCCATTTTCTTTGCCTCCACTGGACTGCAGACCGGTTTTGGCCTGATCCATGGAACGAACCTGTGGATCTGTTTTGGTCTCATCTTGCTGGTAGCCGTGGTCGGGATGTGGGGTGGAACGACTCTCGCCGCTCGCTTCACCGGCATGTCCTGGGTAGAATCAAATACGATCGGAATCCTGATGAATACACGTGGCCTGATGGAAATCGTCATCCTCACCATCGGCCGTGACGTCGGCGTGATCTCATCAACCATGTTCGCGCTAATGCTCCTCATGGCATTAGCCACCACCTGCATGACCACACCACTATTGCGGTGGTATCGGCCAGATCAGATGCGCCAGCCTGCGCCATCTCGGATCGAGCTGCCGGATAGATTCAAGAAATCTTAATTGAAATGTGCAATCGATCGCACCCTCGGTCGAGGCCTTCCTTCGTCCGACAACAACCATGCGCCTTCCAATGGGAGGCCGGTATACTTCGCCAAGCCCTAATGTTTCAACGGATCAGGGTGATGGACAAAGAATAGATCGAGTAGGCTCATCACGTTCTGGTAAAGCATTTTGGGTGTTCGGGAAGTAACCGATAGATATGACAGGAATGGCAGGTGCTTGCGATATCGATTATCGAAGTTTTTGGTCGATTTTCTCCCCAGCCTTTTTGAACCCTTCTGCTGTCTTCGTGGCCGCCTTTTTCAACTTCCGCTCGACTTTTTCCACAACATGCTTTTCCTCGATCTTCTTTGCCGCCCTGGAGAATCCTTGTTCGATTTTGTTCCCGACTTTCTCGGCAGTGCTCCCGATCCGTTCGACTACACTGCGGTTGTCGGTTGGTTCGCTCTCAGCCAATGCTACGGAAGCTGAAACGACCCAAATTGGTAGAAGCAGCCAGACTACCCGCCATATTTGTCGTTGCAATCGCATTGCCTGCTTTCAACCTCGCGGAAAGAATACCACGGCCCAACTAGTCTGTACCGATGATGCGTGCGCTAGCCATCATCTTCCCTCTCGGGTATACGTTGTGGCCACATCAGCAGCTTGAAACCAAACATCCTCAAGCGGCAACCCACTGATCTGAGCCTAGTCTTGATCTTGCCAGGGATTAGGATGATAGACGAAGATATCGATCGAGGCCGTTGAGAGAATCCACAGTGAAGGTGGAGCCCTCTCAGGTCAATTCAAAAGGACCATCCGATGCCGCCGGACACGATTTGCGTCTGGAAGTCTAGCTTGATCTGCTGATTACCGACGCCTTCACTGCCCCAACTGTAGTTAGTCACGAAATACTTGTACTCACCGAAGAGAAACAGTTGCTTCGTCATGAAGGCCCGCACCCCGCCGAGAAATTGGTAAGCAAACCCGAGATCCCCCGATGTCCCCGAGAGGCCGACGTTCCCGCTCTGGATGTTGGCATTGTAGAGTATCCCGGTTGAAGACCCAACTCCAGCACCGATGTAGGGCTGGATGGTCTCGCCAGGATACCGCAGCATCAGGTTGTACATTGTAGTGATGGCGATCAAGCTGCCCTGCGCCTGCGTCGTGCCTGCCCCCGAGGTGATTCGGGGAGCCAGTACGCTTCCGCCCAGACCGAAGACTTCAATCTCAGCACCTACGATTTTTCTGGTGAACCAAGGATAGATATCGATTTTGATCCCGGCACCAATCGTTCCTCGCACATCGGTGTAAGGAATTCGATTGCCGCCGACGGATAGATCTTCATTTTGAGGAAAGAATCCGATCAGATGGCCACTCAACAAGAGATCAACCTTCTTGGCTGGCGGCAGCGGAACTTCCTGCCCGAAGGCTCCGCTGGACCAACCCATGAGCAGCACCACAGCTCCCAACGTGGTCATCCAAGCGCGAACTCGTACTCGATCGGCCATCGTAGTATTTCAATGCTGATTGTAGGACGCCTCGCGATCTACCTCTTTTCAACCACTCCGGTTCCTTTTACCTGAAAGATGTAACCGTTCAAAACCCAGGCCCAAAACCAGCGTTCTTCAATCGTAACATCGACCAGTCGCGTCCCACCACTCTGCGCCAATGCCTGTTGCTAGGCTTTGACAAAACGGTTGTTCTGGTTGATTGGAATAAACTGGAACAGCATGATCCCTGTGCTGGATCCCTCCCCAGTCCCCAACCTCTGTTCGTTTGGGCCAACTGGAGCTGACGGAATGGTCAATGGCATTGAATGGCACGCCGTTAGGGTAAGAACCAAAAGGACTCCCGCCAAACCAGCTAATCTCTTCATGGTTTCCTCCAATGGTTTCAGATGATCCTCGCGGAATCCCGCGAGGCGAAATCTAGCATAATCGTCCTCGCCTGGCAATTAGACCGGACTCCGAACAATCCGCTTTCGTGAGATGATTAATTTCCTGGGTCGACCAAGAATTCTCTTGGCTCTGGCCCTTGACCTAGCAACGATCCAGCTTCTTGGGTATACTCCGCACCAATCTTGTGATCTGGGAAAGAAACTAATCATGTCTTCCGCTCATACTCATGAGCCTCTACTGGCTTCTGTCTCCTGTGACATTCTGATCGTTGGCGGTGGTCCGGCTGGATCAACGATCTCAGCCCTCCTGGCTGAACGGGGGTGGAACGTCCATGTCCTTGAAAAAGACCGCCATCCGCGCTTTCACATCGGGGAATCTCTGCTTCCACATTCCCTGCCCATGCTCAAGAGGCTCGGAGTGTTGCCCGATATCGAGAAGATCGGCATTCTCAAATATGGGGCCGAAGTGGTCTCGCCCTACGAAGGACGCTCCCGCATGCTGTATTTCTCTAAAGCGCTGAACGGCTCACAACCGTTTGCGTATGAGGTGAAGCGGGCCGAGTTTGATAAAATCCTGTTCGACAACGCGGTCGGCAAAGGGGTTCATGTGCATGAGGGCGTCCGGGCCAAACACGTCGAGTTTCGCCAGGGCTCCACGCATCTGGTTCAGGCTGAAGACCAGACAGGGAAAGCACTCACCTATGAAGCTAAGTTCGTGGTCGATGCCAGCGGACGCGACACATTCCTCTCCGGACAATTTGGCGGCAAGTATCGCAATCCACACCACAACAGCGCTGCAGTCTTTGGACATTTCGAAAGCGTTAGGCGCCTCTCCGGTGTGGATGAAGGCAACATCAGCATCGTATGGTTCGATCATGGTTGGTGGTGGATCATTCCGTTTAAGGATGGGACCACCAGCGTGGGGGCCGTCTGCTGGCCCTCATACATCAGCACTCGCAAAGTTCCCCTCGAACAGTTCCTTTCGGATACGATCGCCCTCTGTCCTCCTGTAGCGGAACGCATGGACAAGGCCAAACTGATCGGCAAAGCCTACGCTGCAGCAAACTATTCGTATCGCCGAACCACGATGCGGGGCGACGGCTACCTCATGATCGGCGATGCGTTTGCGTTCATCGACCCCGTCTTCTCTAGCGGCGTACATCTGGCGCTCAACAGCGCCACCCTGGGCGCCGATGTCGTTGATGCTTACTTACGTAAATCGCCAGAGTACCAGCGCTGCCTGCAGGAGTTTGAACGGACTGTTCGCTTAGGCGTGAAAACCTACTCGTGGTTTATCTATCATTTTACCCAGCCCGCCTTTCGCAAACTTTTCATGTCGGAAGGCTCCATTTTCAAAATGGAAGAGGCAGTCCTCTCCATTTTGGCCGGTGACGCCTTTGGGAAGTCCTCAACTCGTGTCCCGATCTTGCTGTTCAAAATTGCGTATTATCTCGTGTATCTATTTAACTTCAGAGAAAATTGGACCGCTTATCGGCGACGCGTCAGGGGCGTACCCGAGACCGTTACCGAGGTAAAAGACTATGCTATTCACCGTTCCTCATAACCGGTTCTGATCAAGGAGTCCCACATGGGGATCAGTCAGGCACAACGATCCTTTCCAACAAGCCACCCTGGCTCGAAAACGGCCATCCGCCTTTCAGTCACGTATATCGAGGCAGCCGCGCTCGACTCATGGCTCTCCTCAGCGAATACTCGTCCCCTAGCCATCATCTCATTCGGCTGGCCGCTTCCCGCACAATACGCCTATATTCCCGTAACACTCGACCTTCCACAGCTGAACGGACCGCCGATGGTTGAAGTCTGGAGTTCGGATCAGCCGACCCAAACTCTACAGATCAATGGATTGACGGTGGTTATGAGCGGAGACCTTCTGATGGGTTCGATCAGCGTCGAAGAACAACCAGGCATATCCCTGGAAACCGCCACCTGCGCAGCGTATCGGCAACTGCTTTGCCAGTTGCGCGAGCTCGGCTACTCCCACCTCCGGCGCATATGGAATTATTTTCCCCACATCAACGAGGAGTCCCATGGTCTTGAGCGGTATCGACAGTTCTGTGTCGGACGGTACCAGGCCCTGGCGGAGTTTCTCCCGGACTTTCCCGAGTCTCTTCCGGCTGGCACAGCTGTGGGAACGAGGTCCGGTCCTCTTCAGGTATACGCCCTCGCCAGCATGCATCCGGCCACGCATCTCGGAAACCCTCGGCAACTAAACGCCTATGAGTATCCGGACACGTACGGACCGCGCAGCCCATCGTTTGCCCGCGCGACCTTTTATCGATCCGAGGCCCATTCGCAACTCTATATTGCCGGAATGGCGAGCGTGGTAGGACATACCAGCAGACATGCGGGGCTTCCGGAAGCACAGACCCGCGAAACCATGCAGAATCTCAGGGCCTTGCTCAGTCATGCCGAGAGCGCGGCGCGCATGCATTTCACCGGCGCACAGAGCTCGGCCCTCTATAAAGTCTATGTGCGGGATGCGGCCCACCTGGCCAAAGTCCGTGAGGGCCTTTGCAACGGCCCGTTGGCTTCGGAACAGGTCTTGTTCCTGCAGGGAGAGCTCTGTCGCAAGGAACTGCTGGTTGAAATCGAAGGGCTCATCACCTCGGACTGATCCCAATCCATGCTGCGTCATTCATCGACTTCTCAACGTGTGCCGCATGCCTCCGTCATGCCAAAGAGCCATTCATAATGTTCATGGGCAACGGAAACGGTCAACACCTCGTCAATGGAAACGGGCATGGCAAGACTGCCCCCCCGCAGTTTTACTTTACGATCGACTGCGATTGGGTGCCCGGCTCTCACGTCGGACTTGAAATGCTGCTGGCCTTCTGTGACCGAACGCATCTCAAGGGGACGATCTTCTTCGCCGGCCGCTTCGCGGAAGCCTATCCGCATTTGGTCCGGGACTGTCATGACCGTGGGCACCAACTGGGAACGCACGGATGGGCTCACGGGGGGCTAGAGGACGACGAAGATTTCCGTACAGCCAGTTACGAACAGCAATGCCAGTGGATCCGTCAGGCAACCGACGCCGTAGAAAGGGCCGCTGGGATTCGTCCCGTGGTCTTTCGGGCGCCCAATCTCTCGATCGGCGAAACCACCCTCCGCGCCCTCGAACATGAAGGCTATCGGTACGATTCCTCCGTTCCTGCCAGGCGATTCGATATGGGATTTGGGCGAGTCCACTACCTCAAATATTTCTGGGCCCCGCGTGATCCGTATCGGCCATCGGGAGACGATTTGACGACGCCCGGGGAGAGTCCCTTGATCGAAGTCCCCCCGTCCTCGTGCCTTTTTCCAATCAACATGGCGACGCTGCGAACGCTCGGTCTACCGATGGTCCAACGCATGATCCGCTGGATCGGCCGCCGTTCACGCCACCTGGTCTTTTACTGTCATCCCTCCGAATTCGTGTACGCGAAAGATCAGGTCTTTCCGGACACGATGTCCAAATGGAACCAGAAGGGCATGTGCCCGGCCAACCTCTCGTTGGTGAAAGAATTGCTCGACCATGTCTTCGAGCGCGGGTACGCCCCCACGCAAATGACGGAGACCACTGTACGTCGGCTTGACTTGGGGCAGCCAATCGGACTAAAAGCAGAGAGTTTTCAGCCGGATCGAACCTATCGAGAGGAGGGGCAGCGATGAAACGCATATTATCTGGTATGGTTGTAGCCTGCTTAGTGGTGGCAGTCGTCGTAGGCTGCCGAGGCGGTGGACAGATTTACAACGTCAATGGTGCTCCGGTTCAAACCGCAACTGGCAAGGAGCCGAGCATGGAAGATGTGCAGAAGGCCATTATTCAGGCAGGAGTCGGACTAGGGTGGACCATGGCTGTGGTGAAGTCCGGCGAGATCATGGGTACGCTCAATGTCCGCAGCCACCAGGCCGTCGTGACCATTCCCTACACGACCAAAACATACAGCATCCTCTACAAGGACAGTAACAATCTCAAGTATAACGCCGACAAACACACCATTCACGAAAACTACACCGGCTGGATTCAGCGATTAGATGGAGCCATTCGCTCGCGTCTGACCGCAGCGGGCATGTAACGACATCCAGAAGGAGGCTCGGCTTGATCGCTGGGCCTCCTCCAGAAGAAATCACCCTCTCAACGCAGCCATTCGCATATCCAAACGGCGAGGCAGATCAAGCTTCAGAACAAGAAACCCGTGAAACTCACAGAAGCTACAATGGCTGGGTAGATTATCTAGATAATGCAATCCGTACTCAGTTTATGGGCAGTAGATCGATAACGCTTTAGTTATCCTGAGAGAGGTTCCGATGATTCGCTTCGTAATAAATGGTGTGATTGTATTTACATTGATTGTTGCGTTAACTAGCTGTATGGCCCCAATTTTGGATGTGAAGGATGCTCAGGTTAAAACCCTGTCGGGCAAAGAACTGACTCTCGATCAAGTCACCAAGGCTATTGTCTTGGCAGGAATGGGATTAAAATGGGAAATGAATGTAGCTTCACCTGGCCACATAGTCGCCACCCTAAATCTGCGTGGTCACCAGGCAGTCGTTGATATTCCATATAATACAAGTACGTATAGCATTATATATAAGAGCAGTGTGAACCTGACGATGACTCCAGTTGGCAAAAAAGTGCCTGTGCCTCAGTCGCCGCCAGATTTGATCCATAGCAATTATAATAGCTGGATAAATAATCTAGACCACGCAATTCGTACCCAGTTCATCGCCGCTGGACCGTAAGCCGCCGTTCGCTACTCTTACTTCCGTTCCTACGAAAGCTCGAACCTGTGAGCGCTCGATAGAGTCCTGCCGGATACATTCCTCGCGAGAGTAATTTCCACGCCACCATCCGTGTAATCCGTGCAATATCCAGCACCGGGTGAAAGTGACTGGTCCGTAATCCTGGTCGTGGTAGCACACTAATGGGCACATTCCGGCAGACCGCGCCCTGTCTGGCCGCCTCGATCACAATTTCACTTTCAAAGACGAAGCTCCGACTTCGATCATGTTTGAGCGGCACCTCACGCAGCAACTCGGCTGGATACAGCCGAAATCCCGATTGACTATCTTCAATCCGCTGCCCCGCCGCCCAGCCGATCCAGAAGTCGGCGATTCTGTTTGCCACATATCGCCAGAACGAGGCACTTCGTTGATCGCACCGACGTAGACCGATGAGAAACGCGTTTGGATCATCCAGAGACTGCTTCACAAAGAAGGGAATTTCTTCCGGCACATGTTGCCCATCGGCATCCAGTGTAATGACGCCCACGGCCCCGCGCGCCAAGGCATGCTCAAATCCACGCATAAGGCTCCCGGCCTTCCCTTCATTCTCTTCATTGTGCAGGACAGTTACATCAAGGCCAGAAACCGCGCGACAGGTGCTGTCGGTTGATCCGTCGTCCACAACGATCACGTTCGGACATTGCTGGCGCGCGCGCATCGCCACATCGCGCACCGTTTCCGCCTCATTGTACGCTGGGATAACGACCCAGTATGAACGGACAAGATCGCGCGGTTGCATCACGCCATACCTCCGTTGATGCCGATGATCTGGCCTGTAATGTAACCGGCTTCCGTGGACGCGAGGAACGAAACGAGCGCTGCGACTTCATCTGGCGTACCCACACGCTTCATCGGCACCAACGCTTCGACCTGCTCAGACTTGAACGAGTCTCTTGTTGCCGGCGATTCGATCAAACCAGGAGCGACGACATTGACAGTGATGCCCCGTGACGCCAGCTCGATCGCCAACGACTTGCTAGCTCCATGCAGACCCGCTTTCGCTGCGGCATAATTGGCCTGCCCGCGGTTGCCGATCACGCCCGCCAACGACGAAATTGACACGATCCGCCCCCAGCGCGTACCGATCATCGGCAGCAATAGCGGTTGCGTCACATGGAAGAACCCATTGAGCGAGAGATCGATGACTTTCGTCCATTGCTCGCTGGTCATACCGGCCATGGGCGCATCGTCGTGAAGACCGGCGTTGTTGATGACAACTTGGATTGGTCCATCCTTCAGCAGCGCTTCGAGTGCATGGCGCGTGGCACCCCCATCGGTAATGTCGATACTGACACTCGATGCCGACCCGCTATTAGCCAGAATCTTCTCTACCACTTGCTCAGCCAATTCAGAATGCCGATGGGCATGCACAATCACAGCATACCCATCCGCCGCCAGTCGTTCGGCGATGGCCGATCCGATGGCGCCACTCCCTCCTGTCACCAGCGCGCGTTTCTGCGTCATGATTGCCCATCCTTTAGGGAAAAAGATGCCAGCCCCGCATCAATGATCAGAGGTGATTGTCTGCTTAGAGATATGACTAATGGGAATGGTGGCGCGATAGATTTGCAGCAAGGTAAGAACCTCATCATTCTGTTCATCCACCGGAGTCATTGCCAGATCACTCTCTTTTGGCGGATGAGGCCGCAATCTCACTCGTTTACAGATTCGGTGGAACCTCCAAAGCAGAGTCATCCATTGAACACCTGTCGATACGATCTCCCACACCCTGCGCGGGTAAAACTTCAAAGGACTCTCACGTGGCATGCCAGGCCTGCGCATCGTACGAACTTTGCGTCGGAACATTCCGGCATCGAGCGGGTGAACCCCTTCGAGAGCGATGCTACCCGCTAAGCAGAGCAGCAAGAACATCACCTTGTACACGTCTTGGTCTTTAGTCAAGGCACGGTGAAGCACCCTTTCGATATGGTCCAGTGTGTAGTATTGCTTCCAGGCGTTACGATAGGCTAATTGCCACACCTCCATGGACATGGAGGGATGTTCCATTGTGACATGTTCCAAATCATATTTGTTCATATCTGGCTCAATCCACGTACCACGTTCGTAGAGATTCCGATGGTCCTCTGAACCTGGCAGTGGGGTCAGACAGAAGAATTCAAGGCCGTCCAGCGGAAGCTCTTTCTTGATGATTTCAATGTCGCGTGCGATGGATTCTGATGTGTCCGTTGGAAACCCCAAGATGTACCCGGCAATAGTCGTGCAACCATGGTTTTTCCACGTCTGAAGCATCTTGCGGTATTCCGAGATTTGATTTTGATGCTTCTTTGCCCCAGCAAGGGAGTCGGGATTGATGCTTTCCAGCCCAATGAAAATGTTTCTGCATCCAGACCTGGCGCATTTTTCGACGAAGCGTGGGATTTTATACGAGCGGACATCGACCTGGGCGGTGAAGGAGATAGGCAAGCCTTCCTCCTCTCGCATTTTAATGCATCGGTCGAGGATCGGCTCCCAGTTTTTATTGCGAGCGAAATCATCATCTGTAATGAAAAACCGTCCGATCCCCTGTTGCAGATTGGCTCGAATAATGTTTTCAATGTCATCCGGCGAACGAAAGCGTGATTTTCGCCCCTGTACATTAATAATTGTGCAGAAACTGCACTGGAAGGGACACCCTCTTCCTGCATCAAAGCTGGTCAGTCGACGGAATGTGTTCTTCACGATCCGGGCAGGCAGAAAAGGGGGCGGGGAGCCCGCCAGACCTGGGAGCTCGTCCATGAAGTTATAAATGGGTTTTAACCTTCCTGCGTAAGCATCGAGCAAGACCTCGTCCAAATGACCCTCCGCCTCACCAGCAAAGAGGCTAATACCTCTATCGCATGCGGCTTGAATGTCTCGGGGGAGTTTGGGCAGCATAGCGAGGCATCCACTGATATGAAACCCGCCAATGACAACTGGAATCTTCGCTCTGATAAAGTGTTCTGCCACATCAACCGCGCGCGGGAACTGATTTGTCTGCACACCAACAAGGCCAACCATGCCAAACTGACCTGCCATCTTTCGAGTAATTGATTTGATAGGAATCACGGTGTTCGTTTCATCATATGCATCTATTTCGATTGTGACGCTGTCACCTAATACGTTGCGCCTCGCGCTGTCGGAGGCAAGACCGTTCAGGATAGCGAGTGTATTCGATGGAATGGCTGAACGGATCCACTGAATCACGTAGCCATTGTCATCGTAATGGGACGGTTTGATGAGTACGAGATGAAACTTCTTGGCTGGTCTCATAGAATTCCTTCCCGCCACATGCTTCTCGCTAAGATGGTGACGACCTGCTTGGGAGTTACTTCCTTCTTCATCGATCAAAAATCTCTAGTGTCGATGCCTGACGACATATGTGAGAACATTAATCTCCGCCACATCCCTCGCTGGGGTTACGCTCGCGTACCCATTGACGTCATGAATCGAACGAAAGGCGCGTATCCGCGCGCTTCTGCCTCATGATTGTCCGTCCTTCAGGAAAAGCGATGCCCGCCCCGTCATCACAGCTTGGCCTCCGGACGAAATTGAAAACTGATACATGAAACTGTTGTCTCCCTCAAACACGCGTGTGGCATTGATCGTGAGCTCCGCTGGGCACTCGTCGAGGCGGTCTACATCAAGCACCACATCGCGCAGTCCCCCGACATAGCCGATCAATCCCTCTGTCGATCGCGTCCGATCGAGAAGACCCACGTGGACTCCCATCGCCTGCGCCGCATATTCCAGCCCCGTGACCGCTTCGAGGCGAGTGCCATGCCGCAACGGATTCGTCAAATCATGATGCGACCGCGTGCGACACTGAATAGTCCTGTCGTCCCACCACTCCACTCGATCGATCAGACGCATCGCCCCTGCATGAGGGAGGAATGTACCCAGTTCTTCTTTGGTCAGTTGCGGCATGGATCGAGGTCCAGAACGAGCTGCTGACTATCGAGCAGACTCAAGATAATCCTCTGCGAACCGCCTGTGGCAATGGCTCTCAAGAGCGGCAGCGATCGGGCGGCAGGATTGTCCTGTCGAACTTGCTCCAATGCAGGGTCTTGCAGGCGGCTTGCTTCGTCTTGATGTGCCTCTTCGAGACGCAGATGCATGCTTACAAAAGAAGCGCCTGACGGCGGAGCCAACACGAGCGCAACGGCAAAACCAATGGTAATCGGACGGGCTTCGTTAAGCGGAGCAGCCACGGCCAGATCGTAGGCCACCAGCAACACCGGGCGTTGTTCCACACACACGAAGGTGATGGCTTCGAGCAGACCAGCAGCAAAGGAATCGTCGTAGCAGGAGAGCGCGGTCGACGATTGCTGGCAGGTTGTGGCAATGCTCCAATAGCCGGCAGCCGTATTGTGTACCGATTGATGGAATAGCGTGGGCGAGATCACTCGATCCGGTGTCGCAAGGGTGCGACAGACTGCATCAATTACCCCCATTTCGCCGCCCGAGGAGGCAAAGACCGTGGGCACCTCGCGCGGATCGAGGCCCGATTGCGCGATCGCTTCCTGCGCGACGTGCAGGGCCCACCGGACACAATCACTGCTCCGTCGTCGTTCGTTCGGAGGCAACAGCGCCGCTTCAGGGTCGGGCACAGCGACAGGCGCAAATGGCCCGGTACCGGCCAGCACCGCACGACCGGCGCGCCATCCTTCGAGTCCTGCCGCCAGGAGACCGATGCCTTGAATGCCCACCTTCATCGGAGCGTTCCCAGGATCAGGCTGCAATTGTTGCCACCGAATCCAAATATATTGCTGAGAATCCGTTGAACCGAACGCACGTCATTGTCACGCAGGATCCGGCTGTGCAGAGTCGGATCGATCCGTTTGCAGTTGAGCGTGCCCGGCAGAAAGCCGTGCTTCAGGCAGAGCACCGAGATCAACGCCTCTGTGATCCCTGCAGCACCGAGCGTGTGTCCGGTCCAGCCCTTTGTCGAACTGCAGGGAGTCATGCGCCCGAAGATGCCGGAGACGGCCTTGTCTTCCACGGCGTCGTTGACTCTGGTCGCCGTGCCATGCAGATTGACATAGTCGATATCCCTGGGCTGCAGACCGGCGCGCCCGAGCGCATCCTGAATCGCCCTGATCGCCCCGGCTCCTTCCGGATGGGGATGGGACATGTGGTAGCCATCGGTACTCTCGCCATACCCCAACAGCGCGACCGCACCCCGCCGACTGACGCTCGTGCTGGATTCCAGCAGCGCAAATCCCGCGGCCTCGCCGAGTGAGAGCCCATCGCGATCTTCGTCGCAGGGACGACAGGGACTCGACGAGAGCAGCTGAAGCGCCGAGAACCCATACAAGGTAGTCAAGCAGAGACTATCGACACCGCCGACAATGGCGGCATCGCACAGGCCGGCGCGCAACAAGCGATCGGCCGTCGCAAACACCTTCGCGCTCGACGAACAGGCGGTCGAGACCACCATGGCGGGTCCGCGCAAACCAAGACAGGCCCGCACGAAGTGGCCCAGAGAAAACATATTGTGCGTGTAGCGATACCGCGAGGTATACCAGGCCGGCAACGAGCCGGTGAGGTCCCGCGCCTGATAGGCATGCTCCGTTTCCAGAATGCCCGAGGTGCTGGTGCCCATGACGACGGCGACGCGGTGGGCGCCATACCGCTGCTTCGCTTCCGCCACCGCCACCATGAATCCATCCTGCTGCAACCCGAGCCAGGCCAACCGGTTATTGCGGCAATCGAATCGTTCCAACTCAATCCCGAGCGAAAAATCCTCAAGACCCTCGACTCGTCCGATGTAGGTCTTGAGGGGGACATCTTCGAAGTCGCAGGGTTTCAATCCCGAACGCCGCTCACGCAAGGCTTGGAGGACAGGCCCCACGCCGCGACCATTGGCCGTGACGAGGGTATAGGCCGTCAGGGTCAAGGGAGTCATGGGTCGCGCGTTAGGCAACATGGGAATCCTGTTCGGCTAAGAAACCCGCAAAGAAGAGACAGCACAGGGCTCCACAAGCTGCCGTTAGGCCGATCGCATGCAACACAGGGATCTTCGAGAATGCGAGCACCCCGAACACCAGAATGGTTGTGGTGCTGCAGACCAGCAACCCGAAGACCGTCCGGCGTCGTTCCTCGCCCCGGTCCTCTGGACGATTGAAGAACAGCGCGTAATCGAGGCCCAGACCGATCACCAAGAGCAAGGTCGCGACATGAAACAACGACAACGATTCACCGGTCAGGTTCACAATGCCTGTCACCACGATGAGGCCGGCGACAATCGGGACGAGCACGCGCCAGAGTTGCGGAAGAGATTTCAATCCAATTCCTAAGACCACCGCAATGGCGACCGCTCCCCATCCGAGCAACTGCACGGTCTTGTCTCGATACTCTATCATCAGCCGGTTGGACTCTTCCTTGAGATCCACATACGAGACCGCCGCCTCCCCCCAGCCGGCCACCGTCGCCTTCAACCCCTGTCGATCGGCAACGCCTCGCAACGGCGCGACAGCCAGCCATCGTCCGTGATGCTCCACCATCAACGCCTCGATCTTGAGTCCCAGTGACGTACCGTGGAAGGACTCACGATCGACCAAGGATTGGCTGCGGGCCGCCTCAATTCCGGCCAGGAATGGAGCGAACAGGCCTGGCGCAAACGGCAACCCTTTCACCGCCTCGCGGAGCCGACCCTCCAATAAGGCAGGCTCTGGCAAGGCCTGCTGCCGCTGACGTTGTACGCGCTGGCTGGGCACATAGCGCGACACCAAGTCGTATCCCGCCAGGGCGCCCGCTTCTCGAAGACGATCCAGCTTCGGCATCACCGTTTCACTCCGCTGCAACAGATCTTCTTGCGTCGCAGCCTCGATCACCAGGAGATCCCGCACATCCGGCGCACCCATTTCACCGCGCAGTTGCTGATCGAGTTGCTTTTTCTCCTCCGATACCGGACTGATCTTCGCCAGATCTTCTTCCCACAGAGGCGTATCTGACCATATCAGCACGATTGTCGCAAGAACGACCGCCACCGGTACCGCAACCTTCGCCTTGCACAGATGCGCCATCATTCCAAGCAGATCGGACTGAATCTCCCGTGGGACGAAACCGGCTGGGATACAGACCGGCAGCACCCATCGAGTCACCAACGCCGCGGTGCCCAGCCCCGCCAGAGCGAAGAGTCCCAGTTGCGCCAACGCGGGAAAACCGGCGAGAAGCAGGGACGAAAACCCGATGGCCGTGGTCAGCACGCCGAGACGCATCGTCGGCCAGATCGCCCGCATGGTCGCCTGAGCAGTATCTCGCCGGCTCAGATGACTGAACAAATGGATGGGGTAATCGTCGACGACGCCCAACAGCGTAATGCCGAATCCCAATGTGATGCCGTGAACAAACCCGAACCAGCTATTCACCGCGACCATACCGGCCAAAATCCCGCTCGAAAGCGGAATCAGACTGAGTAAGACCAGAGTCAGCGATCGATAGCTGACGTATAAAAAGAAGAACACCAAAGTGGCTGCCACTGTCGAGAGCCACCACACTTCCCGCTCGATCGTTCGCTGGATTTCAACGGCAAACACACCAGGACCGCTCATGAGCAACCGAGCCGATGGTGACGACTCATTGAGCACATGCTGAAATGACGTCCGGATATCCTGTTGAATCGCTTGCTGCGCATCGGCATCGAACCCGGCGGCCTTGGTTTCGACTACCAACAACGCTCGATGGCGATCGGCCGACATCCAGACTCCACGATGCTTGGCTGGCGCCTCCCATCCAGACCAAGACTGGAGGATCCCGAGAAATTCCCCAGTGGGATCGGTCGGAATATATTCCTTCATCATCGGGGCGAGAGGAGAGCGCAAATCTTCGAGCCGTTGTTCGAGAGCGACGCGCAACGAGTCGACGGAAAAGGTATCGGTGCCTACTGTATGGCTCAAGAGATAGCGCGAGCGAAACAAGACCTGCCGCTCTTCGGGCGACAGCGCCTGCATGCCATTGCTCACGAAATCGATCCGGGAGTTCTTTCGCAGGTCTTCGCCCAGCGCTTTGCTGAGGCTGGCTAATTCATCCTGATGCGAGCCCTCGATGGCCAGGAGCATCAGCCGACCGGCCAGGCCCGACCGTACTTGAGTCAGCAACAACCGCTGTGTGGCCGTGGTCCCTTCGGGAAGCAGGTCGCCGAGTTCGCTATGCACTGACAGGCGGGTCGCCGTGAGCAAAAGCGCACCGATGATGAGAACGATCCAGACGAGAACTGGCCATCGTGCGGCGCTCACTTGGATGGTCCCCGGCGGAGCGTCATCACCGAGCGGTCACCGTCCGGCGCTCGGATTGCGATGGTGGCAATGTGTCCCTCAGACCCTGACAACAACAGATAATCGACCACAGACTTCCCGGCTTGGTCGTGTGGACGGAGGAGCAATGTCCACTCACGGCTGGTGCCTTCAACGGTGGTTTCGTAGACCTTCTTCAGCTGCGTCACATCGCCCGTGAAGCTGGCCCGAAAGGCTTCGACCACACTGCGCAAGGCCGGATAGTCTTCCAGCGAAATGGTTTTCTTCACGTGCCTCCGTTCACTCTCGAAGGTCACCTGATCCCCTTCAATGACGTAGCGTTCCCGGTACGGTTCCACCACTTCTTTTTCTAGCGTCGCCGGAGGCGTGAAGCGCAGCACGCCTCGCACAATCAGCGGCTCGGTGAGCAACGACGAATACGTCGCCTCCTCAAACGACACCGAAGGCTCTCGCCCTTCCTTCAACGAGGCGACGACCTGCTCGACGGTCCATCCGGTGCTCGAATGATCGCCGT
>CXWL01114933.1_pt1 | contig 17692 bp, 14 predicted proteins | sample 590931 | NCBI WGS metagenome assembly CXWL01 (sample SAMEA3498368, study PRJEB10139) | groundwater metagenome | biome: water well; material: biofilm material | place: Germany | collected 2015-04-27 | reverse complement strand
CGCCCGAGGTGGGGTATGGCGAAGTTGACCACCCGGCGTGCATCACCCTGCGCGGCGAGGGCGGCCTCCACTGCCGCGCTGTTGACGCCGGTCTGGGTGTGCGATGTGCCGATAAACGCGATATCGATCGGCTGCGGGTCGAAATGAATACGTTCGTAAATCCATTTAATCCGCTGATAATGGACGCTCTCGTGCGAAAGCTGCTGAAAGCGGACATACGGATCATGCGGCAGCAGTGAGACCAGCACCAGCAGCGCGGCAGCGATCGCCGCAGCAACGCCCAGCAGGGGGAGGGGACGGAGTTTGGTGAGCATGGAAACTAAAAATTAAAGTACAGGAATTGTGACGGTCGCGAAATGCACAGCATTCCCGCACCGAGCAACACACCCAAGGCGAGTGCCCATTTGAGCGACACCGCGTGCCATACGCCGGCTTGCGCGACGCCGCGCTGTTGGCGCAGGAAGGCATCGGGCTCGGTCAGCAGCCAAGCGGCGATCTGTTGCGAATTCGGCGCCCACATCGTGATGGCGAGCAGCGGTACAGCCGCGGCCAGCGCCAGCGACACGTTCATCACCGCGCCGGAGGCAAGCATGACGGGTTGCTCCGTTGCAGCTGCGGTGCCGCTCATCGCAGCGAGCATGTGCAGGGCACCTGCCACGGTTTGGGCGCGGAAGAAGACCCAGGCAATGATCACCGCCAATAGCGACAGCAACCAGCTGAGCCCCGAAAACCAGCGCGACTGCCACAGGGGCGATGCCGGCGCGTGTTCGCGCCACAGATGGTTGATCGTCAAGTAGGCGCCGTGAAGCGCGCCCCATGCGATGAAAGTCCAGCCGGCGCCGTGCCACAGGCCGCCGAGTACCATCGTGATACCCATGTTGACATAGCGGCGGCCGTGGCCGAGGCGGTTCCCCCCCAGTGGAATATAGAGGTAATCGCGCAGAAAAGTCGACAGCGAAATATGCCAGCGGCGCCAGAAGTCGATGATGCTTCTTGCCTTGTAGGGCGAATCAAAATTGAAGGGCAGACGCACGTTAAGCATCATCGACAGCCCGATCGCCATGTCGGAATAGCCGGAAAAGTCAAAATACAGCTGCACCGTATAGGCCAGAGCACCGGCCCACGAGGCGCTTTGGCCGAGCGGGGCGGCCAGTTCGGCCAGATTGAACACGGGGGCCACCAGCACCGCGATGTTGTCGGCGACGACCACCTTCTTGAACAGGCCGATGATGAAGAGCACGCACCCCAAGCTGAAGTTCACGGAATTGAAGCGGAACGTCTGCGGCCGCGCGAACTGCGACATGACATCTTTGTGGTGAATGATGGGGCCGGCAATCAGATGCGGGAAGTAGGTGACGAACAACAGATAGCGCGAAAAACTGTGCTCCTTGACCTTGCCCTCGTACGTATCGACCAAATAGGCAATCTGGGTGAACGTGAAGAAGGACACCCCGAGAGGAAGCGCAATGGCGCTCACTGTCCAATGCAAGTTGAGCGCCGACACGGCCGAGGCCGCAAAAAAACCGAAGTATTTGTAATAGCACAGCGCCAACAAATTGGCGCCAACGGCGATCTGCATGACCGTCCTGCGCGACACGACGGCGACTTCACCGGTCCGGCTGATCAAGATTCCGGCGAAAAAATTGGCGATGATCGAAGCGAGCAGAATGATTGTGTGTGGGGCGTACCACATCGCGTAGAAGACCACGGACATGAGCCCGAGCCAGGCGACGGCGCGGCCAGGACTGCGTGCACCGAGCAGATAAAAACCAGCAATTACGATAGGAGCGTAGAGCAGCAGAAACGCTAATGAGTTAAACAGCATGATTCCTCGGGTGCGCCAATGCGGCGTGGACGTGACTGCGACCTTGCCGTGGCCGGCTCATCGCTCAGCTGAGAATATTACCAGTCAAGCGGGAAGCTTACAATGAATACAAGATTCGTCGTTGCAACAAGATGAGCAATTAAAAATGAGCAAGCTCAGCCAGATTGAAAGATATTTCGACAGTGCGCTGAGGAGGTGGTGGTTGTTCTCCGCTACCGCTAACGCCACGCCTTTGTTCGCAGAACTTCCGATTCAGGCATGGTGTTGGATATGCCGCACTGTAAGATTTCCCGACACCACTTTGGCCGGCTCAATGTTAGAATTGCGCAAAGATCTTGAGGTGGAGCTATCGCTTTTCAACAATTTGATGGCTGCAACGATATGTTTTATTGCATCTATCAAGCGAAGATCGTGGAGCCCGCACATCGACTAAACATGCCGTACCTGAGGGCCTCCTTCAATGTTGCCAGGCAAGACAACGCATGACTAGAATGCAATAAGGATAATGTTATTCAAGTCTTGTTGTCTCTCTGAGACAAATATGATTGCCTTCCTTTTGAGTGCAAGAAATTTCTGTGCTATATTGTTAGTTATAATAAAAACAAATTTATCTACAGTAAGCGCTGTAATGAATTTCGACAAGACTGATCCCTAAACTTACTGCACCGCAACGGTCTAGCAATCGTGCCAAGCGGAGTTTTGCTGCGCAACGGACTGATGCATCTTTTTCATCGTTTGCGCTGGCTAGAAGTGATCGATCAAGTAGCAAAGCCGAGCTGGACCGCACCCGGGCGCGTGGCAGTTACCGCACTGGGCCGGTGAGAAAGAATTAGGAGATTGATGTGTTAAAGATATCCAATCACTATGTATCCAAGATAGTTTTTGTTCTGTTGTTCGTTGAAGTGTTGGTGCTGGTTGGTTCGGCCTATGCCGGTGCCGCCGTGCGCCTGCTCGACCCGTCGCCGACGTCAGCACCCCACCTCGAACATTTCTTCATCTCGGCGCTGGCATTTGCTGTGGCAATCATCTTCAGCATGAGCGCGATGGGCATGTACCAGCTCAATTTCAGTGAAGGGCTGCGCAATCCGTTCTTCCTGAAGCTGATGCCGTCGTTCCTGATGGGCTTCGTGATCCTGACCCTAGTGTTCTACATGGCGCCGGAGCTGTACTTCGGCCGCGGCATCCTGCTGCTGGTCTTCATCATCGCCGCCTTCGGTATTTTCGTCGCGCGCATGATCTTCTTCAAGACGTCCGAGCTGCGCTTCCTCGAGTCGCGCATCATTTTCCTCGGCGGCGGGCCGCTGGCAAAGGAGTGCAGCGACCTGGCCAACAGCAGCAACAGTTACCACAGGTATGACATTGCCGGCTTCATCCCGATCCCGTCGGAAGAGCTGTGCGTGCCGGTCGAGAATGTGCTGAAAGTGCGCGACGGCGACTCGCTCGTCAAGCTGGCTGCCCAGTATCGCGTGGCCGAAATTGTCGTCTCGGTGCAGAACCGCCGTGGCGGCTTCCCGATCAAGGAGCTGCTCGACTGCAAGCTGCAGGGCGTCAAGGTCACCGATGCGGCCACCTTCTTCGAGCGCGAGACGGCGCAGATCCGCGTCGATTCGCTGCAGCCGAGCTGGCTGGTGTTCGGCGGCGGCTTCGACCAGAGTTTCATCCGCACTTTCATGAAGCGCGGCTTCGACCTGATTTGCAGCACCATCATCCTTGTGGTTTCGTTCCCTGTGATGCTGATCACCGCGCTGCTGATCTACCTGGAAGACGGCGCGCCGATCTTCTATTCGCAGGAACGGGTCGGCGAGGACGGCAAGACGTTCAAGGTGCACAAGTTCCGCAGCATGCGCAACGACGCCGAGAAGGGTGGCAAGCCGCAATGGGCGGCGCAGAACGACCCGCGCGTCACGCGCATCGGCAACTTCATCCGCCGCGTGCGGATCGACGAACTGCCGCAGATCCTCAACGTGTTCAAGGGCGAGATGTCGTTCGTCGGCCCGCGTCCGGAACGGCCTTTCTTCGTCGAGCAGCTGATTGAAGTGGTGCCCTATTACAACGTGCGCCACAGCATCAAGCCGGGCATCACCGGCTGGGCCCAGGTGCGCTACGGTTACGGCGCCTCGGCGGAGGACGCGCTGCAAAAGCTGCAATACGACCTGTATTATGTGAAGAATAACAGCCTGTTCCTCGATATCCTGGTGCTGATCGACACGCTCAAAGTGGTGCTGTTCCGCGGCGGCCGTTGAGCGCACGTGCGGCCCTTGTTCTTGTCTGAATTTGCCTTTTCTCCAGGAAACCGCATGCATGCAATCGCTGTCGAGAAGGACGGTGCACGTTGACCAGTATCGCTACTTATAGCTATTCGATCGCGGCGCTGGCGTTTTTCTTGTTGAGCCTGTTCTTGCTGACGTCCGCGCGCGGCCGCCGGCATGCCGCGATACTGGCCGCGGCCAGCATGCTCACCGTGCTGTGGAGCGCGCTGCTGGCGTGGCAGGCGACCGGCGGCATGGCCTCACCGGTGCTGGCCGGCACCCTCGGGCTGCTGCGCAGCGGCGGCTGGACCGCCTTCCTCATCATCGTTACCGGCAACTATCGCACACGCGGCAGCACGCTGCCGTTCCAGTTGCGGCCCTCGCTGGCGCTGATCGCCGGCGGCTACCTGCTGCTGCTGCTGGTGACGGCCACCGGCGAGTGGGGCGATCATGTGCTGAAAAGTATCGGCATCGTGCCCGGCGTCACCGCGCGGGTCGGCCTGGCCGTGCTCGGCATGCTGCTGGTCGAGCAGCTGTACCGCAACACCCACGAGCAGGGCCGCTGGGCGATCAAGTTCGCCTGCCTCGGCATCGGCGCCATGTTCGCCTACGATTTCTACATGTACAGCGACGCCATGCTGTTCCACGAGATCAACGCCGACATCTGGGCCGCGCGCGGCGCGGTCAACGCGCTGACGGTGCCGCTGATCGCCGTGTCGGTGGCGCGCAGCACGTCCTGGTCGTCCGAGCTGGCGGTGTCGCGGCGCGTCATGTTCCATTCGGCGGCGCTGTTCGGTTCGGCGATCTACCTGCTGACGATGGGTTCGGCCGGCTACTACCTGCGCTACTTCGGCGGCACCTGGGGCTCGGTGATGCAGGTGACGTTCCTGTTCGGCGCGCTGATCCTGCTGGTCGGGATCCTGTTTTCGGGCTCCTTCCGCGCCTGGCTGAAGGTGTTCATCAGCAAGCATTTCTACAGCTACAATTACGACTACCGCGAGGAGTGGCTGCGGTTTACCGCCACCTTGTCGCAGCACGGCCCGGGCCTGGGCGACCGCACGATCCAGGCGGTCGCCGCGCTGGTCGAAAGCCCCGGCGGCCTGATGTGGATCCGGCGCGACGGCGGCCGCTTCGAGCCGGCCGCCAACTGGCAGCTGGCGCCGAGCGATATCGTCGAAACGGCCGATGCGCCGCTGTGCCAGTTCCTCGACAGCAAGCAATGGGTGATCGACCTGCAGGAGTACCGCGATGCGCCCGCCAAGTACGACAACGTGGCGATGCCGGCCTGGCTGCTGGCCTATCCGCGCGCCTGGCTGGTGGTGCCGCTGACCATGCAGGGCCGCCTGTTCGGCTTCATGCTGCTGCTGCAGCCGCGCAGCGCCATCAAGCTCAACTGGGAAGTGATCGACCTGCTGAAGATCGCCGGCAGCCAGGCCGCCAGCTACCTGGCGCAGTACGACGCCGCCAACGCGCTGATGGTGGCGCGCCAGTTCGAGTCGTTCAACCGGATGTCGACCTTCGTCGTGCACGACCTGAAGAACCTGGTGTCGCAGCTGTCGCTGCTGATGTCGAACGCCGAGCGCCACAAGCACAATCCGGAGTTCCAGAACGACATGATCGAGACGGTGAATTTTTCCGTGCAAAAGATGAAGCTGCTGCTGCAAAAGCTCAGCCGCAGCGTGGCGCCGGAAAACCCGCTGCCGCTGCCGATCGAGCGGCTGCTGCACCAGGCCGTCGCGCTGAAAGCGGCGTTCGAGCCGCGGCCGGTGCTGCAGGTGCGCGACCCCGGCCTGACCGTGCTGGCCGACTGGGAGCGCCTCGAGCGGGTGGTCGGCCACCTGATCCAGAACGCCATCGAGGCCACCGCCAGGGATGGCAAGGTCGGCATCGAACTGGCGCGGCGCGGCGACAGCGTGCTGATCCGGATCACCGACAGCGGCGAGGGGATGAGCGAGGAGTTCATCCGCGAGCGCCTGTTCAAGCCGTTCGAGTCGACCAAGTCGGCCGGCATGGGCATCGGCGTGTTCGAAAGCCAGGAATACATCCAGGAGCTGGGCGGCGTGCTCGACGTGACGAGCGAACCGGAGCACGGCTCCACCTTTACCATCAGTTTGCCGTTGCATAGGCAAGAGGCGCACACTCTTACCCAGGCCGCGTGACGACGCAAGGATCATCTGTGACACAAACCAAACAAAAGCTGCTCATCATCGAAGACGACCCCGGCCTGCAAAAGCAGCTGCGCTGGAGCTTCGACGCCTACGACGTGGTGGTGGCGGGCGACCGCGAAAGCGCGCTGGCGCAGATCCGCCGCCACGAACCGGCCGTGGTGACGATGGACCTCGGCTTGCCGCCCGACCCGGACGGCTCGACCGAAGGGCTGGCCACCTTGCAGCAGATCCTGGCGCTGGCGCCGGACACGCGCGTGATCGTGCTCACCGGTAACCAGGAGCGCGGCAACGCCGTCAAGGCGATCGCCATGGGCGCCTACGACTTCCACCAGAAGCCGTGCGACCCGGAGGTGCTCGGGCTGGTGATCNNGAGTCGCCGATGTCGGGCGTGATCTCGCGCGACGCCGGCATGCTCAAAGTGTGCCGCAACATCGAGAAGGTGGCGCCGACCTCGGCGTCGGTGATGATCCTCGGCGAGAGCGGCACCGGCAAGGAAGTGCTGGCGCGCGCGCTGCATGCGCTGAGCCCGCGCGCGGCGAACCGCTTCATGGCGATCAACTGCGCGGCGATCCCGGAAAACCTGCTCGAGAGCGAACTGTTCGGCTACGAGAAGGGCGCCTTCACCGGCGCCGCCAAGCAGACCAAGGGCAAGGTCGAGCTGGCCCACGGCGGCACCTTCTTCCTCGACGAAGTGGGCGACCTGCCGATGGCGCTGCAGGCCAAGCTGCTGCGCTTCCTGCAGGAGCGCGTGGTCGAGCGGGTCGGCGGCCATGAGGAAATCCCGGTCGACGTGCGGATCGTCTGCGCGACCCACCAGAAGCTGAAGGACCTGACCGCCAGCGGCCGCTTCCGCGAAGACTTGTATTACCGTCTGTCCGAGATCGTCGTCACCATCCCGCCGCTGCGCGACCGGGTCGGCGACGCGGCGCTGCTGGCGCACCACTTCAAGAACAAGTTCAGCGCCCAGGAATCGCGCTCGGCGCTGCATTTCAGCAACGAGGCGATCGTCGCCATCGAAGCCTACGGCTGGCCCGGCAACGTGCGCGAGATGGAAAACTGCATCAAGCGCGCGGTGATCATGACCGACGGCCAGACCATCGCCGCCGACGACCTCGGCCTGTCCGGCGCCGCCCCCGAGGACGAGCCGCTGAACCTGCGCCAGGTGCGCGACGAGGCCGAATACAAGGCGATCGTCAAGGCGCTGGCGCGGGTCGACGGCAACATCGTCAAGGCCTCCGAGTTGCTGGGGATCAGCCGGCCGACCATGTATGACCTGCTGGCGCGCCATGCCATCAAGCCGGCCGGCGCCTGACGACAGCGGCGCCGCGCCGGCGCGCCGGCCGCTTTTGCAGCGCGCCCCGGCCGCGGTGTCGCCGGCGCCGGCGTACGTGTTCCTCGCCGCCGTCGTGGTGTTCATCGTCTACGGCTCGCTGTTTCCGTTCGATTTCGTCAGCGACGGCTTGCCGCTCGAGAAGTTCTTCTCCGAGGACCACATTTTCGGCAACCGCTCCGACGCGATCGACAATTTCTTCCTGTTCGTGCCGCTCGGGATCGCCCTGCACCTGAGTTTCCGGCGCCCGGCGGCGCGCTTGGCCGCCGCGCTGCTGGCGGTGCTGGCGCTGGGGGTGGGCATCCAGCTGCTGCAGCTGTACCTGCCTAGCCGCACCGCTTCGTTGTCGGATGCGTTCTGGAACACCGCCGGCATGGGCGCCGGCTTCCTGCTGGCGTCGCGCGCACACCGGGCGTTCCGCGCCCAGCTGGCCGAGCGCCCGGCGGGCCGCGACAATTTCCTGCTGTGCCTGGTCGCGCTGTGGTTCCTCTACGAATCGTTTCCTTTCGTGCCGACGCTCGACATCGGCCTGCTGCGCGCGCACGTCAAGGGCGCCGTGTACGCGCCGACGTTCGAGCTGATGCGGCTGGCCCAGCACGCCCTGGCAGCGGCGCTGGCCGGCATCGCCGTTGCCCGCGCCGGCGTGCTGCGCCGGACCGCGCTTGGCGTCAGCGCGATCGGCGCGCTGGCGATGGTGCTCGAGGTGATCGTCCCGTACGGCAGCTTGCGGCGCGAAACGCTGATCGGCATCGCGCTCGGCCTGGGCGCCGGCTACCTGGTGGCGCAGCGCAGCAGGGAGCGCGGCGCGCGCGTCGCGTTCCTGCTGGCGCTGGCCGCCATCCTGATCACCGTGCTCACGCCCTACCGCGGGCAGCCGGCCGACGGCGGGTTCACCTTTACGCCGTTCTCGAGCGTGCTGTGGCACGGAGTCGTCAACGGCCTGCCGCCGGCGGCGTTCGAGGCGATGGCGATCGGCACCTTGCTATGGTCCGGTATGGCGGGCGCGCAACGCTGGCGCGACTGGCCTTACCTGTGGTGCGCGCTGGTGTTGCTCCTGCTGGCGGCGCTGGAAGCGGTGCGCGTCGTCGTCTTCGGGTTTCACGGCGACAGCAGCGTGCTGGTGATGGCGCTGGTGCTGGCGCCGGCGGCGGTGGCGTTGCGCCTGGGCGGCAGCGCCGAGCCGCAGCAGCCCGCCGCCGAGCTGCCGGCGGCGCCGGCGCCGGCCAACCGCTCCGCGCTGGTCCTGCTGGCCGGCAGCGCCGCCGCGCTGACCATCGCCGTGTTGGTGCTGCTGCAGATGCCCGGCATCCCCTACAACCTGAAAAAGCTGTTCGGCGAGCATGCGCTGTTCGGCGCGGCGGTGTTTTCGCTGGCGCTGCTGTGGCTCGGCGGCGGGCCGTGGCTGGTCGCGCGCGGCATGCTGCAGCTCGAAGCGCGTCGGCGCCGCGCCGCCCCGTGGGCGCCGCTGCTGGTGGTGGCGATCGCGCTGGTGAGCTACGTGCTGGTCGACCTCGCCACACCGGCGATCATGCTAGACAAGATCATCGGCGCGCCCGACCTTTACCGCCGCATCGTCGAGGACAACTATTGGGGCGAGGAATGGCGCGCCGGCCTGGCGGCCTGGCCGCGCGGGCTGGTCATGGCCGGCGAGCGGGTAGTGCGCTACGTCGCGCTGTACTCAGTGCCGGCGATTCCACTGGTGGTGGCGGTGCTGGCGCTGCGGCGCGAGGACCGGCGCGCGCGCGTGATCGTCAACGTGCTGTGCCTGTTGCCGTTCTGGCTGCTGGCGAAATATGTGGTGCTCGACTGGGCGATCACCGACAACCTGACCGAACTGGTGGCGGACGGCGGCACGCCTTGGCTGGCGGCCCTGATCGCGCTGTTCGCGGTCAACGCCGTGGCGCTGGCCGCATGGCGGCGCGGCGCGGCGGCGGTGGTGGGGCTGGCGGGATTGAGCGCGGCGCTGGCATGCGCTGGCTGGTGGCTGCTGAACCAGGGACTGGAAACGGTGGTGGTCAACAACGGCAGGATCTTCGGCGGCGTGCAGTTCCTGCTGGGCGAAAATCGCAGCGCGCTGCTGTCGGCGCCGGCGCTGTTCGCCCGCTGGTGCGCGCTATACGGCGGCGGGCTGGCGGTGGTGGCGACCGGCTTGGTGCTGGCGATGCGCCTGCGGCCGGCGCCCGAGCAGCCGCGCGGCCGCCTTGCGCAGCCGCCGCACGCCTAGCGCGCGGTGCCGGCGCTCGCTTCCGTCGCCGCGGTCGCTGCGGCTGCTTCGGGGCGCCACTTGCCGGCCGCCACCAGCTGGTTTTTCAGGCCAGGCAGCGGGAAGCCGAGCCGGTAGGCCTTCTGTCCATACAGGTTGGCTTTTTCGTAGTCCTTGACTTTCACATATAGCAAAGCAAGATTGTAATTAATGGCTGGATCTTCGGGTTTCAATCGCTCCGCTTCTATGAACTTCTTGAGGGCGGTATCTATTTTTCCCCGGGCGAACATGAAATTTCCGTATGCGGCATACGCGTCGCCATCGTCAGGGGCGAAGCGTACCGCACGTTCAAAATAACATTCCACCGGCCAACGCGAACTATCCAATCCAGACTTGGCTGATTTTCCCCTTAGATCCAGTCGATCAAGGCTTGCCAGCGCTCTAATATGGTTGGGAAAGGCGCGCAGAGTGTAATCCAATTCGCCCGCAAGCGATCCAGAGCGGCCCTTGACGCCATTTTCGACGTCGAACGAAAAGTGTGTGCTGTTTACCAAAAATAGCTCATGCGCATATTCGCTTGAGCCTTTCCGATAATCGTATGGACCAAAGCCGTTGATGAGGTCTCCACAGAATCCTTCGGCATGCAAGACGCCCGATCCCGTTATGAGCGCGGCAGCAACACCCCAAAGTAGCTTTCGCATAGTCTATTCTCCATTATTTTAGCGTGGTCTTGCATCGACCAAGTTGTTCATCAAATCAGTAAGTTCAGCCGTGCGTGCAAGCCGCGAATTCGCGAGAATGGTTGCGGACGTTGCAATCGGAGCCCTATTTGCGTCGACTGCTGCAATGAAAAGCATCAATACTCGCATGATCTCATTTTTTGAGTCGAGCGCAACAATTGTGTCGATTCCCGCGCGTCGAAGTGTTGAGGCGGTTTCACCGGCGGGATCGGTGCATGCAAGAATGGGCCGACGTGCACGCAAGTATTCGTACAGTTTGGCCGGCACCTGGTGGTTGCAGTTGGCCGCCTGCAGCAACAGCAGGGCATCGGCGCCGAGCATGTCGGCCAGCGCCGCGCGGTACGGCAGCGGCGGCGCCAGCGTGACCAGGTCGCCGATGCCGTACTCGCGCAACTGGCCGGCGATGAAGGCGTCGTGGCCGCTGGCGCGCAGCACCAGCTCGAAGTTGGCGGGCGCCAGCGCGCCCTGTTGCTGCAGCGCGGCGAGCGCCTGGAACAGCGGAATCGGGTCGCGCTCGAGCGGGTAGATCACACCGCTGTGGACCAGCCGGAAGCGCGCCGACGGCGGCGCCGGAACCCGGTCTTGTTCGGCGCGCGCGAAGTCGGCTTCGTCGTAGCCGTTTTCGATCAGCGTGAAGTGACTCGCCGGCAGGTGCGGGAAGCGCGCGCGGTAGGCGGCGACGGCGCCGGCGGTGGTGCAGACCACCGCGCTGCAGCTGTTGATCACCTTGTCCTCGATGCGGCGGAAGATGCGGTGCAGAAACGGGTCGAGCGGATAGTAGTTGTCGCTCATCGGGTCGCGCATGTCGGCCACCCACGGAATCCCGCTCAGGCGGTGCAGCGCCAGGCCGATCAGGTGGGCGGTGGCGATCGGGTAGGTCGACCAGATCACGTCCGGGCGCTGCTTGCGGATCAGCTTGAGGCCTGCCGGGACGGCGCCGGCCAGCCACGACACCCAGCGGTCGGGCAAGGCGAGGAAGCCCGGATAACGCCCCTTGAATGACAGGTGGCGCGAGGTGTCGAGAGCGAACGCGCGATGCACCGCGACTTCGGCGGGAATGTCGGCCAGCTGGTCGTCGCCGCTGGCGGCGAACGCGCGCCGGTGCGCCGACAGCACCACCGGCGCCCAGCCGAACTGCGGCAGGTAGCTGGCGAACTTGAGGGTGCGCTGGATGCCGCTGCCGCCGCTGTGCGGCGGGAAATGAAACGCGACCATCAGGACGCGTTTCACCACGACTTGAGCCAGTCGCCGGTCCAGCTGGTGACCTGGTCGCGCCAGGCGCGGCGCGAGAAGGTGTGGTCGGCCGCGGCGAGCTTCTTGCGCGTGACCTTGGCCGAGCCGAGCAGCTGCTGCCATTCGGGCGAGCCTTGCGACAGGTCGGAAAACTCCTGCGCGGTGAGGTCGTTGCCGCTCAGCACCAGCAAGACGCGGCCCTCGAAACCGGCGAGGCCGGCGCGCATGCGGTCCGGCAGCGGCAGCGCGCGGTCGATGCCGGCGGCGGGCGCGGCCTTGCGGGCGCCCAGCGCGGTGCGCAGCAGCCGCGAAAACGACCCCAGCGCTTTCTTGTATTCGAAGCGGCCCTTGAGGATTTTCTGCCACAGCTCCGGCTGCAGCAGGCGGTCGCGGTAATAGTGCTTCAGGGTCGCCTTGGCCAGGCCGCCGCTGGTGCGCACCCACGGGTTGAGCAGCACCAGGCCGCTCACGCGCGCATCCTGGCCGCCATAGAACAGCGCGGCCGAGGCGGCGTCGCACAGGCCCCAGATCACCACGTCGGTCATGCCCGGCACCGCCGCCATGAAATTGTCGATGGCCACGCGCAGGTCTTCGTCGACGTCCTCGAAAGTGCGCGCCTCGCCGTCGCTGTCGCCCATGCCGCGGTAGTCGAAGCGCATGGCGGCGATGCCCTGGGCGGCGAGGCCGCGCGCCAGCAAGGCGAACTGGCGGTGGCTGCCGACCCGGTACTGCGGGCCGCCGACGACGATCAGCACGCCGCGCGCCGCCGGCTGTTCCGGCAGGGTGGCGATGCCGAACAGGCTGGCGCCGCTGCACTCGAAAGTGAGCGCTTGCTCGCGGTACATCATGCGGCCTCCGCGAACACGGCCGAGGTGGCGGCCACCAGCGCCGGGCACTCGAGCACTTCCTGCGACGCCCAGAACGGCGGGCAGGTGACCAGGTGGACCTGCAGGTCGACGCCGCCTTGCTGCCACGCCGCGGTGACGCGCGCGCCGGCCGGCGACAGCGGCCGGCCGTCCGCCGCGACCGCCTCGAACCAGTGCACCGGGCAGCCGGTGGCGAGCAGGGCGGACGCGTCGAGCCCGTCGATCGCCAGGGCCAAGTCCGGCGCCAGGTCGTAGCCGGCCACTTCGAGCACCTCGCCGGCTTGCAGCGCCGCGCGCAACGCCTGGGTGCCGCCGCTCTTGTCGTTGCCTTCGCCGAGCATCTGGTTGGCGATGCGCAGGCGCAGGAACTGGGTCAGGAAGGTGGCGCCGCTTTGCACCGGCTGCCACAGCGCGAGACGGGCGACCGGCTCGGCGGCGCCGCGCGCATAGTCGAGCGCGAGCAGGGCGCCGAGGCGCAGGCCCCACAGGCTGACCGGCACGCCGAGGCGCTCGCGCAGCCAGCGCTGGCCGAGCGCCAGGTCGCGCTTCCAGATGTCCCAGCGCGCGTCGGCGAAATCATCGCTGCTGTCGCCGCAGCCGTACAGGTCGATCAGCAGCACGCCGTAGCCGAGCGCGGCCAGCGCGCGCGCCTGCAGCGCGGCGCTGCGGCGCGACTTGTTCATTTCTTCGCCGAACGGGTGGACGTACAGCACCGCGCCGCGGCAGGCGCCGGCCGGCGGGTGGAACACGCAAAAGCGCTGGCCCTGCTCGGCGGCGAGAAAAAACGGTTCGGCGCGCGACCCGGTCGACACTGCCTTCATCAGCCCAGCTTTTGCTGCACGAAGGCGGCCAGGCTGCCGAGCGTTTCGAAGGTGGTGGCGCTGATCTCGTCGTCGTCGACGGTGATGCCGAACTGTTCTTCCAGCGCGGTGATCAGGTTCACCACCGCCATCGAGTCGAGTTCGGGAATGCTGCCGAGCAGCGCCGAGTGTTCGTTGAGCGCGCCACGGGCCGCATCGTCCAGGCTCAGTACGTCGGCCAAAATGTTCTTTACTTGTTCCAAATACATAATCACTCCGCGGATGGGTTTGCTTCCGGGCTCAGGGCTTGAGCGGTCGGCTTGACGGGCCGCGCCTTGGCGGCGGCACGTTGTTTGATGATGGTGTGCAGCTGCAGCAGCGCCGGCCACCGGTAATTGTTGACATGGTACAGGGTGCGTACCTCGTCAGTCCACCGCAGGTGCCAGTCCATTACCTTGCCGTAGAACTCGAGGCGGTCGAAGCGGCCTTCGGCGTACAGCTGCTGGCAGGTTTCCTCGAGCATCAGGAAGGCCGGCGAGAACTGGCTGCTGATGCTCTCGTCGTAGGTGGTCTTCAGGATGATCATGCAGCCGCCGCCTTCGATGCACAGGTTCATCGCCGCCAGCTGGCCGTCGAACCAGTAGCGGTTGACGGTGGCGGCGCCGCGCGCGCAGAAGCGTTCGAGCATGGTCTGGTAGAAGCGGCCCTGGGCGTTGTCGGGATGGATCGCGGTGCCGCCCTGCGCCTTCCAGCCGGCGCTCTCGAGGCGGCCGTAGTCGGCAATCGCCTGCGCCATGTCTGCCGGCGCGCGGCTTGACTGCATGCGCGTGGCGATGCCTTCCTTGAGCAGCTTGGCGCGCTGCTTCTTCATGTTGGCGCGCAGGTTCTTGCCGCGCGAATTCCAGTAGTCCTCGAACGTGCCGGCCAGGGTGATTTTCGACGTGGCGACGTAATCGAGGGTGGCCAGGGCGCCGCCGGCCGCCGGGCGCGGCGCCAGCGCCGGATCGGCCTGGGTCACTGCCAGCACCAGCGGGAAGCCGGGCAGCTTGCGCAGCAGTTCATCGAGCAGGGCGCCCGATTCGAGCCCGGAACGCTGCAGCCACAGGCCGATCGGCGCTTGCGAGGGCTGGAAGGTTTCCCAGCTGCCGCGCCCGCGCGGCGTGAGGATCGCCATCGCCAGCAGTTCGCCGCCGCGCTCATAGCTGGCCAGCAGTTCGCGGCCGGTGCCGAATTCGGTCAGCAGCGGCTCGACGAAGTCGCGCTCGAGCAGGGGCGAGGCCGCGGTGGCGGCATTGAGCGCCTGCCAGCGCTCGGCGTGGGCGGCGAACGCGGTCGCCGGCAGTAGTGTCCAGGTCATAGTGCTTGCGCCGCCGGTGACAGCAGCGCTTCCTTAATAGTTGAAATCATCCAGGCGAGTTCTTTTTCGCGCAGTTCCTGGTGGCAGGGAAACGACATGACCCGGCGCGACAGGTCGACGCTGTTGGCGCAGACGCTGGCGTCGACGCCGGGCCACAGGTATTCGCCGAAGCGCACGATCGGTACGCCCTGCGACTTGAGCACCTTGAAGATGTGCTCGGGATTGTCGGTGACNNCCGCCTTCCGAGGAGCCGGGTACCAGCGACTGGGTGCCGGACGGCGCGCGCGCCTTGATGCGGCCCCACAACATGTCCTTCAAGGCCAGCGGCAGCCACAGCAGCGCCTTGACGAGGCCGAGCCGGCCATGGTCGAAGCTGTCTTCGAGGGCATTCAGGGCGGCCTTCGCTTCGAAACCGGCGCCGGCCGAGCCGAGCGCGATCGCGTCGAGCGGATGGCGCGCCGAGACCAGCATGCCGCCTTCGTAGATCGGCAGGAACTTCATGCTGCTGGCAATCGCGTAGTCGCCGAACGAGCCGACCGGCTGGCCGTCTTTTTCGCCGAGGAAGCAGTGGGCGCAGTCTTCCAGCAGCGCCAGGCCGCGCGCATCGCAAAACGCCCGCAGCGCCGCCAGGTCCTGCGGGAAGCCGAAGTAGTTGGTGGCCATCAGTACCTTGGCGCTGCTGTCGAGCTTGGCGGCGACATCGTCGAGGTCGACCGAGGTATCCGGGTTGATGCGGTAAAACACCGGGGTGGCGCCGGACCAGATCACCGGCTCGATCATCGAGGCGCAGTGGAACGACGGCACCAGCACGGCGTCGCCGGGGCCGATGTTCATGTGCTTCAGGGCGAGGGCGATGGCGACGCGGCCGCTGGTGACCAGCCTGGCGGCGCCGACATCGAGGATCGAGCGGACCGGCGGCGCGCCGTTGTCAAAAAACGACGCGAACGACAACACCGGACGCACCGGCACGTCGGCGTCGGGATAGGCGCCGGCAGGCGGGTGCGCCGCCGGCGGCCGCGGCATGAACGGCGCGCGATCAACGGGCTCGGAGGCGGTAATCTTAACTTCGGTATTCATTTTTCCCCATCGGGCGGGCGCCGGCGAACTGTTTCAATTTCTGCATCATCCGGAGTATAACCCGCGTACTGTTGAATTTGCCTAGAAGACATGCGTGCGAGCACTTGTTGTTGCAAAAAGTTATCGTTGTGCGCGCCAGAATTGGAAATTATTGCTGCTACAATACGAATGTATATATTTAAACACGATTGGGTCGTCGCTTCTTTCGTGTACTTCATGACAACTGCTCAGCGCTGAAACCATTGCTTTGCAGGCTGAATCACCACACAATGATTGAAGCCAAGCATTGTGGTTCGGCGTCCTGGGTTTTTGGCACTGCCTTCATCAAGAATCGCCTTCACTAAGACTAACAGACAGAATTACATGAGTGACCTGATCCACGACTTCATCTTTCACTCGGCGCGCCGCAACCCTGCCGCCGAAGCCCTGGTCCACGGACCGCGCCGGCTCGATTATGCCGCCCTCGCCAACGCGGTGCGGCAGGCCGCCGACGGCTTGCTGGCGGGCGGACTCGGGCGCGGCGAGCGCGTCGCGGTGTACCTGGAAAAGAATGTCGAGAACGTCGCCGCGATGTTCGGCGCCGCCGCCGCCGGCGGCGTGTTCGTGCCGGTCAACCCACTGCTCAAGCCGGAACAGGTGGCCTACATCCTGGCCGACTGCAACGTCCGCGTGCTGGTGACGTCGGCCGACCGCCTGCGCCTGCTGGCGCCCGCGCTGGCCCTGTGCCCCGACCTGAAGCGGGTGATCGTCACCGCCGCCGGCGACAGCCTGGCCGCGGTCGACGGCGTCGAAGTGATCCGCTGGGACGCCGCGATCGCCGCCGAAGGCCCGACCGAACGGCGGGCGCACCGGGTGATCGACGCCGACATCGCCGCCATCCTGTATACCTCCGGCAGCACCGGCAAGCCGAAGGGCGTCGTGCTGTCGCACCGCAACATGGTGGCCGGCGCCACCAGCGTCGCCAGTTACCTCGAGAACACCCCGGCCGACCGCCTCCTGGCGGTGCTGCCGCTCAGTTTCGACTATGGCCTGTCGCAGCTGACCACCGCGTTCCACGCCGGCGCCACCGCGGTGCTGATCAATTACCTGCTGCCGCGCGACATCCTGAAGGCCGTCGTGGCCGAGCGCATCACGGGGCTGGCGGCGGTGCCGCCGCTGTGGATCCAGGTCGCCCAGCTCGACTGGCCGGCCGACTGCACCTTGCGCTACCTGACCAATTCGGGCGGCGCCATGCAGCGCCCGACCCTCGACGCGCTGCGCCGCGTGCTGCCGAATGCGCGGCCGTTCCTGATGTACGGCCTGACCGAAGCGTTCCGCTCGACCTTCCTGCCGCCCGAGGAACTCGACCGNNCCGGTGGTGTCGAGCCACCACGGCCTGCCGCTGACCGAGATGGCGGTGTGGTCGGGCGACACCGTGCGCAAGGACGAAGACGGCTTCCTGTACTTCATCAGCCGCAACGACGAGATGATCAAGACCTCCGGCTACCGGGTCAGCCCGAGCGAAGTGGAGGAAGTGGTGTATGCGCGCGAGCAGGTGGCCGAGGCCGCCGCGATCGGCGTGACGCACCCGGCGCTGGGCCAGGCGATCGTGGTGATCGCCTTCGCCAAGGAAGGCATGCCGATCGACGCCGCCGGCCTGCTGGCCGCCTGCAAGCCGCACCTGCCGGCCTACATGCTGCCGGCGCGCATCGTGATGGCCGACGTGAGCCTGCCGCGCAACCCGAACGGCAAGATCGACCGCAAGCTGCTCAGCCTGCAATTTGAAAACATCTTCATGGAAGCTAGCCAATGAGCGTTACGCGCCCGATCCACGCGCCGATGACGCAATTCGACGTCGTCGACGA
>CXWL01004297.1_pt1 | contig 17692 bp, 17 predicted proteins | sample 590931 | NCBI WGS metagenome assembly CXWL01 (sample SAMEA3498368, study PRJEB10139) | groundwater metagenome | biome: water well; material: biofilm material | place: Germany | collected 2015-04-27 | reverse complement strand
CGTCTTTCCTCTTCCAGTTGATGATAGAATACACCACTTAATTGCGGGACTAAACAATTAATCAATCAATCTGCCGAATCATTAAAAATGATTACCGACAGTGTCAAAAAGATTTCTGATATTGTCGGTGAAATTTCCCAATCTTCTCAGGAGCAGGCAAATGGTATTGAGCAGATTAACCAGGCTATCTCACAAATTGATGAAGTAACACAACAGAATGGACAGTTGGTAGAGAAATTATCAACATCCAGCCGTGCAATGACTGAAAAAGTCAAAATGATTTCTGGGCTGGCGGATCAATTTAAGTAACAAAGCCACTAACTAAGCTTGTATTGCCTAATGAGCCGGAATGATTGTAATGCTGATTCCGGCTTTTTTCATTTTTCGCATATAATAAATTCAGTATTCTTATTGAATTTTTAGTCTTCGCAGAATCCGTCTGATACATAACATGAATTCGCCCAGTATCCTTTAGTCTATAAATCTTTTATTATTCGATATCTTCGCATAACTGGGTCAAAAATGCGGCTTTGCTCATTTTCAGCCCCAACTGCTAGCGTGTTAATTACAAGTGAATGTACTCTAATGAAGAATGCTAAAATATTTCAATGAACGAAGAAGAAAAAACATCCGATTTTGACTTTGACCTATGGTCTAAAATGGCTCAGGAGGAGCCCGAGAAATTTGAGCTCATGCGTCAACAATTGATTGATGACTTGATAGCGCAAGCACCTGAGCATTTCAAACCGCGGATGATTGGCTTGCAGTGGCAGGTCGATCAAGTTCGCAAACAAGCCAGTAACCCAATGGCTGCCTGTTTACAGATTTCGCAGAAAATGTGGAACAATGTGATTGGTGAAAATGGATTGCTCAATGCGCTCCAAGAACCCAAAAAGATACTCAGCACCTTAGAAAATGCGCCTACAGGAAAAATTCTATTTTTTGAACGGCCTAAATCCGGTAAGTAAAGTCGGCTTGAGGCTCTCCTTTTAGCCAGCGCACCTTGCAGCTTCTATAGCTATTGTAGTAGCCTGGAATTACTATAGGAAAACCCCATGTACATTACACGTCGCGCCAATAACCTAGCCCTGCTAACGATAAGCTGCCTATTTTTTTTTAGTAATGCCAAGGTAATCGCCGCGGATACCGCGGAACAACTGAGTACACTCAAAGAACAAAAATCCGTCGCAGTGACTATATACAACGATGACTTAGCACTGATTAAGGATTTACGACAAGTGTCCTTAGTCAGCGGCAATTTTAATTTGGCATGGCGCGATGTCAGTGCGCAAATGCGGCCAGAAACTGCACTGCTGCGCAGTATTACCAATCCAGGCAGTATTGAAGTATTGGAGCAAAACTTTAACTTTGATTTGCTCACCCCGCAAAGTTTATTGAACAAATACATTGGGCAAACGGTGTCGGTCGTTAAAAGCAATCCAGCTACTGGCGTTGAAAGCAAAGAAAGCGCTATCGTACTCTCGGCCAGCAACGGCGTAGTACTTAGAATGGCCGATCGCATCGAAACGGGCATGCCTGGCCGCATTACCTTTGATAATGTACCGAGCAATTTGCGTGATCGCCCTACACTGTTGATTGGCGGGGATAATAACGGTAAAGCTGCGCAAGATTTAGAGTTGAGTTACTTAACAGGTGGCTTATCCTGGAAAGCAGATTATGTCGCAGAACTGAATGATAAAGATGATCAATTGGATTTATCCAGTTGGGTGACATTGACCAATACCAGCGGCACCAGCTATCCCAATGCAAAACTACAATTAGTCGCGGGTGATATCAACCGGGTGCAGCGAGAATTTGCCGCACCCAAGGCGCTGAGAGCCAAGATAATGGCTGATGCCGCTGCGGTGCCGATACGTGAAGAAGCACTGATGGAATATCATTTATATAGTTTGGATCGATTAACAACCATCGCCGAAAACCAAACCAAACAAGTCGCACTCCTCAATGCTTCCGGTGTGCCCGCAAGCAAAGAGCTCGTGCTGGCGGGCAGCGATTACTATTATGCAGCTAGCTATGGTGATCTGGGGCAAAAAATGAAAGTGGATGTATTCGTACAGTTTGATAATAAAGAATCGGCTCGATTAGGCATACCGCTGCCTAAAGGCATCATACGCGTGTACAAGCGTGATAAAACCGGCAATGCGCAGTTTGTCGGTGAAGACCACATAGACCACACCCCTAAAAACGAGGCCGTGCGCCTAAAACTGGGTAAATCGTTTGATGTGACAGCGGACAAAAAACAAACCGAGTTTAAACAATTAAGTACCGGCGGTACCAATAGTATTAATCGCTTTGAGAGCGCCTATGAAATCACACTTAAAAACGCCAAAAAGGAACTGGCCACAGTTGTTGTGCAAGAACCTATCCCGGGTGATTGGAAAATAGTGGATGAGAGCCAGCCGCACAGCAAACCTGCCAGCAACACAGCTGTTTGGAAAGTGGACATACCTGCCGAAGGTTCCATCACACTTAAATATCGCGTGCAGATGAAGTATTAAGTGCAAGTGTTTCTTTTATGTTGCTACAAAGCCGAGTTAAACCGGACCAATTTATCCCAGTCAATTTCTCCGCTATCTTTGCAGAAGCTATTCGAGAATTCTTTGGTGAATTTGTTAATCATCTGAGAATATGATTTTACAAAATCGTCGTTCTTTTCTTTGGCGCTGTGCCCGAGTGGCTCGATAATTTCAGTAAACAATTCATTGTTTCCGGATATAAACTCCCAAAAACGTTGACCGCAATATTTAAAATAATCCCCTTTGTCCGGCTTGCTATCTCGGCCGTAGCAGCAGCCATTTACGGCAACGATGTTCAATTGTGAGTTGCTAGTTCTCAATTTCTTTTTAGCTATCTTAAAATCCGCTACCATTTTGGCTATTTGCGAACTATTACCCCAATTCGGTCCCGATTTGATCGTTACAATGTTTCTTATGCCGTTGTTGTCGAATTCAAGATCAATGCCTGTGATACCAGATTTACGACCACTGTATACTTTATCGTTGATAAAAATGGCAAGTCCTTCCAGCCAATCGCCAAATATGGTTTCCTCGTTTGAGGAGATATGCGCATCCACCAAACCTTTTATAATTTGTTCGGCGGTCAACACATTTTTTGCTTTAAACAGATATGGATTTTTTCGTTTGAGAACTTGCGATAGCTTCAATCTGTCAAGGCTTTGAATGCGCTTCTCGTGAAAAATTCCAATATTTTGTTCAACGTACAGTGTTACGTCTTTTAGGTTTAGTTGTTTCATAAACCGCCTTTGATTCGAATAGAAATAACTCAACGGGCTTCAATTGCTCTTTCACCATTTCACAGTATTCAGGAACGATGTCGATACCTATTGAATTTCGTCTCATTCGGTTTGCAACAATTAACGTTGTTCCAGAACCCATAAACGGATCAAGAACCATGCCATTTTCTTCTGTAAAAAGCTTGATAAACCATTCAGGCAATTCTTCAGGAAAAGCTGCACTGTGTTTTTTGTTGTTACACTCGGTTGCCAAATGTAAAACATTTGTTGGATAGGCCTTCTCCCGGTAAAGCCAGTTTGAAATATTCTTGCCAAATCCGCTCCCAACTTTTGAGTTATCACGGATTTTATCGGTTTCAGAAAGATTTCTCAGTCTTGAGTTTGCCCATTCGCCCATTGGAACCATGACTTCTTCCTGATACATATTAAATTTTCTATTTTTATTAAATTGAAGAAGTCTTTCCCATGCATCACGAAAACGGTTAGGCCATTTTCCGGGGTAACAATTTTTTTTGTGCCAAATAAACTCTTCAGTCCATAACCACCCTTGTTTACGCATTTCCAAAATGAGCTCTATCACATAAGTACTGCGCTCACATTCAACGACCTTTTCCTTGATGTTTAAAACGAAAGTTCCTGTTGGTTTTAGGATTCGTAAAAGTTGCTCTGAAATAGGCAAAAACCAGTCCACGTATTTATCATGGTGAATGCCGCCGTATGTGTTTTTTCGTTGGTCGGCGTAAGGTGGCGAAGTGACTATAAGGTCAACAGAATTATCTGGAAGTAGTTTTAATTGTTCCTTACTGTCTCCAAGATATACATCTGTAGTTATCTCCATTTTATATACTCACTAGTATCAGAAGTTTTATATTGTCGCTCATTTTCATCATGCTGCCCAACTATTAGATGGATTGCAAATTAAGACATAAAATCCCTCAGGCCAATAGGAGCCTTTATCAGGACTGTTATAATTGATTACGCCTACTTTCAAAATGATCAATATTCTTATTCATTCCGAAAAGCCTGATCAGAATAACACCGGCAATCCCGCCTGCCGCATCAATAAAGAAATCGGTGATAAGTGGGGATCGTCCGTCAATATAGAGTTGTGCCATCTCAGTGCCACCAGCCAGCATCAGAATAATAGCCACCACCTGGATGGTGGAATCCTTTGTCATCATTAAACACAGGACCAGGCCAAATAAGAAAAAAAAGCAGAAATGCCAGACCTTGGATAAATCCCATGGAATGGCCGTTTTAAATGATTCGCTTTCTGCATCGATCTGAATTTTGACTTCATCGGAAACCTTGTTTTTCAAATCACCCGGCAGGGATATCCCGGCGATAATGACAATGAAGGTAGTTAGCAACAATGCACGGAAGAAGACAGTTTTCCCGCGGATGAAAAGACTTGAGCCCGCCAGCAGCAGGAAAAAAACACCCCATGCAAAAAGAATAGCATCTCTTGCCCCGATATACGCCTGATTCACATGGACAGGATAGACCTGTAAATTTTTTATCTGAAATGATCCAGTCGATTGATTTAATTGTGCAAGCAATCGGATGTTTTTGGTTTCCGGGAAAATGGTAAAAGCTGTGCGATAATGTCTCCAATCAGTGGTTCCAGTCAGAGCGACAACCGTATTCGGCAGATCCCGCCGGTCTTTTTCCCCGTCATTCTGTGCCAGAATAATTCTAGCCAAGTTCCATGGTTTCTTGCCTGCCACTACATTCGTACATTTCACATCGGCGGATATGAGTAAGGTAGTGCCCGAATTAACCGGCGGAAGGTCTTTCCGAGTACTGACACCGGTTTTTGCATCATTGGCTGATAGGTTTAATCCATTTTCCGTGATATCGACCCGGTTGCTTTCTGCTGTTTTGAATTTCCAGTGGGTCATTAATAGCTCAGGCCCGGTCTGTTCGTACTGGTTAATCCTTGTATGAGAAATAAGGGTTGCAACAGCCAAGATAATGAAAAGAAAGCAGTTTGTTTTTAACAAAGGCATGATCAGATACCGGCGCGTAGCAATATCAGAACCTCAGTGAAGTATCTGAGGTTAGGAGATATAAACACTGTTTTTCGTATGGATCAATCCCTTTTCCATTTACTCTTGTGCCTGATTTTTACGCCCAAAGGCAAGGTTATTTTCAAAGTTCTCTCGTTCTCCTAATCTTCCAAGTAGATCGCTGAAAAACGTATTCGAGGCAGTCGATGCCAAGAAAAACAGGCGAAGGAATGCAGTTTATGCTTAATAAATGAGCATTTTGAGCCTGTTTTTAACGCCGCAGCGGCAACGCAGATAGTTTTTCAACAGTCTGCTAGAAATATTGAACCATCAAGGTGATATACCCGGCGGCAAAAATAACCAGAGCAATAATAACAAGCTTCTTCATCGAATTAATTCCTTTCAGTTAAGTATCGAATTAGTCATTGACGTTTTAATAGAGCCTCTGAAAACCTCACCTCTGTCATTCCGAACGAAGTGAGGAATCTTATGGAATCTAAAACAGAGATTTCTCGTTATGCTCGAAATAACAGTTATTCAGAGGCTCCTAAGGTACATAAGTAAAACGCATCCAATGTGTCGCCGTCAAGTGCCTTTGCGTAGTCTTATCGGGGAGGGGTTACCGGATTCAAGCGCCGAGTAAATCATTTCATGCCATATTTTACACTTATCTTCAAAAGACAATCGGGCATTGGCAGGGCTTGTGGAAGGCAGACGAGTAAATTTCAGCAAACCCAAGTTATTTTCTGGTAAGACATAGCGCTTAAAACAAGCCTCCGCTTTCCCGCCGTTAAAAAATACATGGCTAATCTCTCTGTGTGCAGGGAAAAAAGATTGAAAGTCATTGATTGTTTGCGTATCCGCTTCAATACTAGAGTCCAAGCTCCCTATACGATGACAGGATCTGAGCACATCCCATAAAGCTATCTGCGATGATTTTAGTGCCGTAATTTTCTCTGCGTACGATACATCCGGATTGAATTGCAGCAATTGCGCCATGATCGGCCAGAAGGCGTTGCGGGGATGCGCATAATATTGGTTTGCCGCTAATGAAGCCTGTCCCGGCATGCTGCCAAGGATCAGGATTTTCGCATGGTTGTCGACGATGGGTTGAAAACTATAGCAGTTCGACATGCTGCAGGTAGATTATTTGAGATGATCCACGTAGTAATGCCGAATAGCCTTGTATTGCTGATCCAGTTCGTAAACCAATGGCCGGCCGGTGGCCAATGATAATTTCATGACCTGTCCGGGGGTGAGGTGATCCAATAGCATCATTAACGTTCGCAGGGTATTTTTGTGGGAAACAATGAGTATTCGCAGTCCTTGTTTTAATTCCGGTTGGATGGTTTCCTGCCAGTAAGGCTGAAAGCGCGCAAGGGTTTGTTGCATGCTCTCCCCCAGAGGCAGTTCATCTGTATTAATACCGGTATAACCGGGTTGATTCCCGGGAAAACGCGGATCCTGGGAATCCAGATACGGAGGCGCCGCATCAAATTTAATTTGGCAGCCTAGGATGGGCCAGATACCAAATTTCTTGATGGCTTGCCAACGTTCCATGCCTTCCAGTGCCCCATAATGACGCTCGTTCAATCGCCAGCTTTCGTGAACCGGTATTTCGTTCAACTGCATCGAAGCCAAAACGATTTGTGATGTGGATTTGGCGCGCTGTAATGTGGAAGAAAAACACAGATCAAAAGTAAAACCTGCCTGCTTCAGTAAATAGGCGGCCTGTTCAGCTTCTCTTTCGCCCTTGGGACTCAAGGCAACATCACTCCAGCCGGTAAAAATCTTATCGCGATTCCAGACACTTTGCCCATGGCGCAGCAGGACAAGTTGCGTGATCTTTTTCTGTGTGTTTGCTGTTGAAGCAATAGCTCGAAGCATTACGGTTATTGGCGTTGGGTGGTATCCGATACGGATGATTCATGCCAGATGCGCCTGAGTGCATCCCATAAACCGCTGCGTATGGTTTTAATGTATTGCGAATTATCGGTCAAACCATTGACCAAGCGGCGTTGCGCTTTGCCCAGATTATGATAGGGCATACTCATGAATAGATGATGCGTGGCATGGTAACGCAATCCGACCGGTGCCCAGAGCGGCGTAATCAGAAAATTGCCGGGTATATTGATAGAATCCAGATACTGTTCAGCCAGTGTCATTTTGCGGTCGCCGGGATTACGATAGGCATGGGCAGCCAGCGTACGCAGTGAATTGAGGAAGTAAACGGTTACAGAAATCAGATACCAGAGTACCAACAGCGAATAAGGTAGTACATCCAGCACCACCAGCATAATGATAGCCGCACCAAGCAGACAGGCCGCAATTTCCTGCTGGCGCCAGTTCAGATCATTGCGAATCGCGTCAGCAGCGCGCCGGTAGTTAGGTTCAATCGTGAGTGACGAAGCGCGTTCCCAGACGATCTTGCGTAATGGTGGAATCAAGTAACACAAGGGTGTCAGCACTACGAATCGTGCTACCAGAAAGACCGGCAATAAAAAGGACAATAAGACATAAGCAACCATTTCCGTGGGTCTGCGTGTTGCGAAGGGAAGGTATTCACCATCCGCGCTGGTGCCATAGACATCCGGCTTATGGTGATCATTATGCACACCGTCGTAGGTAAAAGATGGGATCAAGAATGGAATGCCACAGAGGATATTCCAGGCCAAGCGGAAGTTCCTGAATGAGCCTTTCTTTAAATGCGCCAGTTCATGCACAAAGACGGCCGAGCGATACAACGCCAGCACCGCCACCACAAATCCACCCAGTTGCCAGAGCGAAAAAGCGGGTGATAACAGTGCGGTGAAAAAAGCACTCCAGCCCAAGGTGATATGAAACAGAAAATCAGTCCAATAAATCCATGGATTCGGCGTCATCAGGTCGCGTACCAAATGNNGTATTGTTTCACTTAAGACCAGCAGGATTGAATGTAATTCATAATGCGCTGATTGATCGCCGCATCGGTTTTGTTGATTTGCCCCAAGTTCGGCATGGCCGGCCAACCTGCGTCGATAAATTCCATATCCGAAAACTGCCTGGGCTGTGCATAACGCGGAATGACGTGAAAATGAACATCTGGATCGACCATCATCAGCATCAGATAGTTGATTTTGTCATATTGAAACGTTTTAGTCAGCGCGGATTCAATTTGGCCGGTGATGCTGTGGAGTTCGGTAAAACTCTCCGGACTAAGTTGCGAGAAGGCTTCGGCAGGTTCATGCGCGGCTAAAACCAGTGCACCGAGCGTTGCCTGCGCCGGGCGCAGCATCACCGACCAGTATTGATATTGCCGGATAATCGTTTGCGGCGCGCCAAATTTGCGCATGGTGGCATTCAGGCTTGCGGATTCTGATGTCACGGGTTTATTCCTGATGGGTTTTCATCAAAAAGGATACCGGCTTTCGCCAAATCCTCTATGAAATCGATTTCACACCAGCGATAGCCCTTGACGGAACAGGAATTCACCAGATGCTGCTTGGCCAATGCATCAATAATCGACAAATACCATGATTTCAATTCTGCCGGATGGCGCAATGCCGATTCGACGGCTTGACTGAAGCGCTCTGGACCCTGTTCGCGAAAGTAAATCAGACCAATGGATTCTGCATTCACCTGATGCGGGGGAATTATTTTGCTGACCTGCTTCACCCACCCATCCGAATCCAATTGCACTTTCATATCGTCGGCATCGTAAGCGTTTTTATAATCCACGCTGAGTGTAATGGGTGCCAGTTTTGAATTCAAGACCTGCGCGATGAGCGCGGCTTCGATCACGGTATCCCCATTGAGTATCAGAAAATCGCCCGTCATCACACCACGCGCAATCCAGCAACTGGCGAGATTATCCGCCACTTCAAAAAACGGATTGAACAATATTTTAATCTTGGGGTGATTCGCATAACGCTGTTGTAACAGCGTTTCGATCATACCCACCTGAAAACCCGCGACAATCGTGATTTCTTCAATGCCCACCGCCAGCAACGCATCAATCTGCCACGCCAGCACAGGCTTATCGGCAACAAGCAACAGGCACTTGGGCGTGCTTTCGGTCAACGGCAACAACCGTCGCCCCTGACCTGCGCTGAGAATGATGGCCTTGGTGTGTCTGTCCGGTCGTGTGATGGGATTATTCGTCATAGATGGATTAATTATAGGGCACTTTAGCTGGAAAGACTGCTGATCTGCCGCAATTCTTCAACAATGCGTTGGATTGCGCGCAGAAAATCCTCGACTTGCTCACGGGTGTTGCGGCTTCCCAAGCTGATGCGCACCGCACACCGCGCGAGCATCGGATCCACCTGCATCGCGCTCAATACATGGCTTTGCCCCGGATTGACGCTGGAACAGGCAGCACCCGCAGCAACAGCAAAACCTGCTCTATCCAGCTTAACCACCAACGTATCGCCCTCGATATCCGGCAGCGCAAAGTAACAGGTGTTCGGAATGCGTGCCGCCTCGGCACCAAAAATCACCGCCCTCATGGCAACCAGCCCTTTTTCCAAATGATCCCGCAATTGTGAAATAGGCTGCGCGGTTTCTGCCAAGCGGGATCGGGCTAATTCGCAAGCCACACCAAAACCCACAATCGCAGGCACATTCTCCGTGCCGGAACGCAAGCCGCTTTCATGCCCGCCGCCATAAATCAGCGGTTTTAATAACAACCGTTTGTCGACGATCAAAGCCGCCGCGCCTTTGGGGCCATAAATCTTGTGCCCGGACAACGTCATCGCATGCACTTTCAGCGCGGCAAAATCCACCGGGATTTTTCCCAATCCCTGAATCGCGTCGGTATGCACAGTAGCGCCCTGCACTCGCGCCAGCTCAGCAATACCCGCGACATCTTGAATGACACCGGTTTCATTATTCGCCAGCATCACAGAAACCAATCCCGGTTTGAGTTCACGCATGGCATTGCCAGCAGCATCCCAGTCAACCTGCCCCGATGGATTCACCGCTAACTGATGCACCGCCCACGGATCACAATTGCGGCGTGCCAGCGCTTGCGCCGGTTTCAACACACAAGGATGCTCAATCGCACTGATAAAAAGATTCCCCGGTTTCAAACTATCCGCCGCACCGCGAATAAACAAATTATTCGCTTCCGAACCGCCGCTGGTAAAAATCACCTGCACCGGCTGCACCCCCACCGCATCCGCCACTTGTTTGCGCGCCTTATCAATCGCACGCCGGGCGGTAATGCCATAACCATGGCGGCTGGAGGCATTGCCGAATTCCTGCTGGAAATACGGCAGCATGGCTTCCAGTACAGCGTCATCAACACGGGTGGTGGCGTTGTGGTCGAAGTAGACGGGTTCCATTCAGCTCATCGGTTGTTGAACAAAGGACAGTATGATAAACCCTTATGGGGGTTTTATGACGCCAAGTCCTTATTTTCTGTATCGGCCAAGAAAACCACATGCGCTTGCTGAATGTTTTCCCGGAAGTGAGCAACAAAGTGTTGTGACGAAATTTGGATTTTTAGAGGTGCCCCTTGGCCTTTTCTCCACCGTAGTCATGGGTCGTGTTAATGCGCGCATCGGCATAACCGAGCTATTGCTCTACTGGCGTCAACAATAGATTATTTTCGGCAGCCAGCCGGAAAATTGGCTTGGGACTGTTCGGCACTTCTGGAATGCTCAATTCTTCGGCGAGGTAGCGTTTCAATACTTTCCACACACAATCATAACTAATTTCAAAGCGCTGAATCACCGACTCCGCCACAGCTTCCTGCATCAGCCTGGGCAGCGCGGGATCCAGCGATTGATAGTTTAGGAATTGCTCTTCCAGATGATTGAGGGATTTCTGAAAGTGTTCGTAGTCGATCATGAAGTAGACGCAATGATTGGAAAGATAAGGAATTATAAAGGAATAATCACGTGATAGAATGTTTTGCAACATTCAGCCCTGTATTGCAAATTATAAATAGCTTGTAAAGAATGTAATCAACAAACTGGATTTAATAGAGCGAATCTATTTTTGAAGAAACGAACTGAGTTCTGCAAATGGAAAACAAAATAACAAAAGAAAGTGAATACGCCGCATTCATCAGCTATCGACATGTTGCCCAGGATCGTCAATGGGCTGAATGGTTGATTCAGGCACTGGAAACGTATCGAGTTCCGAAACATTTGCAGAACTTAGGCTACCCGCAACGCATCGGTAAGGTTTTCCGGGATGAGGACGAGCTGCCACTGTCCAGCGACCTGACGGATCAAATCAAGCAAGCACTGGCTGTATCGCGAAACCTGATTGTTATCTGTTCACCGGACACCCCCCAATCCAAATGGATTGAACGGGAGATTGAACTGTTCAAAGAAATGGGCAAGGCAGAACGCATCCATGCTTTTCTGATTGCCGGTGATCCCCGCACGTCCTTTCCGGATAGCCTGATACGTCATCAAAAAACCATCACAAAAGAAGATGGCACAGTAACAACCATCATTGAAGAACGCGAACCGCTGGCAGCCAATGTCATTCCAATAACCGGAATCCGTAAAAAGGAACGAGACAAATCCGCGCTACTAAAACTGGTCGCGGCCATTATTGGCTGTTCCTATGATGATCTGGTGCAACGCGATCAGATGCGGGAAAAGAAGAAACAAAATATCCTGCGCGCATTCATCGTCAGTTTTGTTTTGCTGATTTGTAGTGGTGGGCTTTACTGGTGGGATTACAACCGCTTAAAAGTATCTTATTACGAAAATATGGTGACACGCTGGGCAGCACCGGAAGGACTTTTTCCGGTCACTGAAAAACAAGCCTCCAAACGGAATCAGACATACCGCTTCGAATCGCGGCGCAACCAGGTTGAACGAGTTGTGCTGCAAAATGGCCTGGGATATCCGCGTAATAACAAAGATGAATATTCTTACTGGAACAGCGGTGCGCAATGGCATTTTTTCTATGATGCAACAGGCAAAGTTCGGCAAATCGACGTACTAAACCGGTCCGGCAAGCGATTGCGTCAGGAAGAATATTCGCAAGACCTGCGCAGCATCAGTTTTAAAAACAACAATCGTGATATGGCGCAGAGTAGCGCTATCAGTACCTTCATCACTGAAAGCTCACAGACTGCGAAATCTGAAATTACCCGCCATGAAGTCGAATACCGGCAAGACGGATTCATCATAAAACGCCGGTTCACCAATAATTACGGAACATCCAAAAGCGATGCGATGGGCATTTATGGCTTAGCCTATGAACTCGACCGCAACGGCTTAATCACTCGTGAAAACTACCTTGATCAAACCGGCAAAGGGCTTTCGCTTAACAATGGAATTGCTGCGTTTAATTATGAAATCAATTTGCTAACAGGCAGGGCAAATTCTGTTGCCTATCGCGATAGACACAATAATTTGATCTTGGGAAATTATGGCTACGCGAAATTCACCCGAGTCTATGATAACCGCGGAAATATAACAGAAGAAGCCGCTTTTGGCGTGGATGGCAAGCCCGTGTTACACAAGGAGGGCTACGCGAAAATCACCCGAGTTTATGATGACCGCGGCAATATAACGGAAGTAGCCTATTTTGGCTTGGATGGCAAGCCTGTGTCACAAAGGGATGGCTACGCGAAATTCACCCAAGTCTATGATGACCGCGGCAATGTGACGGAACAAGCCTTGTTTGGCGTGGATGGCAGGCCTGTGTTACACAAGGATGGCTACGCGAAAATCACCCAAGTCTATGATGACCGCGGCAATGTGACGGAACAAGCCTATTTTGGCGTGGATGGCAGGCCTGTGTTACACAAGGATGGCTACGCGAAAATCACCCGAGACTATGATGAGCGTGGTAACGAAATTGAGATAGCATTTTTTGGAATACATGACGAACCGGTGTTAGGTAATTCTGGCTTTGCAAAAGCAATCAGAGAATATGACGAGCGCGGGAATCGAATTGCAGGGGCAGTGTATGGAGTCGATGGAAAACCTATCCTAGCAGCAGACGGTTTCGCGACAATAAGGAGAGTATTTGATGCGCGTGGGAATAATACTGAAATTGCCTATTTTGGTTTAAATAATGAGTCCGTTCTTCACCGTAAAGGTTATACCAAAGAAATCAATTTATTCGATGGGTATGGAAACATAACAGAAACTCAATATGTTGACCTGGATGGCAATCGAGTTACCCCATCGAGCGAATAAACCAAGAGGTGCTGGGCTTATGCCTGCCAAATCCAATCAACTTTATCAATCCGATAATAATTTTGTCTTTTCCCATGGCGAATGGATAATGATCGGCATAGTGGCAATTCTGACTGTCTGGCTAGGATATACAGGCTATGCTGCTTATTATGCCGATCTGAATCAACGTGTATCTCCTTCCGGTCTGCTCTATCAAACCTTGGGGCTATTCACATTGGGTTTTTCCGCACCGACCGGAAATATCCCCTGGCAACTGGATGTAGCACGCTGGTTAGCGCCAGCTTTACTCAGCTACGCGGCGGTTAAAACTATTCTGTTGATGCTGCGCGGTCAATTGGTGTTGCTGCGTATCCGGCGTTTACAAGATCATGCCGTGGTCTGCGGATTGGGGGACTATGGCTGGCCTATCGTTCGGGCGTTGGCGGGTAAGGGTATTCCCACGGTGGTGATTGAACCCGATCCGATGAATAGCCACTTGGGTTGGGTGGATAATGCGGGGGTTTATGTACTGCCCGGTAATGCCCGCGACGCGAATAATCTGGCGAAAGTCAATGTGACGCAGGCAAAATACTTGCTGGCGGTGACTGAAAACGATGCCGCCAATACTGAGGTGATTGTTCAGGCTTATCAATTGAAACAAGCGGACCCTGAATCATCATTATTACAATGCATCGCGCATGTACAAAGCCCTGAGTTGGCGGCGGTGTTGTATGACAACGCGGTTTTTTCACAGGATTTCGCCCATTTCTCCGCCCGCATCATCAACCGGCAGCAACTGGCGGCACGTTGGTTGTTGTTACAGCATGGCCCGGATACCGAACTCGTCCATGACATTCCCCGGTTGGAGGAGATCAGAATTCTGTTGCTGGGTAATCATGCGTTTGTGGAGGATTTGATGGTGCGGCTGACCAAGCTGGGACATTATGGCACCGCGCACCCTGTTCACATCACGTTGGCAGGCCCGCAAGCAGCCATTCAGCTTGAGGCCATCAATAAACGCTGGCCGGTTTTGTCTGAAATCATCAGTATCAAGGCGAAAGACATCGCGTTAAGTTTCTTGAGCGCGCAAAATGCGCAGCAACTAATCAACAGTTTCAAACCCCATTTAATTTATCTATGCGCCGCCGATACCGAATCCACCCTGATCGGCGCAAAAGCGCTGGCGCGGTTGACGTTGCACTGCCCGGTCATCGTGTGCCAGTTTGCCGATGACTTGCTGACCCGAAGTATTGAACCCGCATTCCAATCCCACGCTCAGTTTAAATTTGTTTATCCCACCCAGGAAATTTTCACTGTGGCGGCTATTTTCAATGCGACTCAGGATCAACTGGCGATCGCCATTCACAATCATTATGTCGAATCGCAAATTGCAGCGGGCGATACGGCGGCAAACAATACCTCGCTGGTGCGCTGGGAGGATTTGCCCGAAACCTTAAAAGACGCCAACCGCAACCAGGCCGATCACTTGCAAATCAAATGCCGCGTCATCACCGGCTCGCTGCATTACACGCCGGAACAGATTGAACACGCACTCAGCGACAAGAAAACCCTGGAACGCCTCGCGCGCATGGAACATGAACGCTGGGTAGCGGAGAAGCGGCTGGATGGCTGGCATTTTACCGAGGGCGCTAAAAACATCGCCGCACGTTTGTCTCCCAGTTTGATTTCATGGGAACAGTTACCTGAAAGCGAACGTGAGAAGGATCGCAATGCNNAAAAGAATGGTGGAAGTCACGCCGCTCGCACCGATGACATTGCGCATCGGCGTGGCGGGACATCGAGATCTTTCGACAGTTAAAGATTTGGATGAGCTGCGTAAAAGCATTCAAACGATTTATGCTGATCTATACAGTACCCTTCAGGCAATATCGCCGGCCAAATCCACAAACATCGTAGCAAAAGCGCTTTACACCAATGATACAGAACCTGTTATCCGCTTCATTTCTTCATTGGCAGAAGGGGCAGACAGACTATGCATTGCACCTGAGCTGATTCCATTTGACCATGAACTGGCCTGCATTCTTCCCTTCCTGAAAGAAGAATTTGAACAGGATTTCTTGCCGGAAAATAGTGTCATCGACAAACAGCAAGGCACAATCGCCGAATTTAACGCTATTTTGGAACGTGTTGGCTATGGGCAACCGGCGGCACAAGTGATCGAACTGGATGGTAATCCGGCTGACCGGGACGAAGCCTATCACCATTGCAGCCAACTGCTGGTGGCGCACAGTGATATTCTGATCGCGGTCTACGATGGGGATGATTCCAAGGATACCGGGACTGCGGCAGCGGTGAAAGCCGCCAAGCACAATGGCGTTCCCGTGATTCATATTTCCACCCGAGCGGATACGCCACTGCAATGTCATTGTTCAACACGATTTGGTCACGAACCTTGCGACACCCATTACACCACCGGTCTGTTACGCAAAGAGTTACAGCGAATTTTGTTATTTTCAGATGTGCTGAATCAAGCTGGGCCTGATGACAAAATCGACCCTGAGCGCAAACAAAAAATACTGGATCGTTTTAAACAATATCAGGCAGAAGAAAATTTGCAATTCACGCGAGACCAGCCGGATTTTGACGATGCAGGTCCCATCAAACTGGGGAAAAAGTATCAAGATAAGACGGCCGAAGCATTTGATATTTTAAAAAAGATGATCGCTACCCCGGAGAAAATACAAAAGGAGTTAAATCTCTTAAAAAAGACAACCATGGATTCGGCAGCAACCGAAAAACCGGAAAATGTTGAGCAGCAGCTTTCCAAGCCAAGCCTGAGCCGATATTTTGCAGCCTATCTGCGTGCCGATCGTTTGGCGAATTATTATGCCAGCAGTCACCGCAGTACTTTCGTATTGATCTATCTACTGGGTGCGTTGGCCCTGATTGCGGCGGCGACTGCGCTGCTTTTTCAAGCAACAAAATGGATAGTATTGCTATGCGTAGTGTGTGAGCTTCTGTTTCTGATTGCGATTTTTGCGCTTTATTGGCGCGACCATCGGCAGAAATATCATGACCGCTGGTTGGAATACCGCTGCCTGGCCGAGTTTTTGCGGCCCATGCGTTATCTGTCATTATTGGGCAGCCCCTACGCAATCGGTAATTTCCGTGATACCGGAGAATACCTCCACCGGGAAGTGATCGGACACAGCGCTGTCGGGCGAAGCTGGCTGTATATCTATACCGAAACCATCAATCGCTGGGCGGGTTTTAATGCCTGCCGCCTGGATACAGACTGTAAACAGACGGTTAGCCATTTCATTAGAACCACCTGGCTCAATGGGCAAATCAGTTATCACGCCTTTAATGCCGCGGCCATGCGAATCATGGGGCATAGCCTCGGACGATTGAGCTATTGGTTATTTGTCGCCACCGTGATTATTGTGGGAATGAAATTAATTATCGTGGGCAGGGGCCTAGCCATAGATCCTGAGATGGCACATGGTTTGATTGCCGACTCTTTTGCATGGCTGGCAGCCATTCTGCCCATGCTTGCCACCACAGCCTATGCGATTCGCAACCACGCCGAATTTGATATCTCGGCACAACGCTCGCTCTCCATGCGCACTGCGCTGATATCCCGGCGCAAGCAACTAATGCCCGGTCAGGCAACCCTGACATCCGGCCAGATGGCCGTGATCTTAAATGACATGGCCACCGTTACCATTAAAGAAACGGCCGATTGGCTGGAGATTTATGAAGTGAAGGAATCTGAATTGGGATGATGGGCATTGTTCTATCATTTAACAGGCTGTTAAGAAAGCGCTGAGTAACCCATCTTTGTCATTCCGAACATAGTGAGGGATCTTTGAGAATCAACAGTATAGATTTCTCGCTCTGCTCGAAATGACAGCGATTCAAAGCTCGTTATAAATTTAGGCTATGTCACCGTTAAATAGTGGCCTATACTGTTCTCATATGAATCAATGAGATAGGGTCTATGATGAAAACTGAAGAGTTCCAAATATTGGCGGCAGAACTTGAAAGACTGACGCCGCACCAGAGAAGGCTATTAGCAGATTGTTTGCACAAGGTTGGGCACGTTCAGGACGCGTCAGTACGTTGATTGAAAATCGTATACTGGCCACGCCATTGTGCCCCAATTGCGGTCATAACCAATTGCACGCTGGGGATCGGCTTCTGGGTTACAACGCTACCATTGCTTTGCCTGCCGCGTCACCTTCAATACACTGAGCGGAACACCTCTGGCACGCCTGCGCCACAAGGACAAGTGGCTGGAATGCGCGCAACAAATA
>CXWL01016404.1_pt1 | contig 17695 bp, 14 predicted proteins | sample 590931 | NCBI WGS metagenome assembly CXWL01 (sample SAMEA3498368, study PRJEB10139) | groundwater metagenome | biome: water well; material: biofilm material | place: Germany | collected 2015-04-27 | reverse complement strand
GAATTCATACATGGCACCGCTATCACCAAACATATTGCGTGAGCGGATATCTAACTGTGCGTTACCATGGGTGTAAAAATATAGCGCGCTGGCAACAGACCACTTGCTCATGCCGACAATAATGGGCTCTTTGCCGGTTTGATTTTTGACTTCTTCGGCAATCTGTGTAATTTCAGCAGCTGTTTCTCGCCAGAAATAATGTTCAGTGAACATGTGGTAAGGAATTCCTGGAATTCCCAGTACTACGTAGTGCAGTACAAAGGCATACGCAAAGATGCATGTAATAATGGTTACTCGCCAAGACGTCTGGATGCGTTTGGCCAAAGCGCCCAGGTGATCGGTCTGACTAATCATCCAGGCGATAGTTGGTAATATTGCAAGCCAGATTGGGCCAGTCCAGTGAAAGCGCGGCGCATCAAAAGTACTGAGTGCAAAACAAATGAACAATGGAACACCGGTGAATATTTGTACGAATAACTGACGCCTGCGTTCAAGTTGATGCACTTCAGGTTTTTTGATTGTAAATAAGGCCAATGCAGCTGCAAGAAAGCCGACTGGGGTTAGCAGGATGATAATGTGGGCAATCAAATAATGTACTGAAAATTTAAAACTATCGGCCAGCACGCGATTCGACTGAAAGGCAAAGGATGCCCAATTATTTTCGTAGTTCCAAATGATGGCCGGCGAAAAGAGTAACAATGCCAATAACGCGGCCAGATAAGGGTGAGGATGTTTCATCCAGCGGCGTGCTGTTGGATCTACTATGACAAATACCAATGCCGCAATACCCAATAACCCCACTGTGTATTTGGATAGTAATCCGAGACCGAAAGCGATTCCCATACCTAGCCATGCCGTGCGTTGGCCAGCTAATAACGCACGCTCCATGTAATACAGTGTGGCAGCCCAAGTTGCGACTAATGGGGCATCGGGTGTCATCAGTAGGCCAGAAGCAAATCCCATTGGCAATATAGACAACAATAATACAGTGCGCATTGCGGTAGATTTGTTGTACAGGTTTTGCGCCAATGCGTATAGATAACCCATGGTTACAAAACCGCAGAGGAGAGCACCAATGCGTACACCAAATTCATTGTGTCCCAGTAATGATGTGCCGAACCAGATTAGCCAGGCCACCATGGGAGGATGATCATAGAAGCTCAGATCCATGTGTTGCGCATACTGCCAGTAATAAGCTTCATCTGGAATGAGTTGTGCCAGACCAAAATAAACCAAACGCAGTAATATGATAAATATTACGATACCAATTGCTGCAGTGCGCCAGCGTATCTCCAGAGATGGCGGGTCTTCTTTATTGGGGAATACATAAAAAGCTGAGCCTAAGTAGTTTACGGCCGCTGTCGCGATGATCGCCGGAAAAATTGCCAGCAGGGGCGGTACGTGCCAGATATAAACGAGTAAAGCTAATACACCTCCGCGCAGTAATAACGCGAATGCGCCCACAGTTAGGAAACGGCCAAATTGATGCCATTGCAGATAGCCTGTGTGATGTTCACGGAATGCCCATTTTGAATTAAGGGTATAGTTAGCCGTTGCGGCGACAAAGAAGCTCACGAAGTGGGCTAGAGCAAGCCCGGCGCCACGACTGATCATCCATTGAAAAATGATCGCGTCAATTAAAACACCCAGCAATCCTACCGCAGCAAAGCGACCAGCCGTATTGAGTGTGGCCGTGCCTCCGGCTAGTGTGATCAGGCGTTGTATATAAGCTTGCTGATGCGAAAAAGACAATTTGGAAGTGCCATGCGTGCGATCATGGAAACAAATAGGCACTTCGATGACGCGAAGCTTTCCCTGATTGGCCATGAGCAGCTCGAGTAGAATTTTGTAGCCATGTGCATTATTTGAAATACTTCCAGTCAGTTCACGACGGAATGCAAAGAAACCAGACGTGGCGTCATTTACATCACAAATCGGGCGCGCTATCCAGCCACCAACACGTGACAGTAATTGCCGATACAGTGGCCAATTCTCAGTACTTCCGCCGGCAATATAGCGGCTGCCAATGGCTACGTCATGGGTGTTGTTCAGTATGGGCATGACGACAGCCGGTAAGCGTTCGGGCGGATGGCTGAGATCTGCATCCATGACCACAATGACATCGCTTTGCGCTGCAGCGGCTCCTGCCAGTATCGATGCGGTCAGATCCGGTTTCTCCCGCCGTTCGATGAGATGCACGTTTGGTCTATTTTCCCAGGTGCGCACCTTGTCGGGGGTGCCATCCGTGGAACCATCATCAACAAAAATGACTTCAAAACTACCCGGTGCAAAATTCAGTGCAAATATGCGGGATAAGAGTAAATCAATATTCTCGGATTCATTCAGTGTGGGTACTATGATTGAAAATTGGGTCATGTAGCTCCACAGATTAAGATTGATACTTGATTATTGGCGGCATGATTCTATTTTTTTAGTTTTTGGTATTTATTGACCGCTTTATTATGGTCCGCCAGATTACTAGAAAATTGAGATTCTCCATTACCTTTTGCGACAAAATAGAGCGCATCAGTTTCGGCCGGATTGAGTGCTGCACGGATGGAAGCGAGACTGGGTAAGGCAATGGGGGTGGGCGGCAAGCCTGCACGCGTATAGGTATTGTATTCCTGATCGGCAAGTAAGTCTTTTTTGCGCAGATTCCCGTCGAATTGCTCACCCAGACCATAGATAATGGTTGGGTCTGTTTGTAATCGCATGCCTTTACGCAACCGGTTAATAAACACACCGGCGATCGTAGTGCGATCACTTTCCAGGCCGGTTTCTTTCTCTACTAATGAGGCTAGAATGAGCGCTTCATAAGGTGTGGCTAATGGCAAAGAATCGGCGCGTGACGACCAGTTGGATTGTAAATGATTCTGCATGGTTTGATAAGCACGCTGCAGAATTTCTATATCACTGCTATTTTTAATAAAATAATAAGTATCTGGGAAAAATAATCCCTCGGCAGCTGTTTCAGTTGCGCCGATTAACTGTAGAATTTCCTGATCACTCAGGCTGGCTGTATGGCTCTGTATGGCAGGGTGTTCGTTTAATACTTTGCGCATTTGCGCAAAAGTGGAACCTTCAAGAAATCTTATTTCATTCTGCTTTGCATCACCCTTGGTCAGATAATCTAATAGCGCTATTTGAGAGATATTTTCATTCAGCTGATAGTCGCCGGCTCTGATTGCTGATTCCTGATTCAGATAACGTGCTAATAGTATCAATGGCCACTTGCTGGGAAAAACCCCCGCATCGGCCAGTTGTTGCGAAACTTGTTTTAGATTACTACCAGGACGGATTGAGAACTCATAGGGTGTAGCAGGAAGAGAAATATTTGAATGAACATGAAGATAAAGCCATCCCATTAGTAGAATGGCGATAGAAACGATCGAAATTAGAAGGCGTTTTAGCGTAGGCATGCGCCACAAAAAGGTGAAATTTTTTATACGCTACGGAAAACAAGCGTTCCGTTAGTTCCCCCAAACCCAAAGGAATTCGATAGTGCAACTTTGATGTCCATAGCTCTTGCTGTATTAGGGATATAGTCCAGGTCACATTGCGGATCTTGATTGACAAGGTTGATTGTGGGGGGGGCAATTTGATGATGTATAGCCAATACAGAGAAAATTGCTTCCACACCTCCGGCGGCGCCGAGTAAATGTCCAGTCATCGACTTGGTTGAATTAACGGCAAGTTTGCTCGCATGGTCACCGAAGCATCGTTTAACTGCTATTGTTTCAGCAATATCACCCAGTGGCGTGGACGTGCCATGTGCATTAACGTAGTCGACTTCTGTGGTATTAATGCCTGCATTTTTGAGTGCGTTAGACATGCAACGTGCTGCGCCTTCACCATCGTCGCTAGGCGCGGTCATATGATATGCATCAGCACTCATGCCAAAGCCAGCTAATTCTGCATAAATTTTTGCTCCCCGGCGTTTGGCGTGTTCTATCTCCTCCAGCACCAAAACCCCGGCACCCTCACCCAATACAAAGCCATCACGGTTGATATCCCAGGGACGGCTCGCAGTTGCCGGATCGGCATTGTGTGCCGATAAGGCTCTTGCAGCAGCAAACCCGCCGATGGCGAGCGGCGTTACGCATGATTCGGCACCGCCGCACACCATGACATCGGCATCGCCATATTCAATCATGCGGGCCGAACTGCCAATACTGTGTGTGGCTGTGGTGCAAGCTGTCACAATCGCTATGTTGGGACCTTTATATCCATACATAATGGATAAGTTTCCTGCGATCATGTTAATGATAGTGCTGGGAATAAAGAAAGGCGATATTTTGCGTGGCCCGCCTGCATGGTAAGCAGTATCTGTATGCTCAATCATGGGCAATCCGCCAATGCCTGAGCCGATATTAACACCGATCCGTTCCGGGTCAAGTTGTCCAGCTTCATCTATGCCAGCATCTTTAACAGCTTGAATTGCTGCTGCCATACCATAATGAATAAAGGTATCCATGCGGCGGGCTTCTTTGGCAGACAAATATTGCTGAATATCAAAATCTTTCACTTCACCGGCGATTTGTGAAGTGAAATTGGATGCATCAAAACGGGTTATCCGAGTGATACCGGATTTTCCTGAGNNCAATACCCAATCCGGTAACTACTACCTTACGTTTGGACAAAATAACTCCGCTTACATGTACTTGAAAAACAAAATACTAATTAGTATTAGCTGTGACGTAGTCAATCGCTTCCTGGACGGTATTTATTTTTTCAGCTTGCTCATCTGGAATCTCGCATTCGAACTCTTCTTCTAATGCCATTACCAGTTCGACTGTATCGAGTGAATCTGCTCCCAGGTCATTCACAAAAGATGATTCATTCTTGACTTCTGCTTCATTCACGCCAAGCTGTTCAGCTACAATCTTTTTAATACGCTGTTCAATATTTTCCATCTAGGTATTTCCTTCTCGGGTAAGATAAACATTTGCATTCTAGCAAATTTTCAATGCTAGCAAAACTGAAACATGACTGCTAATCGCGTAGTTCTAATTCTCTAACGATTTGTGATATTAGTCCATATACATCCCGCCGTTAACATGGAGTGTGGTGCCCGTAATATAACCAGCTGCCGACGATGCTAAAAACGCCACCGCTGAAGCGACTTCTTCAGGGCGCCCCAGTCTTCCCAAAGGAACATGCTGTATTAAGTTTTGTTGAAACTCCTCGGCCAGTGAGCGTGTCATGTCCGTGTCAATAAAACCAGGGGCAACACAGTTTACAGTAATATTACGACTGCCGACTTCCCGTGCCAATGATTTACTAAAACCAAATATGCCCGCTTTGGCGGCAGCATAGTTTGTTTGTCCCATATTTCCCATTGCGCCGACAACAGAGGAAATATTAATGATGCGTCCGTAACGCGCTTTCATCATGGCACGGAGGACTGCGCGACTGAGTCGAAACACCGATTTTAGATCAGTTTCTATGATTTCATCCCATTCTTCATCTTTCATGCGGACTAACAGGTTATCGCGCGTGACTCCGGCATTATTGACCAATATTTCAACTTCACCAAATTTTTCACGAATGGTTTGAATCGTATTGTTAATTTGCCCGGTATCATTCACATTCAGAGTAATGCCCATGCCTTTGGCACCGGCTTTCTCCAAATATTGATTAATCGTGTTGGCACCGCTTTCAGTGGTCGCTGTACCAATCACTATTGCACCCAGCTGACCCAGCTTAAGTGCAATGGCTTGTCCTATCCCTCGGCTGGCGCCTGTTACTAAAGTTATTTTTTTATCCAAAATCATATCTCCATGAATAGAGCCATGACTGTTCGTTGTAAATGATCATTGTTGTTATATTATCCTTAGATTATCAACAGCTTGTTTGATTGTCTCACTGTTTGCCAGTGACAGCTGCTGCAAATTTTGATCGATGCGTTTGTTTAGTCCGGCCAATACCTTTCCCGGCCCGCATTCGACAACATGGGTTATACCGGCAGCGGCAAAGGCTCGAATAGTTTCCACCCAGCGTACGGGGCTGATAAGCTGTTGAACTAAAATTTTTTTAATGGCTGCCGTGTCGGGACGCGGTTTTACATCGGCGTTATGCAGAATTGGTATTTTAGGGGCATGCAGCATCACGTGCTCCAGTTGCTGCTGCATGCTTCCGGCTGCCGGTTGCATCAGTGAGCAATGCGAAGGGATACTCATTGGCAACATGATCGCTCGTTTTGCCCCCTTTGATTTAGCCATTTCAATTCCTTGCAAGATGGCATTTCTGTGCCCGGCAATTACTACCTGACCCGGTGAATTGAAGTTGGCCGGCTCAAGAGATTCTCCTTTACCTTGGTTTGTGATGTCATGACATATTGTTTCGATGATTTCATCGTCTAATCCGAGAATTGCTGCCATTCCACCCACACCTTCCGGTACAGCCTGTTGCATAGCTTGCGCACGGAAGCGCACCAGTGATAAGGCATCGGTAAAACTCAGCGTCTCGGCTGCAACCAACGCGGTGTATTCGCCCAGGCTATGGCCGGCCAGGAATTCCGGTTTGCCGCCTTCTAAACTGTTCCATGCACGATACACAGCCACCCCTGCAGTTAACATGAGCGGTTGTGTATTGATCGTGAGATTGAGGTCATCCGCCGGTCCATTATTTACCATGGACCAGAAGTCCTGCTTGAGGATGTCGGATGCTTCCTGAAAGGTTTCTTGAACGATGGGTAAATCCGTATACCCATTCATCATTCCAACGGATTGTGATCCTTGACCTGGAAATACAAATGCAAATTTCATAAATTACCAGCGCAGTAATACTGCTCCCCACGTAAACCCGCCACCGACACCCTCCAATAGGATCAGTTGATCGGGCTGAATGCGTCCGTCACGTACCGCCATGTCAAGCGCGAGCGGAATGGAAGCCGCAGAAGTATTACCATGTTTGTCTACAGCTACCACCACTTTATCCATGGGTAATCCCAGTTTTTTTGCCGTTGATTGAATAATCCGGATATTGGCTTGATGAGGAATTAACCAATCGATATCTGTCGTCTGTAAGTTATTCTTGGCTATAGCTTCTTGTACTACTTCTTCCAGTACTTTGACAGCAAATTTAAAAACGGTATTGCCCTCCATGTTGATGTAGGGTGTACCTTGTACTTTTCCACCGCTGATGCAACCCGGCGCTGATAAGATATTACTATAGCTGCCATTGGCATGAAGATGAGTGGATAAAATGCCTGGTTGATCACTTTGTGAAAGTACTACTGCACCGGCACCATCACCAAATAAAACACAGGTGCTACGATCGTTCCAGTCAAGTATTTTAGAATAGATTTCGGTGCCGACTACTAAAGCATTCCGGTACTTACCTGAAGTCACGAACATGTCGGCGGTTGCCAACGCATAAACAAAACCACTACAGACGGCCTGCACATCAAATGCCGGGCAATTTTCTATGCCGAGTTTCTTTTGCAGAATACAAGCAGTGCTCGGAAAGATCATGTCCGGTGTCGTGGTGGCGACAATGATGAGATCGATATCTTTGTTGGTTACACCAGCAGCCTTCATAGCATTCTGGCATGCATAGAACGCCAAATCGCTGGCTACCTGATCCTCACTGGCAATATGCCGCTGGGTGATACCTGTGCGCGTTCGTATCCATTCGTCACTGGTATCCATCATGCGTTCCAGATCAAAGTTGGTGAGAATTTTTTCCGGTAAATAACTACCTGTTCCAGTAATTCTTGAATACATTATTTTATAATTTCTTTTGAAGAGGTCTGAGAATGCCGGGAAAACTCGGCTACCCGTTCACTGATATGCCGCAGCATCCCGCCACGTACTTCTTCAGCGGCGCGTTTTATGGCAAAACCAAACGCATATTTATCTGCAGAACCATGACTTTTAATCACAATGCCGCGTAAGCCCAGGAAACTGGCGCCATTGTAACGGCGATGATCGACGCGGCGTTTAAAGGAATTGATGACCGGCATCGCGATGACACCAGCTAATTTGGTGAGTAAATTGCGCCTGAATTCTTCGCGCAGGTAAGTTGCCAGCATTTGTGCCAGACCTTCTGAAGTTTTTAGGGTGATATTGCCAACAAATCCATCACAAACCACGACATCAGTTGTTCCCTTATAAATGTCTGTGCCTTCAACATTACCATAAAAATTAAGACCGCTATTGCGTAGTAGCTCAGCCGCTTGTTTAACTATTTCATTTCCCTTGATTTCTTCTTCACCAATGTTGAGCAAACCAACGCTTGGGGAGGCTTTATTTTCCACGGAGGATACCAGCGAAGCGCCCATGAGACCAAACTGAAACAAGTGCTCCGCTGTGCAGTCGACGTTAGCACCCAAATCCAATACATACGTGTGACCGGTAATAGTGGGTAATATGACGGCGAGTGCTGGGCGGTCAACACCTGGGATTGTCTTTAATACAAACCGGGAAGTTGCTAGCAATGCGCCCGTATTTCCAGCACTGATACAAGCTTGTGCTTCACCGGTTTTAACGAGATTAATGGAAACGCGCATTGAAGAGTCTTTCTTGCTTCGCAGGGCGACTGCAGGGGATTCATCCATGCTGACAACTTCACTCGCTGGATGTAATCGAATTCTCGGACCAAATTCAGAGTTTGCGGCGCGTAATTCTGCCGCAATGGCATCAGGAATGCCGACAAGAATAATATTGGCCTCAGGATCGCTGCGCAAATATTCAACCGCTGAAGGAACCGTTACGTGCGGGCCATGATCACCGCCCATACAGTCTATTGCTACAGTAATATCCAATTTCAGTGCTCTTGTGGCTGGGAGAAACTATATATTTAGTGCGGTTTGTAGCAATAGATATTATGTTTAATCGTTTTTGGTTTTAACAACTTTCTTGCCACGATAATATCCATTAGGGCTAATATGGTGACGTAAATGAATCTCTCCAGTACTTGATTCAACAGCTAATGGCGGATTAGTCAGAAAATCATGCGAACGGTGCATGCCGCGTTTCGAAGGGGATTTTTTATTTTGTTGAACTGCCATGTGAATAACTCCTTGAACTCAATTTGTCTTTTTTAATGCCAATAATGCTGCAAAAGGATGTGCTGATTGTGTTTTGTTGGGCAGGCTATCATTGATTGATTCCAATTCCTGCATGCTGCATTCACCTTCTGCGTGACGTGATGAAATCGATAAACTGAGAATTACCTCATCCTCAATTAGAGCTGATTATATCCATATCAGGTGTTGCTAAAATCGCATCAGCGGTATCGTCTTCGTCAGCTTGCTCCAGTTCCGCCTCATTCTTCGCCAGTACTAAGAATGTCTGTAAATCAACTGTATGTGATTAATTTTCCTAGACAACGCTGGCAACTAAGATGTATTTTGCCTTTGATTTCCAAATGCAGGATGGGCTTTTCATTCTTGTCAAACTGACCACTGATTTGGAAGATTAGCTCCCCTTCTTTGTCAAACAGAAAATCATGCAAACGCACAAGCGCATCCACCGGGATTTTACCATGATGTATGCCCGCATTCTGAACAAAATCTAAGGGGTCTATCACAAAGCTTACAGACATAAGCCGCGCATGTTATATTTTTTACTCTTAAGTGTCAAAAAATCAGAAGAAAAATCAGAAGGAAATTTTGAAAACACAAAACATTACCCCGAAAGTGATATTGGGATCCAGCTCGATTTATCGTAAGGAACTGCTCCAGCGCCTGCAAATTCCATTTGAAACGACCAATCCTCAGATTAATGAAACACCGTTACCCAATGAATTGCCCGAAGAAACCGCCGCACGATTGGCTGAAGCCAAAGCACGCGCAGTTGCTAAAACTCACCCGCAGGCCCTGATTATAGGTTCTGATCAAGTGGCGGCATTGGGAGATATCCGCCTTGGGAAGCCGCTGAACCACACCAATGCTACCGAACAGCTCAGACGAGTCCGTGGTAAGGAAGTTGTTTTTTACACAGCTTTATGTCTCCTGAATAGCTTTACGGACCGGCTGCAAATGCGTGTTATTCCTTATCATGTGAAATTCCGGCAATTCAGTGATCAACAAATTGAAAATTATCTGCTTAAAGAACAACCTTACCATTGTGCGGGTAGTGCAAAATCTGAAGGGCTTGGCATTGCACTGATTGAGCAGATGACTGGAGATGATCCGAACGGACTAATTGGATTGCCGCTCATTGCTTTGGTCGACATGCTAGCTCAAGAAGGAATGGAAGTTATTTGAAAATGGAGTTTGTTGCAGAAGCTTTTGAATTGCAAATATGTTAATAATGTGGAATCATTATACATTGAGTGAAACTTTCACTTATTATAAATCAAGCCCCTATGCGGAATTACTCTACTTATCCGGTCATCCTTATGCTGATTGTCAGTATACTGACGAATGGGCTGAGTTTGTCCTTCAGAGGAGAAGTATTTGCGCACGAGCTGGATCATATCCGCCAGGCGCTGTCTTCTGATCCCGCGACACATCTGGAGTTGCACCGGAACAATGTGGCTAGAGACAGTGCTGATCTTGATGCGGCAACGCATTTATGTCTGCATTCGGCGGGGCAGTATCAACCTTTTTTCTTTAACTCTTTTCCTCTGATACCTGATCAGATCGTCACAGAAGTTTTAACCGTATTTATTTCCGCTATTATTCCTGAAACAATTCCCGAACTCCCGCTTCGCCCTCCTCGCAACATCTCTCTAAGCTAGATTTTTAAATTGTGTTGTTTTTGGATCGTTTCTTCGATCCATAGCATCGCAAAAACAGGACATTCAATCTCGGCGAATAACCTGTTTTGATAGGCTTAAGCAATGCGGAGGACTTCTATGAAATTAAGCGATCTGTTGATAGCATTACGCTATTTGGCAGCACCAGGATTACGGGTCATGCTGCTGGGTTCTATTCTCTTACTGAGTTTCTCAGTTCAGATAAAGAACGCCGGTGCTGATTCTTTTAACAAACTGTCTAGCGGGAAAAATGATTATCTGGCTGATTCGGTAAATAGCGATGATAAAAATGATCTTACTTTACGTGACGCAATTAGTCTTGCACTGCTTCAAAATCCGGAATTGGCAGCTTTTTCCAAGGAAATTCGTGCGTTGGAAGGGGCAACACTGCAGGCTGGTTTGCTGAGAAATCCGGAGCTGTCAGTAAACGTTGAGAATATCGGAAACATACAAAAGCTGAGTGGCGATATCAATTCAGCTCATGCGGTAGCGCAGGAAGTAGTTCAGCAGCTCACGACCATCCGGGTCGGGCAATTAATTGAACTGGGTGGCAAGCGTGCCGCTCGGGTCAGTGCGGCACTATTGGGTGAAGATCTGGCCGCCAAGGATTATGAAATCCGGCGTGTAGAAATTATTGCCAGAGTGGCCAATGTGTATACGGAAGTACTCGCTGCGCAAGAGCGGCTCAGGCTTGCTGAAGAAACCCGGCAAGTTGCGCAAAACGTGGTTAATAGCGTGACCGAACGTGTGCAAGGCGGGAAAGTGGCACCTATCGAAGAAACTAGGGTTAAGGTGGGATTGTCGACTACGCGTATTGAATATGAGCAAGCGCAACGGGATTTAATATCAGCTCGCAGGCGACTGGCGCTGCTATGGGACAACTCCTCTCCGCAATTCAATAGAGCTTTAGGGAATCTTGAAATATTGATTCCCCCTCCTAGTTTCCAAATGTTAGAGGAACGTGTATTAAATAACCCAATGGCGCTACGTGCGATGAAGAATATTGAACAACGTAAAGCGTTGCTGGAAGTAGAGCAAACTCGCCGCATCCCTAACCTCACCATTAACGCAGGCGTTGTGCATCATGCGCTACTGGGTGGTAACACGGCTGTGGCTAGCGTGATGATCCCATTACCGTTATTCGATCGTAATCAAGGAAATATCAAAGATGCTTATCAGCGCGTGGACAAAGCCGTCGATGAGCAATCCGCGATGGAGTTGCGATTGAAGACTGAGCTCACGCAGTCTTATGAAATGATGTCAGCGGTATGGAATGAAATTAATATATTGCGTGACGAGGTATTGCCCGGAGCCAAAAGTGCTTTTCATGTGATGCGCAGGGGCTATGAATTGGGGAAGTTTGGTTTGCTGGAGATGTTGGATGCGCAACGTATTCTATTTCAGAACCAGATTCTCTATGTGCGTGCATTGGCAAACTATCAGCGCCTGGTGAATGACATCGAGCGCCTGATTGCGGGGCCTATCGATAGTGTTAAGCCGAATCATGAAATCAACATACGCCAACCGTAGCGGCGGGAAAAAGGTTAAGGATTAAATTATGAACAAAGCGCGATGGATGCCAATCCTGATTGTGATTGCCATAGGGATTGTAGCAGGTGGGTTGATTCTAACGCTGGATAAGCCTTCTACGGTGCCAGCAGATGCGGTGAACGCCAATACCAATGAGAAATTAGCTGAAAATCAACCGGGTATTGGACCAAGAGGCGGTAAGTTATTCACCGATAATGATTTTGGGGTGGAGCTGACTATCTTCGAGAAAGGCGTGCCGCCACAGTTCCGGATCTATCTGTATGAAAAGGGTAAGATGTTGCCACCAACTGCTGCCAATCTCGCAATTACATTATCCCGGCTGGGAGCACCCGCACAATTGTTCAAATTTACTCCCGAAGCGGATTATCTGCTGGGAGACCAAGTAGTGGAAGAGCCGCATTCATTCGATATTGCCATTGCAGCTGAACGCAATGGCAAAGTAATGCGCTGGAGTGACAGCCAGATTGAGGGGCGGGTGGAAATTCCGGATGCCATGCTAAAAAGCATGGGTGTTGTGCTTTTGACAGCAGGGCCAGCCATCATCAAGCCAAAACTCAAACTGCCGGGTGAAGTGACATTCAACGAGCACACCATTGTACGAGTAGTGCCGCGGGTTGCTGGTATGGTGACTGCCGTTCATGGGCATCATGGTCAGCACGTGAAAAAAGGCGAGGTGTTGGCGGTTCTCGAAAGTCCGATGCTGGCGGATTTACGCAGTCAATATTATGTTGCCAAGAAGCGGCTGGGTTTGACAAGGGCCACCTACGAGCGTGAGAAACAATTATGGGAAGAAAAGATTAGCGCTAAGCAGGATTTTCTTTTGGCGCAGGAGTTATGGAATGAAGCGGAGATTGCACTGGAGTTGGCTGCTACCAAGCTGATTGCACTGGGTGTGCAACCTGAATCCAATCATTCAAAGACAACTATTTCGCGTTATGAAATACGTTCCCCCATTTCCGGGGTCATTATTGCCAAAGCCATCGCATTGGGTGAAGTAGTTAAAGAAGACCGGGAAATTTATACTGTCGCAGATATCTCCACCGTGTGGACGGCTATTACGGTTTATCCAAAAGATCTGAATGTGGTTAGGGAGGGTCAGAAAGTAGCAGTGAAAGCGACTGCTTACGATGTGGAAAGCGAAGGAATCGTTACCTATATTTCGACGTTAATCGGCGGGCAAACCCGTACCGCAACAGCCCGAGTCGAGTTGGATAATCAAGCGGGCAAATGGCGCCCCGGTATGTTTGTGAATGCGGAATTGGTGGCGGAAGAAATCCAGGTTCCTGTGGCTGTTTCAGTGGCTGCCATTCAAACGCTGCGCGATTGGTCAGTGGTATTTGGCCGTTATGATCAGTATTTCGAGGTTCGGCCCTTAGAATTGGGACGTAATGATGGCGAAATGGTTGAAGTGCTGAAGGGGTTGACTTCCGGAGAGCAATACGCGAGCGGTAACAGTTTTGCCATCAAGGCTGAACTGGGTAAAGCAGGCGCAAGTCACGACCATTAAACCGATGATCTAATCGAGGCGACCATCATGTTCGAACGCATTCTACATTTTTCCATTTATCAGCGCGCCATCGTGCTGATGGCCGTGATGATGATGGCCATCATCGGCGTTTACAGCTACCAAAAATTACCCATTGATGCGGTGCCTGATATCACCAATGTGCAAGTCCAAATCAATACCAACGCGCCGGGTTATTCGCCGGTTGAGGCGGAGCAACGCATTACGTTTCCGATCGAAACCATCATGGCGGGTTTGCCCCATCTCGACTATACCCGCTCAATTTCACGGTATGGGTTGTCGCAGGTCACGGTGATTTTCAAAGACGGCACCGATGTTTATTTCGCGCGCCAGCAGGTCAGTCAACGCATCCAAGAGGCGAAAGGCCGGTTACCCATCGGCATTGAGCCGATGATGGGGCCGATTTCCACCGGCCTGGGTGAAATCTTCATGTGGACTGTCGATGCCAAGCCGGGTGCAAAAAAACCGGATGGCTCGGAATATACAACCACCGATTTGCGTGAAATCCAGGATTGGGTCATCCGGCCGCAATTGCGCATGGTGAAGGGTGTGACAGAAATCAACACAGTGGGCGGCTATGTCAAACAGTTTCATGTGGTGCCGTACCCGGAGAAAATGATTTCTTTCGGGCTCGGATTAGCCGATCTGGTGACTGCCTTGGAACGTAACAACCTGAATGTGGGGGCCGGTTATATTGAAAAAAGCGGGGAGCAGTATCTGGTTCGCATACCGGGGCAAATCGCTAATCTGAACGAAATCGGCAACATTATCCTGGGTTCCAGGCAAGGAACGCCGATCCGTGTCAAGGATGTCGCGGATATTTTGATCGGCAAGGAATTACGTGCCGGCGCAGCCACGCAGAACGGCAAAGAAGTTGTGCTGGGTACGGTGCATATGCTGATTGGGGAAAATAGCCGCCTCGTCGCTCAGGCTGCAGCCAAGAAATTAGAGGAAATCAATCGCAATTTACCGGAAGGCATCGTGACAACACCGGTCTATGACCGCACTACTTTGGTGGATAAAACCATTCATACGGTGGCGAAAAATCTGCTGGAAGGCGCGGCACTGGTGATTGTGGTCTTGCTGCTGTTTCTCGGCAACATGCGCGCGGCACTGATTGCGGCGTTTGTGATTCCGCTGTCGATGCTGTTTACGTTCACCGGCATGGTGACCAATCATGTCAGCGCCAACCTGATGAGTCTGGGGGCGATTGATTTCGGCATTATCGTGGATGGCGCCATTGTCATTGTCGAAAACAGTATCCGTCGGCTGGCGCATGAACAAATGCGGCTGGGACGGGAATTGACGCTTACTGAACGTCTCGAACTGGTGTTTGATGCTTCCAAGGAAGCGCGGCGGGTGCTGATCTATGGTGAGCTGATCATTATTATCGTCTATTTACCCATTTTCGCATTGACCGGGGTCGAAGGGAAAATGTTCCATCCGATGGCGCTCACGGTGGTGACTGCATTGATTGGTGCGATGATTCTCTCCCTGACCTTTGTTCCGGCAGCGATTGCATTCTTCTTGTCCGGTAAAGTAAAAGAAACAGAGAGTCCGGTAATGGTATGGGCCAGAAAAGCCTATGTGCCGGTATTGAAAGCAACGATGAACAACCGCGAACTCACGGTTACCATTGCGATCGTCATTGTCATCTTGTCGAGCCTGTTGACGACGCGCATTGGCAGTGAGTTTGTACCCAGCTTGAACGAAGGCGATATCGCATTGCATGCCATCCGTATTCCGGGGACCAGTCTGACCACAGCAATTGAAATGCAGAATGAGCTGGAGGAAACGATCAAAACATTTCCGGAAGTCGATCGCGTGTTCTCCAAAATCGGTACCGCTGAAATTGCCACCGACCCAATGCCGCCGAGTGTCGCGGATATTTTTATCATCCTGAAACCGCAATCGGAATGGGCCGGTGCCCATCACACCAAGGCAGAGCTCATCGCCGCGATGGAACAGGCGGTTCGGAAGGTTCCAGGGAATAACTATGAATTCACCCAGCCGATACAAATGCGCTTTAATGAACTGCTTTCGGGTGTGCGTGCCGATGTCGCCGTTAAAGTATTTGGCGATGATATGGATACCTTACTGGCTTTAGGCGAAGCCATAGAAAAGCAGCTTAAAACCGTTCCCGGCGCTGCGGATGTGCGAACGGAACAAATTACCGGTTTGCCGGTTCTTTCCATCCAGATGGATCGCGCAAAAATGGCGCGGTATGGCCTGAATGGCCGCGATGTGCAAGATGTCGTCGCCATGTCGGTGGGCGGTAGAAGCACCGGGATGATTTTTGAAGGCGACCGGCGCTTCGATCTACAAATCCGTTTGCCGGAACATTTGCGGGCCGATATTGAAGCACTGAAACGTCTGCCCATCAGCGTTCCGATGCAAAGTGTGGCTGTGGCTGCCAATGCGCCACAAGCTGCACAAGCGGCCCAACCGGTTGTGCCGGTTTTTGTCACTTTAGGAGAAGTGGCCAACTTCGAGATCACTCAGGGCCCCAATCAAGTCAGCCGGGAAAATGGTAAGCGCAGGATAGTGATTACCGCCAATGTGCGCGGCCGTGATCTGGGTTCGTTCGTCCACGACGCCGAACAACTGATCGCAAAAAAAGTACCAATCCCACTGGGATACTGGACAACCTGGGGCGGCCAGTTTGAACAAATGATTTCCGCAGCGCACCGCCTGCAGATCGTGATTCCGCTAGCGCTTGGCTTGATTTTTATACTGTTGTACACGATGTTCGGTAACGTGCGCGATGGGCTGCTCATGTTCACCGGCGTTCCCTTTGCCTTAACCGGCGGCATCTTCGCGTTATGGCTGCGTGATATTCCACTTTCTATCTCCGCCGGAGTCGGATTTATCGCGCTATCCGGCGTAGCGGTTCTGAACGGCCTGGTGATGCTGGCATTTATTCGCGGGTTGAGAGAAAAAGAAGGATTATCTTTGGATGATGCGATTCAAACCGGCGCATTGACTCGGCTGCGCCCGGTTCTGATGACGGCCTTAGTGGCGTCGATCGGTTTCCTGCCGATGGCACTGGCTACCGGTACCGGCGCGGAAGTACAACGGCCTTTGGCCACGGTGGTGATCGGCGGGATTTTATCGTCAACGGCATTAACGCTGCTGGTGTTGCCGGTGTTGTACCGGATTGTGCATGGGCGGGATTCAACTGGTATGAACAGTTAGGAACTAAAGTAGATTTTCTTATTAAGAAAATCTGCGATAGCTCCTAATTTTTATTTTTCGAAGTAGGGGTTGTTGAATGATTTGCTACCGTTAAGAAAAAAATCAATCCAATTTTCCTATGCCATGATTTTATTTGGTTCCACAGATAGATACTGCTTGCTCAGCAGTTGCAGTTGAGCCGCCTAACACTTTGCTCAAACTGTCTAGACATTGTTTCCTTGCCAAATAACTACTACTTTCCTGAATTCCTTGGGAAACATTTTGTGCCGCGACGCCAGTAGAGAACATTTTTCCTAGTGATACACCTGCTGATATGCCATCTGAAGTATCAGTGGACTTATTTAGCTTGGTTCCTGAATCAAAACTTCCAAAAACAGAGTAAGCATCCGATTTTCCTTCAATCTCTTCCAATTTTTTAGATTCCTTTCTAAGGAGAGTATCTGCTTGGTCCCGCACTAATTTTGCAGCCTCTTGTGTACTAGCAAGGTCATTTTTTGTTTGAGTAGCTATTTCAGGTCTTAATTTTGCTATCTCAGTTTCAATTACATCTCGTTCTTCTTTAATTTTTAATAATTCCTCATTTTTCGTCTTGTCATTCTCAAGCTCAGATATCTTTTTTTTATAATCTTCAAGTTTCGCAATTGAGGTAGTTAATTGTTTAGTCCCGCAATTAAGTGGTGTATTCTATCATCAATTGGAAGAGGAAAGACGATGGGA
>CXWL01000521.1_pt1 | contig 17697 bp, 15 predicted proteins | sample 590931 | NCBI WGS metagenome assembly CXWL01 (sample SAMEA3498368, study PRJEB10139) | groundwater metagenome | biome: water well; material: biofilm material | place: Germany | collected 2015-04-27 | reverse complement strand
CGGGACGGGTGAGGATGCCGGCATCCAGTAGTGCCGTGACATCACCATGCACGGCCTTGACATCGCGACCAACACGCCGCGCCACCTCTCGGATTGAGACCGGGCCGGCCCCGCAGAGGGCTTTGAGCAGCTCCCAGCGCTTGGCCGTGAGCACCTGCCACAGCAACTCTGGCGTGGCGAAACCAATATGCGCCGCGCGCTCAGCGCGGCCTGTCTTCATGACTCGCGACGCGTCGGCGAGCGTGTCTTCCAGCGAACGCACTTCAAGAACGACCGTTTTCATCATTCCACCTCACAATGTCAGCATTAAAGTCGGCCATCAATTGATCCGGCGTAGAGAACGCATACGGCGCTTCCACCGTGCCAACGTGCCGGTGATCACCTTTGTTGCGTTCGTTGTCGTACCGCAGCACACACTCGCCGGCGACGATGTAGGCTACCCGATACTTGAAGCCGTGCGCCGATGGCGGCACAGGTTGCGGCACGCGCCACACCGCCATGTCGACGAATGCATCGGGAGCGAGCACGACTCGCCGGCGAATCAGCAGAACAGCCCTCATGTTGGAGATGATAACAACGCCCCATCATGTTGTCAATAACTCCAACATGCAGAACCACCACGCGAATGCAGAACCGCTCTCCTGAACACGAGACCATGCTATGCGGACATTCGGTGCCAATGCTCCGCCATCGAGGGAGAGAGCATGTGTATCTGGTCTGTTTGGTTTGTTTGATTCATCTGGTTGGTTTCGTGTGTCTAGTTGGTTTCGTTCCTTGAACGAGACGAACCAGAAGAACCAGATAGACGAGATAAACCCATCGGCAGCATGGTGGGCTAGACCGTCAGATGCGGGCGAGGCATAGACAGGCGCGACCGGCGACGAACGAGGAGAAGGCCAACAAGCAGAGCTATTCCGAAAAAAGCCCCAGCAACCTATTCCATCGTGACACCGTTCATCAGAGAAATGGGCCGCGCCCAGCAGATGCGAAACCAGAAGGAGCGTGACACTGAAGCGACAGGATCACCGACAGAAACAGACTCCCGGGACCTGTTCCTTCTTCGAGCCCCACCCGCCCGCGTTGCGGCTCTACCGAGGAAGGTCCTCACCCGACAAGAGACGTTGCGCCTGGGTGATCGCATCCAGGAGCGCATCTCGTTCTTCTTGCCTCTTCTTCGATGCAGGCACAGTCGCCACAAACCCTTTCGCTGCAGCCGTCAGAGTCTGCAGCAGCTCCACCATGCCACCCTGCGTCGGGACCTGCGACGTCGACGCCGCACGGGCGAGCCTCCGCCGGGGCCCAACATACATTTGCGGCGCAACCGGATTATCTTTGATCAACTCGGGTCGTCGAAATACTCCCATGATGTCTCCTCACCAGCAGACCAAGACGAATAATCTGCACACTCTACTCGATTCGCAGCGGGAATTGCATCGGGATGTGAGCGCGGGGGGAGGCCGTTTGGTCTATCTGGTTGGTTTCGTTCCTTGAACTAGAGCAACCAGATCAACCACATGAACCAGAAGAACCAGACAAACCAGATAGACTGGGTAAACGAGATAGACCCGTCTGCAGCCTGTGGGGATGAAACGTCAGAGGCAGGCGATGCGTGAGCCGGCGTGACGGACGACGAAAGACGAAAAAGCGGTCGAGGCTGGGGCTCACACAAGGAAAAGACTCCCGGTACATTCTTATCTCCCCGAGACCATCGGTGGTTGTCGGCAGCGAGAACAGCTACCCCGACTCCATCGTTCAGCACCAGACTGCTTTTCGGTCATACTTCGGTCGGTTGATGGCGCAATCGCGCGACTCATCGCGCGAGCTTCTTTTTGATACCAGCCAGGTTCTCAGGGGTCGATCGCACCCGTATCGTGAGTCCCTCGGCATCATAGGCTTCGGACAAGATACGCATCCGGGCGCGGATCTCTGCCACGACCCCTTGAGCCGTAAACGGAATCCGTAACTCCTCGTCGATCATATCACTCTCGAAGTACCCCATAATGCGCTCACGGAGCGCCTGCAGATCGTCCTTGCTTCTCGTGGACAGAAAAAAGGCGTCCGGATATTCCGCCTTCAGGGCCGCGAGCTCGTCCGGTCCGAGACGATCTTGTTTATTCAACACCACGAGGCTGGGAATGTCCGTGGCGCCAACTTCGGCTAACACCGTCCGCGTGACGTCGAGTTGGGACCGAAAGGAGGGATCTGAGGCATCGACGACAAACAGCAACAGCGAGGCACAGGCCGCTTCATCCAGCGTCGACTTGAACGACGCCACCAGGTCATGCGGGAGTTTTTTGATAAATCCTACCGTATCGGACATGAGCACTTTGGGACGCGTGTCAGGATAGAGTGGCCGGATCGTGGTATCGAGTGTGGCGAACAGCTTGTCGGCCACGAGCACATCGATGCCCGTCATCGCGCGCATCAGCGAGGATTTGCCGGCATTGGTGTACCCGACGAGCGCGACCGTCAGTTCGTGTTCCCGTCTCGCGCGGCGCGTCTGATGCTCGTCCCCGATCGACGCCAATTCGGTCCTGAGTTCTTTCAGGCGATCACGGATTCTGCGCTTATCGAGCTCAAGGCTCGTCTCTCCTGACCCTTTGGCTCCGACCCCCCCGCCTTGCCGCTCGCTGCCACCACCGGTTTCACGCAAACGTGGCGCAAGATAATTGAGCCGCGCGATCTCCACCTGGAGCCGGGCCGCTCTGGTCCGCGCGTGCCGGCTGAAAATCTCAATGATGACACCGGTACGATCGAGCACCGGCACGCCGGCGGCACTTTCAAGATTTTTCAACTGGGACGGCGACAGATCACAGTCCACGATGACGATCTGCGCCTGTTCACGAGGGGCGGGGGCGGCCTCGAGAGTGTCATCCGAATCGTCGTCTTCTGATTCTTCCGTGACGTCCGAGGCTTCAGCCTCGCGCTTCGAGGCCGCTTTGTGCATCGGCCGTTCAAACGCCACCGCGACTTTCCCGGAACCACCGGTCCACTGTGCCAATTCGGCGAGTTTTCCCTGACCCAGGACCGCCGCATATTTATCGGAACTACGTCTTTGCGTCACGTGGCCCACGACATGGTACCCGAGAGTTTTCACAAGACGGGTGAGCTCTTGCAGAGAGCTGTCCAGCTCCTCCACGGTCACACGAGGGGTGCGGATCGCCACAAGAACGGCATTCAATTGTGTGGGCGTCGACATCGATGGATTATCCTTGGCTACAGATTGGTGAGGGGTGTGTATCTTATCAGGAAATTTCATGTTCAGGTCAGTTCGCGTCGCAGGATCTCTCTAGACGTCGAGCGATCATGCCCGTGCCAACCTGATAAGGATGAGATAGCCCGGAGAGGACAAGGCAAGCAAAGGCCGTTGCGGCGGCGAGAAGCAAATCCCAACCCTTTTGGGCTTCCTTTCCAGAGAGCTCGCAGTTTGAGATAGCCTCATTCCACGTCATGCAGTACAATTGCTTCTACCAAGAGGGCTAGCCGCGATGAAGAACAAGCCACTCATTGACACTAACCCGCATCTCAAGATTCCGGCGAAATACCGGAAGGCCTTGATCGCCAACGTCGCCAGCTCGACGGCGGTCGAGACTGGAGCCTCCATCGAATCCATCGCCCGCATCCTGACTGAAACGAAGACGTCATCGCCGGTTAAGAAGACAAACGGCTCTGCTCGATAATCTCCTCGAACACANNTGCCCGTTCCCGCCATCCCACTGAAATCTAAGAGAGGCAGTCCTGCCTGGAGCGCCATCAATGACGACAGCACACGGGCGAGGCGGCCATTTCCATCACGAAACGGATGGATCAGCACCAGCTCGACATGCGTTTCCGCCAGCGCATGAACAACGTCAGATGGGTTTACAAACATGCAGGGCGTATAGCGCCGCAATACCTCCCGTTCAAACTGTTCCATCAAGGCAGGCACCTGCGCAGCAGCAGCGAACGGAAATCCATCTTTACTGACATTCACCTGCCGATAGTGCCCAGCCCATTCATAGATGCCGCCAAGCCAAGACCGGTGACAGCCACAGAGATCCTGGGCCGTAAACCGATGCGTCTCGCCATAGGATCTGACCAGTACGTCCATCGCCTGCTCAAGGGCTCTGGCCTCTGCCTCGTCCATGACCTCCTTCGACGTAATCCCCAGCAGATTCTTGAGCACCAGCCCATTGGAACCTGGCTCACACTGTGCCTCCGGCAAGCCGGACACATCGTAGCGATCATCAGCGGTCACAAAAGCCTCGTGAAAGAGTCGTAACAGTTAGGCTGTTACGGCAGGATACCTCGACACCGATATTTTGGGAAGCGTCTGAAGGCAGGATGGTCTGTCTGGTCTATAGAGCCTGCGGGACGAGCGGGACTAGCGAGACGAGGGAAGACTCTGTCTGGTTGGTTTCGTTCCTTGAACGAAACCAACCACATGAACCAGAAGAACCAGATAGACCAGATGAACCAGATAGACAGGATACGCTCGGCCCCTGCACGCCCCCTCACACTTCATCGAACCTGGCCTCTAGCGGCAGCGAGGTCATCGGTGATGGCATGCGGGGAGAAAAGACTCCCGATCCATTTTTTGTTCCCAGGATCACTTGGCAGCGGCTCTACCCTGTCCGCTTATCTACCCAAACAGCTGTTCAAGTAACTGTTCCCGGGTGATATCAAAATGTGCGGCCACATCGGCGAGAATGGCCGAGAGGGTCCCGATGCGAAGCGGAGTATGTTGGGGGATCGTGAGATGATGCTCGCCATGCTCATAGGTAGTCAGTCGAAGGTGACTACGGCTTGACGGGTAATCGAGTAACCGAGCTTGCGAAGAGCCTGAGCGAGATCACTTCCGGACAGATCGCGGGGAAGCCTCATACGGCGATAACTTCCTCGCGGACGTGGTGCAGGCGGACGACCTTGGGAGCCTGGCCCTCCTCAAAGTGACAACGAACCGCTTCACGGACTTTCGCCGGCAATTCCGCCAGCGTGTCCGCTTCCGTGAAGATCGACTGCCCGAGCGCGCGTGCGATATACCCGCCCTCAGGAGCCTCTTCTACCACAAAGATCAATTCGCTCATGGCCATGTCTCATCAGAGGTTTCTGTTGCACAGGGTAGTCCCGCACACAGCCAATGTCCAGCCTGCAACAGCGTAGCGCAGGAGCGCGACGAGACGTTGACTTACCCACGCTCTAAACTCAGCACCAAGGACCCAACACTCAGCACTGTTCTTCGCCGTCGTCGGCCTGTGAGGACGGACCGCAGATGCGGGAAGGGCGATGAGACATGGCGAAGGGCCCGGTCTGTTCTTCCCATCTGTCCATTGTGGTAGCCTGTGAAGGAAAGAGATCGATCCCATCAACCTGCTGGCCACCGGCTTTGGCCGAGTGCCCAGTCCGACAAGAGCGGGAGGGAAATCTGGATAGATGATGCGTCTCGTCTTGCTGTTGCTCCTGGTCACGGTTGTCATATTGGGTCCGCAGCTCTGGACCAGGCGGGTGTTTGCCCGGCATAGTGCGCCCCGCTCGGACTACCCTGGAACGGGCGGAGAGTTGGCCCGGCATCTGCTCAATCGATTCAACATGCAACACATCACAGTCGAACCGACCGAGCTGGGCGACCACTACGATCCTGTAACCAAAGCCATCCGCCTGACGCCCGATATTTTCGGTGGCAAATCTCTCACGGCCATTACCGTGGCAGCTCACGAGGTCGGGCATGCCATGCAAGACCACATGGGCTACCAACCGCTCGCAGAGCGCACCAGGCTCGTGCGGATCGCGCAGGGAGCGGAAAAGGTCGGAGTGGTCATCATGATGGGCATTCCAATCGCGGCGGCACTCGCACGAACCCCGGTCGCAGGTGTCGTCGTTATGGTGGCCGGATTGGCGACGATGGGAATCTCCACGCTGGTCCACCTCGTCACACTCCCGGTCGAGTGGGACGCCAGCTTCAAGCGTGCCCTTCCCGTACTCCGGCAAGGCAGTTACCTCTCGCCTGAAGACGAGCAAGGGGCTCGCCGCATCCTCACCGCAGCCGCACTCACCTACGTGGCGGCCTCCCTTGCCAGTCTGCTCAACCTCTGGCGCTGGATCGCCTTCCTCCGGCGATAGGCTCCGCCCCTTCACGCACACCCTCAAATAATCGAACCTGGTTCAAAGCGGCTTCGAAGTCGTCGGGGATGGCGGACAGTGAGAAAAGACTCCCGGCCCATTTGTTTCCCGCGGTCTACAGAAAGCCTCCACGAGGCTGGGGATTCACGGTGAGAAAAGATTCTCGGCTCCATAAATTTTATCCCATAAGCAGGCTCTTAGCTTTTTCGACGTACTTCTCTTTGCAATACACCCGATAGGTATATTCCTTTTCAGGGATATTGCGCACAATGGTCGTAAATCCTCGAAGCTCATGCACTCCGTAGTATTTTCTCTGTGGATCTTTTCGTAATACCTTTAGAAAACAATTGGACTGATTCAATTTGGGTCCTTTATTCTGAAATTCATCTTCCTTAAACTTGACACGGCTTTGAGTTAATCGACGCCGATATCTCTCCCACCGTTTAACCGCACTTGTCGTTTTCTTTCCCACGGAAGCGGCACGCTCTTCATAAACTCTTTTGTAGAGCTTACGTTCAATAAAGAGTTTTTCGGCTATTTCTTTGACCTCGCCCACCCCATCGTCCACCTTCCGATTTCGCAACATTTGAATAAACGTGTGGTCATCAAGTCCAAGAAATCGGCCGAGAAGCTGCTTGGTTGTCCGGCAACCCGTGTACCATTTCCACCGGACACGCTGGAGTCGTATTCGAATCTGGGCCAGCATCGCATTGCAGGCTCTATTCGTCTTATGACCATAAATTTGAGCGTGCATCTGATATCGAGAAAGCAGTAGATCTTCAAGCGCCCCTAGCCCGCTATAACGAACGGCAATTCTTAATTCTTTGGTGTCTGTACGACTGTACGCGCACATGCTTTTAAGAATACGGTCCGGATCATAAAGCCCATAGTTCACACCGCACATATGGGAATCTCTAAGCAGATAGTCCATGCGATCGACATCGACATCACTCGACAGAATATCCCGAAAAAGTCCCTCAACTTTACAGTGCGGAATATTCAGCTGATCTGAAGGCTCGATGCCATCGTCTATGATGGCACAAACGTCTTTTGCCATCTTGCGCGAATCAATTCCGAAGGCTTGAATTATCTGTGTGCAATCCAGGATGACACGAGTGGCGATCACACACGAGAGCACCTCATGACGTATAGGCTTCTGGGAGTCCGGCCCACGGAACTTCAAGAGCCTCGCGTTTATGTGATCAAATGAAGGTTCCTTGGTTATAGATTTCATTTCCGATGCAGATGGAAAAAAATCATCAAACAGGTGGCTTAGGGGGCCATGTCCAATATCATGAAAAAGTGCTGCCGCACGAAGAACAATTCTGAAATAGTTGTCGTCTGAAAGCGCTTGTATGGCTTCTTTCATGGCAACACCGTCAACTCTGTACGACTTTTGGTAAACTCCCCGTGACTCCCCTGTTCTGCAGATCTGTTCTTGGTTCTTGATGACCGCCGTCAGAAACTTTTCAGCAAGGCACATAACGCCAATGCTATGGTCAAAGCGCGTATGATTGGCGGAAGGAAAAATGAGATAGAGGAGAGAGTTCTGCCTTAGCCCATGAAGGCGCTGAAATAAGCCATGGTCTATGATTGCTTTTTCTATCGCCCCGAAAGTAACCGCGCCATGGATTGGATCTTGAACGGTGTGGCGTCCGGAATCATACTCGCAAACAATCATTGTCAGATCTCCGTTCGGCAGGGTGAACTCACGCCGCCCACTTACGCCCCTGTGCGGCATGGTCGAGCATCATTTCAAATACGTTGTCGCATTTCTCTTTGAAGAGCACGCGGTCGAAGCTTTCTGGGAGGTTTTGGTCCAGCACCTGCTCCACGGCTGCACGTACCACTTTCGCGCTCTGTGAGTCTTTGTACCAGTCCTGCACTAGGACCTTCGGGTGTTCTTCGAGTAGGCGATGCAGCAACGATTTGGCAGCGAGTTTGACCTTCTGGGTTTCCTCTTGGGTCATCGTGTCTTTTTTCAATAAATCAAACAGCTCCAGCTCGTCCTCAGTTAGGCCATCGCGCACATGCCGTTCGTCCTCGTCCTTCATAGTTTGTGCGAATTTCATCAAGTCGTCGAAGTAGTTTTCGTTCGAGGAGCCACCAGCGTTATAGGTATCGATGATCTGCTGGAGCCGTTGAGCGAAGTCAGTGCGGGTACGGTTCTGCTGAAGCATCTGGTCCAGCTTGTGTTGAATAAAGGCGCGCAGATCGGCGATTTCGATATTCTTATATTTTGTTTCCTTAAAGTCTTCTTTTAGCTTTTCAAAGTCGATCTTGCTGAGGTCCCAGATTCTTCCTTGTTTGATTTGGAGGTAGCGAGCCTCTTCCTCTTTAACACCAATCGCTTCCGATGGATCGACCACCACGCTTTCATCCAGCAACTGGCCAATGCGCAGGCTCACCGCATCGATATCCTTCTGCTCGATAATGCTATCGATCACGCCGCGCAAATATTGAAATACCGCGACATAACGCACCGCGTCCTTGCCAAGAATTTCCGGCTTGCAGGCTTCGAATAGCGAAGTGATGGTGTTTTCGTAGACGTTGAAAGCTTTACGCCACTCGTCCTTACCCAACAACGTATCGGCATATTGGTTAAACCGACCGACGTTCTTGAACACATCCTTGGTTTGGAAAATATCTCCCAGCGCCACACCCTTCTCCTGGCAAAACGCTAAGCCTTGCTGGATCGAGTCATCGAGCAGCGTGAACAGCTCAGCCTTTTCCTTAACCGGCGGCTCGGCCAATCCATCCTGCCCCTGAGCGTAGTCTTTCAACGCCTTCTTCATGTTGCGGAAGACGTTGTAGTAGTCAACGATCTCGCCGTTTGTCTTCGTGACCCCGTTGATCTGGTAAGACGTCACTCGGTTAGCCCGAGCGATCGTCTGCATCAGGGTGTGGTCCTTCATTGGCTTGTCGAGATACATCGTCGACACAGTCGGGGCATCGAAACCGGTCAGCCACATGGCGCACACGAACACCAGTTGTAGAGGGTGTTCCGGGTCCTTGAAGTTGTATTCGACATCGTGCCCGTGCTCATCCAGCCGATTCAGACGTTCTCGATGGGGCTTGATGTCCAGTTTCTGGTCCGCAAACTTCTGTTCCTCCCCGGCCTCTTCGCTGACGATCACCGCCATTTCCACGCTGCGCATGTAGTCCAAGATCTTTTTCAATCGCGCCTTCTCGATGTCGCTGGCAGAGTGGGCCATCTTCCCCAGCAGGCTCTTCAGTTCCTCTTTCCACAGCCGCTGCACCTTGTCGTACATCTTGACTGCCGTGAACTTGTCGACACAGACCATAATGCCCTTGCCGAGATACCCCCGGCGTGGAAAGTGATAGACGATATCCCGAGCGATGGTCTCCAGGCGGTCATCGCGCTTGATGACCTCCACCTCCTGCGAGAATTTCCCTTCCAGCTTGGCTTGCTGCGCTTCGTCCAGGTTCTCGTCTTCCAGAATTTCATAGAACTCGTCGCTCAGGTTCTCGTTCTGGATCAGCACCTCCGGCACGCGCTTTCCGTAGTACAGCGGCACCGTGGCGCCGTCGTCCATGGACTGCTGAAAGTTGTACTCGCTGACGTAATCGCCGAACCAGGCATTAGTCTTCCGCTCGCGCCCGAGCAGCGGCGTGCCCGTAAAGGCCAGGTATTGCGCCTTGGGCAGGCCCTTGCGCATATTCTCAGCCAGCGACTTGTACTGGGTGCGGTGCGCCTCGTCGACAATCACGATGATGTCATCGCGATCAGATAGCAGCGGATACGCCAGACCTTGTGGCCATCGGAACTTATGAATCAGGGTAAACACAATGCGCTTGTTCTGCCCAAGGTACCTGCGCATCTCTTCGCTGTTGCGGGGCTGTGCGGCCTCGTGTTTCTTGACGGTATCGGTGTCCAGAAAGTTTCTGTAGATCTGGCCGTCCAAGTCCTCACGGTCGGTGACCACCACGAAGGTGAAGTTGCCGGTGAGCTTCCGAAAGATCTTGCGCGCATAGAAGATCATGGAAAAACTTTTGCCCGAGCCCTGCGTGTGCCAGAACACACCCAGCTTGCCCTGCTTCTCCTTACGATCCAGAAACACCCGGTAGGCGTTGTTCACACCAATGAACTGGTGATTCTGGGCGATGATCTTCTGAGTGTCCTTGTGATAAACGACGAAGTTCTCAATGTAGTCGAGAAGCTTGGCTTGCTCGCACAAGCCGGCGACGGCTAGCTCCAGGCTCGTGCCCTCATCCTTGATGCGTTTGCGATCGACTTTTTCCTTCTCGTCCTCCACTCGCAGCCATTTAAAGAAATGCTCCCACCCGGCGGTAATGCTACCCACCTTGGTCTCGATGGCATTGGAGAGGATGCAAAATGCGTTCGTAAGAAACAGTTGTGGGATATCTTGCTTATAGTTGGTGAGATTGTCGTCAAACGCGGTTCTCAACTTAACGTTGGAGTTCTTGAGCTCGATAAACACCAGCGGAATGCCGTTCACGTAAAGCAGAATGTCCGGTCGCCGGTAATAGCGCTCACCCTTGATCCAGAGCTGGGACACTGCCAGAAAGCGGTTGTGGGATGAATCGTTGAAGTCGATCACCCGCACCCGTTCCTGTTCGTTCTGGCCCTGGGAGGTCTCGAACTCAACCGGGATGCCATCACGGATCAGCTCCTCCACCTCACGGTTGGCGGCAATCGGCGACATAGCACGCCGCTTGTCCATCAAGCGAGCCAGCGCATCGTCGATGATCGACTCGGGAATTCGGGGGTTCAGACGCACCGCCGCTTCCCTCAATCGCTCCAATAAAATAACATCGCGCTTATCGGCGCGACCTGAACGATCATTCAGGTCTTCAGCGTCAGCTGAGTAGCAGTTCAACAGCTCAAAGCCAAAGTTCTGCTTCAGCTTTTGCAGTATTGCCTGCTCGATGTCGTCTTCGGAGATGAAGTTAGGCATGAACAGCTTCTGATTCTTGTTCTTTGGTTTCGTTCAGCATGCTGGATGGAAACTGGATGTCGAGGCTTTCGACCGGGAGTTTTCCGGAAATCAGACGTGGCAATATTTTATTGCGCTCACCGACTAGTAGTTCATTTGCTTCCAGTAGCGTTGAAGCATGAAGAAATACCGGTGTAACCGCGTCGTTGAATTGCTCGACCAGCTCGTTTTTTGGCATCAAGATCGGAACAGTCTTGAAGGTGTCAACAATGATGTTGTCGAAGACGCCGGACTTGGATACGCCTTTGACGTAGGTGATTGCGTTTCGGATTGTCAGGAAATGGAAGAAAACTCGTCCCTGGACCTTCGGTACCAAGGCATAACAAGACTGATTCATTGCCATCGCACGGTTGGCAAGTGCTAGCTTACCAACGGTACCTCGTGCGGTAATGAAGATAGTGTCTTTCGGATAAAGCCTGCTATTGCATGAATTCAATCCCTTCTCGGTAATATTCTTCTCAGTTTTTATGACGTAGTAGTTTTCGGTGGCGTCTTTCGGTGTAAAGAAAGGTATTTCTCCATCCCAATATGCGGGCATGTCGGTCTTAGGAGTGCCTCCGCTCAATACGTCGAAAACTTGGCTGCTGGCCATTTCTCTCCACCCTGCAGGCATCCCCTTCACGAACTCAGTCTGCGCATGCCCGGGAAATCGCATCCGCACGAACCACTCACGGTAGATTTCCTCGGCCATTTTCTCCAGCAATGCGATGCGCCGCCGGTTGTTTTCAATCAGGTCGTCATAAGTGGAGAGGATGGCAGCAATTTTCTCTTGCGCCTGTTTCTTTGGAAACAGCACCTTTATCTTATGAATATGATTTCTATTCAGCGTTGGATTTGACGACCCTGTATCAAAGGTCTCTAAGTGCAAGGTCTGCAAAAAGTAGTAGACTAAACGACGGTCATTGCCCTTGAAGTCCTTGACCCATAAGGTTGTGTCATGAGGCCAATAATTGTCTTTCAGGTAATGTACCGTCCCAAGTGTCCCCTTGCGACCAATTACCACTCCTGGCCCCTTGATTTTCCATTGGTTGTGGTAACTAGAGACCCCTGATGAGGAAACAATTGGGATGTCTCCTTCGGTCTGCTCATCTTTCGTGATGTCGAATCCACGTTGAAATGTAACGACATCACCAAGCTTGCTTTCAGTAAAGCTTGATTCCTGGCGTATGGGTTTCATTCGTCCCCCGTCACCTGTCGAACATTGTGGGCGATCACGGCCTCCAGCCCGCGCGCCTCGCCATTCAGTCTAGTCACCTCGTCATTTATCGCCAGCAGGTCGGTGACAAACTCCTCTTCTGTCTTGCCATCTTCCTCAATCACTACACCGACATAGCGCCCTGGATTGAGTGAGTAATCCTGCTCCTTTACTTCTGCTGGCGTAGCCAGCTTGCACAAGCCGGTGACGTCTTCATATTCCGCCTTGGGGAAGCGATCTTCCAGCCAGTAAATGTGCTTGTAGTAGCTCTCAGCGGTTTTCACTTCTTCATGCAGCGCATTGAGCGCGGTCTTGAGTGCCTTGGTCTTCCTGTCGGTGGTAGTGCGTTTACCTTCGGCCCTGGCCTGTTCGGCCTGCTCCTTTTCGTGATGGCGCACGGTCTTGTCCAGCGCTTTCAGCCCTTCGTGCAGGGCGGCGAAGAAGGGATCGAATGCCGCGCGTAGCGTGTGCTGGTCCTGGTTTTTCTTGTCGACTGATTTCTCTTTGATGTTTTTTTCAATATAGCCCTCGTATTGCTTTTGCAGCCTTGGCAAGGCTGACCATTGCTTGACTAAATCTGCCACCGACTCCTTGGCGCTTGCGTCTTCCAGCACTTCCAGCAGTTGTTGAGTGATCGGCTCGACACGGGTTTTGTTCTCGACGAGCTTTTTCATGCCTTGCGAGAAATAGCGGTCGATCAGCTTGACGAATTCCTCGCGCCGGCCTTTGTGTAGGCGGCTGATGATGGCAATATTCTGAATCTGGTCTTCGGAGAACTCACGGTGCGCGCGGTCGATTTGGGTGAATATGTTGCGCGTGTCGATGAACAGGATTCGGTCGTCCTGCTTGGCCTTGTCAAAAAACCACAGCGTGGCCGGCAGGGTGACTGTGTAGAACATGTTGGACGGCAAAGTGAGCATGCCGTAGATCAGGTTCTTCTCAATGAGCGTCTTGCGGATGTCGGCCTCGGAGTGGCGGGCATCGGAAGCCGAGTTGGCCATGACCAGCGCCGCGCGACCCTTGGGCTTCAGGGATGTAGCAAACAGGCTAATCCACAAGTAGTTGGCGTTCGGAACGGTTTCCTTCCCCTGATCCTTCTTCTTGGCCTTACCCTTGTTGCGCGGAATGCCGTAGGTATTGAAGCGCTTATCCTTCTCCACGGTGCTCAGGGGCACGTCGTCCACGTTGAACGGTGGATTTGCCAGCACGTAGTCGAATTTCCCGAAACTGCCGTAGGGGTCTTCGGAATAGGTATTGGCCTGTTTGATTTCACCACGCAGACCGTTGACCGCGAGGTTCATCTTAGCCAGCCTGACGGTTTCCAGAGCCTTTTCCTGGCCGCAGACATAGATATCGCCGGCGTCGCCATTGGCGAGTTCGCTGCGGTGCTGTTCGATGAAGTGCGCAGATTGCACGAACATGCCTCCAGAACCGCAAGCGGGGTCGAACACCTTGCCGTTGTGTGGCTCGATGATTTCCACCATCAAACGCACCACCGAGCGAGGCGTGAAGAACTCGCCGCCACCCTGGCCTTCTGCCAAGGCAAAGTTGCCGAGGAAGTATTCATAGATCTGTCCGAATACATCGCCGCTGGCATCGGCTGGGATGTCGGCAAAGCTCTTCAATAACTGCTTGGGGATGGTCTTGTCGGTGCGTGTAAGGCTGATATAGGCATCCTTCGGCAACACACCTTGTAGCTCCGGCTTGAACTCCTCGATGGCGGTCATTGCCTGCTTGATGGCCTTGGCGATGTCCTTCTCTTCCGGCAGTTTCAGCAGGTATTCGTAGCGAGCCTGGTCCGGCAGATAGAAGCCGCATTTCTCGATAGCGATCTCGGAGATGGGTTTTTCTCGCCGAGTGCCTTTGAGTTTGCTGTACTCCTCCAGGATCGCCTTTTCGTGTTGCCGGTATTTATTGTCGGCAAACTTGAGAAAGATCAAACCGAGAACCGGCGTGGAGTATTCACTGGATTTGAGATCCGAGTTAGCGCGCAAGTTGTCGGCTGCTGCCCAGAGGTCTTTTTCGAGTTGTTTTAGTGCTGCTGATGTCATGTGTCGCTCTTACTGTGGGTCTTCGCTGGTGCTGGTTTGATCCGTTCGCGGACTTGATCTTTGGGGGTGAACATGCGGCGCAGAATACCTGTATTCCCCCGAGAAATCACGCCCCCCAAAGGGATGACTCCTCGGGAGTGCTGGGTTCTGGGTACTGAGTCCTGGGTGCTGAGTCCTGGGTGCTGAGTCCTGAGCAATGAGGCGGGACGAGGGCTGGTTCATCTGGTCTATAGAGCCTGCGAGACACGCGGGACGAGCGGGAAAGGCGAGACACATGGGACAGGGCTGAATCAGGTGAGTTTGTACTGGCCTGATTTCTGGGTGCCGCTTCGCTGGACCAGCCCTGCTTCCAGGAGCGGATTCAACAGATCCATGGCTCCCTGTTTGGAGACCCGCAGGCTCTCGCGAATTTCTTTGGGCGTCATCGACCGGCGGTCCTTGAGCAGCCGCAGTAACTGCTCTTGTCGCGGACGCAGCATCACCTTCTTCGGTGCGGCGCTTGCCCCAAGATGCTGAATCCGCGTCCAGACTCGATCGAGCGTCACCCGTAGGGCACGCGCAGAATACTCGATCCATTCCGTGAGGTCGTTCCCCTGTTTCCGCACGTTTGCCAATGCCGCATAATAGGCGGGGCGATCCTCCCCGTACACTTCGTCGACCGAAAAGATATGGTGTGTATCGAATCCCCGGCGATAGAGCTCCCATAGTGCGAGGGCTCGCCCTGTCCGTCCATTGCCGTCAGCGAACGGATGGATGTCTTCAAATTGGTAGTGGAGAATGGCTGAGGAGATCACCGGCGACCACTCCCGCGCAGGCTCATTCCACCACGCCAGAAGTTCTGCCATGCATCCACTCACTAACTGCGGCGCAGGCGGCGTATACCGGCCCACATAGACCTGAATGTCGCGATACCGGCCCGCGTCACCTTGGTCCATCACTCCAGCAGCCAGTATCTTGTGGAGCGTGAACACATCCCGATGGATAATGCGTTTCTTCTCGGCATGACGCTCAATATACCGAAGCCCTGCGAGACAATTCAGGACTTCACGTTGTGCCCGAGGCGGTTCGGCAGGCAGTTCATGCCCGCCCTCGATGAGCCGGACCTGCTCCAGCGTCAAGGGATTGCCTTCTATCGCCGTTGAGCTATGGGTGTTTCTCACGCGCGCATCGCGTTGAAGGCTCGGCATCCACGGAACCTGGACTGTCGCGGCGAGAATTCTCTCCCGCAACACGGCAATTGTTTCCAGTTCGCCGACCACCTGAGCCGACACGGTAAACTGCGGCTGATACGACATGCCTTACAGGGTAACTAATAGGTCAAGTATGAGTCAAGTTATGAGTCAACCACACACCAGTCCAAACATCTTTGTTCATGAAGATTATCGATTGACCCACGTCCTGACAAGCTGTGCGCGCAATGCTAGAGGCTCGGTGCTGAGCGATGAGGCGGGACGAGGGCTGGTTCATCTGGTCTATCGCGCCGCGCGAGAAGGGCGAGGTGAGCGGGAAAGGCGAGACGTGGGGATAGTCTGTCTCGTTTGTCTGGTTGGCCGGACCGGACATTCAACCAGAAGAACCAGACAGACCAAATGAACCAGAGAGACCGGGGGACAACATGCCTCCTGCGGATTTTGACGCGGCCAACGGTTCTTCGGACATTCCACAGGAAGTTGCGTGAAACCCCACCTGGGATGCGTTGCTCAGGTCTTGGCGTATCCGACAACAGAACAAAGGCCCTGCAACACTCGTTGTAGCGTCAGTGGAGATACGGTGCCGAAGGTTTTCACGATGCTGCTTTCGGACAGAGTAAAGACTTTGTCGAACCTGATCCAACAGGCTTTCGGAAGTGTGCCTTCCACCAAGTCTGCTGTCTCGACTGGCATTGCAAAGCTAGGCTGGGCGACGGAGGTGACGGCCAGCCCGACGAAGTCAGCGTGACGATCCGGTGAAGTCAGAACCATCACAGGCCGTTTCTTGGTTGACTGCAGATCCGAGAAGGGAAACGGAATGAGGACAAGCTCGCCGGGTTTACACGGCATTCCAGACCTCGTCGTCCTGGTTGTCCCATACGTGGCGCATGACCGGCTCCTGCGCCTGCTTTAATTCTTCGGTGAGGCGATCTCTCAGTCCATGTTTGATTTCAATGTACTCGATGAAATCCAGCACTTCCTGCGCGAGTGTGTCCGGGAGCTTTTGCGCTTCTTTGAAGATTCGCTCGGCTGTCGACATATCGCCCATCCTCTCTTTGGCCGCCAAGGCCATGTTTACCGCTCTATTATGGTCCGAGGGTCCTATGGAAACAACCGATACCCGTTGCCTCGCTCACGCTCTCGCGCAAACGGCGCATGCTCGTCGGATGATCCTATGCCGAGATTCGTATGAATGCGGTCATCTCTCATAAGGGGACGGCTTCAGCATGGATTTTCTGATCGAGGTAGGGACTGAGGCCCTGATCGGTCAGGACGTCGACTTTGCGCTGCAGCAAGGTTTCAAGCTCTTGGCTGAGCTCGATGAGATCGAGCAAGCTGCGATCGCTATTCATTTCGACGAGGAAGTCGACATCACTGTCTGGACGCGCCTCTCCCCTCGCCACGGACCCGAAGACCCGCACGTTGTGAGCTCCATGTGCCTGCGCGAGGCGCAGGATTTCCGGTCGTTTGAGTGTGAGTAAATCTGCAATACCCATTCTGACCCCCTCTAAAGCCGCTCGCCCTTGAAGGATACCCATTTGCCCACGTTCTGACAAGCTGTACTCACGAAATACTGGGGGCTCGGTTCTGAGTGCTGAGTGGTGAGCGAGAAGCGTGAGACGAGCGGGAATGGCGAAAAGTGCGGTATGGGATGAGCCGGATAGGCTGGGCTGGAAGGCATTCCCTCCTATCTCCTTTTTCCTCCGACCAATCACCCTTACAGGGATGCGTTCGGCTTTCGCGCACGTGACCGGAGGAGCGAGGTATCCGCCAGCGCCGAGCCGGGAAGGAAAGCTGGAACTGACCAAGGCACAGGGTCGCTCGACTCTGGCCGCGGGAATTCCAGAAGGTTTCCACCCGGCGACGCCCGCGCGGATCGCGACGGAGGTCCGGAAGCGAAGCCCGAAAGCATTCCTGTCCTCCCCCTATACTTTCTGAATTCGCAGCGTCTTGCTGATCATCAGGGTCCCGGAGAGGACAAACAGGAGGGACAGGGGATGGAGGTCGCAGGGCCCGAGGGTCCAGGCACCCCCATAGAGGTGTGTGCCCAGCCGATCCTGCCAGGCGGCCCAGGCGAGGACGCCGGTCAAGAGTACCGTGGTGGGAATGGGGGTGCCTTCGAAATAGGCGACTTTGTCCGCCCCCTCGGAGAGGCGCTCGGCGGTGACGTTGTACCGGGCCAG
>CXWL01026011.1_pt1 | contig 17702 bp, 11 predicted proteins | sample 590931 | NCBI WGS metagenome assembly CXWL01 (sample SAMEA3498368, study PRJEB10139) | groundwater metagenome | biome: water well; material: biofilm material | place: Germany | collected 2015-04-27 | reverse complement strand
GCCGCATCCACGTCGCTCCGAAAGCTCACATCAATCCACTCATCCGGCATCACAACACCAGCCAATTGACGAGAACAGCCCCATCCAGTAAGGTCAGCGCTATGCTCCAACACCAGCCCGTGACACCGTTACCGAAAGCCCATGCGCTGACCCGCCTGGTGGCGAAACTCGACCGCATGATCGCCCTGGCTACCGCTGCTAGTTCCACCATCACCCGCTGGCGTCTGATCCTGTTCATCGTCGGAGCGATCTGCACGGTAGCCCTCTACAAAACGGGATGGTATCAAGCCGGCAATGGATCGCTCATCGCCTTTGTCGCCCTGTTTTTGGTTGTGGCCGTCTATCATAACAGGCTCGAAAGTCGCTTGCACCGGCTTCGTCTCTGGAAACAAATCAAGCTCGTGCACCTGGCACGACTCCGGCTGGATTGGTCCCATATCCCTGCTCGTCCGTCGAATGCTCCCGATCACCACCCCTATGCCAAAGACTTGGATCTCGTCGGCCCCCACTCGCTGCTTCATCTGCTCGACACGACCGTCTCTTCCTACGGGCAAGCGAGGTTAGGATCATGGCTGCTTGAGCAGCCGCCAAAACCGGACCAGTGGCTCTTGCGCCGCAGCCTCGTGCAAGAACTCATTCCGAAATCGTTGTTTCGCGATCGGCTGGGGCTCGAAGCTCAGCTCATCGGCGAACAGGAGATCAACGGACGACGACTCGAAGCCGTCTTGCAACATACAGTCGGATTTCCTCACCTCACGACCGTCTTAGCGATTCAAACCCTGCTGGCTGCCGCCACCATCGGACTCGGATTGAGTGCGCTGCTCGACTGGCTCCCGAATTATTGGATGTGGTCCTTCGCACCCTATGCTTTACTCTACTTCTGGACCGATCAGGGCGAAGAGTTATTGGAGCATGCGGTGGGCGTGCATCTCGAACTGGAGAAACTCGGAGCCGTACTGGGGTTTGTCGAACGGCACGCCCGGCCTCGCCGCTCCGCGCTCGCCGGTCTGTGGGAGCCGCTGCTTGCGCCAGGCATCAATCCGCCCCAGCTTGTCCGTCAAGCGGCCCGTACCCTGCACGCGATCAGCGTCAAAGCCCACCCGCTCATCCATCTGGCCATCAACGCGCTCTGCCCCTGGGACTTGTGGTTCACCTACCGGCTCCAACAGATTCAGGCTCAGGTGACCGCCCATCTGCCGACCTGGCTGGACCGATTGGCCGAGGTCGACGCAGCCTCGGCGCTCGCCACGTTTGCGGNNCTCTTGGTCAAGGAGCTCGGCCACCCGCTGATTCCTGAGACACACCGGGTCTCGAACGATCTCGCCCTTGAAACCTTGGGAGCCGTGCTCCTGGTGACTGGATCGAATATGTCAGGGAAAAGTACTTTCCTGCGAACACTGGGCATCAATCTGTGCCTTGCCCAGGCAGGCGCTCCAGTCTGCGCCGGCCTTTTCGAATGGACGTGGTTGCGCCTCGCCACCTGCATCCGCGTGGATGACTCGCTCGAAGCCGGCCTGTCGTTTTTCTATGCCGAGGTGAAACGCCTCAAAAGCCTGCTCGATGAGACGGCGGATCGATCCAAGGCACCGGTCGTCTTCCTGATCGATGAAATCTTCAAAGGCACCAACAATCGTGAACGATTGATCGGGAGCCGGTCCTTCATTACCGCCCTCTCGCAAGGCAATGGCTTCGGTTTGGTCACCACCCACGATCTGGAATTGACCGATCTCGACAAGACGGTGCCCGGATTGCGAAACGCCCACTTTCAGGAAACGGTGGCAGCCGGCGCGTTGCAATTCGACTATAAGCTCAGACCCGGTCCCTGTCCCACAACCAATGCATTGCGGATTATGGAGTTGGAGGGGTTGCCGGTGCCTCCGCCTCAGACCTGACCGTTGTTACCTTTTTATTCCGCTCCTGCTGTGCTATGACTCTGCGCACGATTCGGGCGCATTCACCGGTTTGAGGAGCGCCATGAGCATCCAGCCTTGGATTACCTGCCTGCAAAGCGGAATGCTGATCCGCCATCTCGAAGCTCGCTACCCTGAACAGGCATCGAAAGTCGATCTCAAACGGGTTATGGGGGTAGCCGAATCGTTCCAGGAAATTCAGGATGCCCGCGCGTTCCTGACTGATGCAAGCAATTGGGTCCCCGTTTCGGTCTTTCGCGAATTGATCAAGGCCTGTGAGCTGGCGTCCGGCGAGAAAGACTTCACCTATCTGGCCGCTCTGGCCTACTATGAAACCGTCAAGACGGAGTCCCCGACACTTATTGAAACGATTGCGATCCTCCTCAACGACGTAGAATCGGTCTTTCGTTCTATCGGCAACTGGGCCTCGGCCTACACGAACTACCTTCAACTTCAGTCATTCGTCTGTCCGGATGAAGCACAGACCTTACACATTCTGTCCCGCAACTTGCCGCCGTTCGATCCTGTACTTGGGAATATGCGTCTGGTGCAAGGCAATCTCGAAGGCACTGCGAAACTGGATCCCTCCGTCGAAACCGCCATCTGCGAAGAGGCCTACTCACAACTCCGCTTAGAAACCCTAGTCAATGAGTTCGGCGACGCCTACGCTATGACCACGAAGAACGATCGATGCACTGTGGCTCGCAAATCGACAGGCGAAGTCGTGATCACGGGACGAACGATTCGTCTCGTTCATACGCTGATTCCCATCAAAGCCGATCGTATTCCCGCTCCGCATGGTTCCGACGAACAACTTGTCGCCACACTTGAGGGGAAGGACCATCTCTCGGTCTGGACGGCTGAAGAGCCGGCCCGAATATCTAAGGCACAATTCCCCAAACAAGACGATCACTGCACCGCTATCCGCATCGAACATGGCGGTACCCTCTCGGCTGGATCACTCAGCACCACAATCAAGGCCGGCTCGATCTATAACGCGCCATATACACATTATCGCCTGCGTTGGACGAATCGCCCGCCACAGGCGAACAACACCGCTGTCGCCGGCCGCGCGGACCTCATGATGGACCGGCGCGCCTTCGCATTCCAGCTCTTTACCCATTTGAAAAACCTGCAGACGACACATCGGCACATGCTCACCATGTTCCTCCACAATGTGGAGCTGGCGCAGGAGAATGTCCAACTCAAGCAGGAGCTGTCTGCGCAACAAGAAACCGGCGGCATCATCGGCAAGAGCGCCCTCCTTCAAGATCTTCTTTCCCTGATCAAAACCATTGCGCCCTCGGACACCACCGTGTTGGTGACCGGAGAAACAGGGACGGGGAAAGAACTCGCCGCCCGGTTGATCCACCAACTGAGCCGACGCAAGAACCGCCGCTTTGTCGCCGTGAATTGTGGAGCACTGCCCGAAACACTCTTGGAAAGCGAGTTGTTCGGGCACGAGAAAGGTTCGTTCACCGGCGCGATAGCCCAAAAGAAAGGTAAATTCGAGCTCGCCGAGGGAGGCACCCTGTTCCTCGACGAGATCGGGGACATTTCACCCGCAGTGCAGGTGAAATTGCTCCGAGTGCTTCAAGAACGAGAGTTTCAGCGCGTCGGAGGAACGAGCGATCTCAAAGCGAACATCCGGCTGATCGCCGCCACGAATCGAGATCTCCTGGCAATGATGGAGCAGAAGCAGTTTCGACAAGACCTGTTCTATCGTTTGAATGTCATTCAGCTCTATGTCCCGGCCTTGCGGGAACGTCCGGAGGATATTGCTGAACTGGCCCAGCATTTTGTCCAGCGATTCGCCGAGAAAACCGGAATATCCATCGCAGGCTTGACTCCGGATGCACTGAAGCTCTGCCTGTCCTACAAATGGCCGGGCAACATCCGCGAGCTGGAGAATGTCATGGAGCGCGCCGTGACTTTGACGCCGGAAGGCAAGAAATGGATCACTCCTGACCTGCTCCCGAACAATCTACGCTCGACGACGGAATCGGCACCCTCGCTCGATCTTGCCGAGCTCGTGGACCGTGTTGACTGGAGTGCGCTGCTTAAAACCCTAGAGACACGAGGATCGCTCACCGGGCTCTTGAACTACCTCGAGTGGACCATCACGCGCCGCGCCGTCGCCGAATACGGCGGCAACAAGAGCCGCGCTGCAAAGATTTTGGGACGTACCTATCGTTGGTTGCGAAAACTCGAAAGCAAGATGATGGAATCGAAACCCTCACCGGGCACCTCCCCCAAACGGCGATAGCTGGATGACCTGGTCTGGGAAAAATCATCCGGACCCGTTAAGGGAAGGGGGGGCAGATCACTGCTGACCAGCTAAAACTTAATCCATCGGATGGAAGACAGCATAAGCATGGCAAGAACAACATACACAACAAGCAACACACTGGTGAGATAGCCATCTAAAGATGCAGATATAAGCCCAAAGTACACGAGCGGAATAAAGACGCTGTTATAGGTCACAGGCATTCCGGTAAACGATGTCTCCGAGTATGGCATGGCGTGGAAACGAGCCAGCCGAAGAATGGCAGCGACAACAAAGGCCAGCAAGACGATCATATGCAAAGGGCTCGTCATGCCCACGCAATACGCAAACACCACTGGTGCGACGCCGAAGGAGACGATATCTGTGACCGTGTCAAGCACGGAGCCAAACTGTTTGTTCTTCCGGTTCACGGCTCGAGCGATTTTCCCATCAAGGTAGTCGCAAATCACTGACGCCAGCATCAACGAGGCCGCGAGAGCAAAATGCTGCTCGATAGCCTGAAACATGGCAATCACAGCCGCAATCCCACTTAGGAGGGTGACGTAATCGGGAAGTTCTATGAACTGCCAGATCTTCATGACCGTCCTCAGTCAAACCAGTCGTACAACCTACTCCATGTGCGAATCACTCGCCCTAAGAACTTCTGTGGCCGATAGGTATGGATCATGGAATACATCGAGAAGCGATTCAGAATGAGGTCGCGGAGCGCTAACCGAAAACCATGAACCCAAGTGTTTGGGTCGATCGCCTGTCCTGAGGCCTCTTGAAGACAAGTGCGATGCAGGTTCAGGTAGGCGAGCACTTCTTCCCTCGTCGCACGTGGAGACAGAATAAAGCAGAGTAGCTCAGCCAAGTCATGCTGCGGAACACCCAGCGTTGCTAGCTCCCAGTCGTATGCACAGAGTCGCAATCCCCGATCTGTCTTCTTGAAAAGGATGTTCCGAGGATTGAAGTCGTTGTGGATCAGTGTCCGAGGCATTTTCTCGAAGTCGGGCCACCACTCGTCAACTGTGGCAACCAGATTCTCCTGGATCGCAGGCACGGTCGCATCGACCCACTCGCCGAAGTATCTTTTAGAGTGGCTGGCCAGAGCGGTCCATAATTCATGCATTAAGGCCATGTCTGTGGACGTAGAGATTGGGCCAAGCCAGTCTTTCGCGAGGAGTTCAGGCTCTTTCCCATACCAAACCGAATGAATATCAGCCAGTCCCCGTACTGCAGCCTCAATAGCCGCAGGATTCCACCCACTAATGTCCTCTACCGCATCTTTTAGAACGACATCTTCAAGCCACTCGAGCAGTATGACCCAGGTCTGCCTCTCGTCGTCACGCAATGTTCCATAGACTGTCGGTACATATTGGGTAAAGCGGCGATCGTCTTGCTCGTAGATTCCGAGTTCACGAAGGTGGCTGCCTGCCAATCCTATCCGATTGACATGGCGTGCAAAGGCCTGACCCAGTGCGTCACCACACATCGCCGCCACCTGTGCTCCGACCTCCATAACCTGCCTATCCTTTGGTTTTATTTTCGCGGCTAGATAAAGTAGACGCGGTGCAGTGCCGCTACCGCTGCCGTCGTCCAGTTTGACTGAATACTTCAGGAGTCCAGTCGCTCTACGGTATTTCCACGAGGTGAGTTCAGAAATTATGCTGTGGTTTGTTGCCATTGGGTCTTGCTGCGTGTGTAACACTCTTATCCGTTCATCCCTATAGAAGCGCTGCAGAAGTCTTTCAAGCATTGGAGCGTCCGGCGGAAGCGCAACATCCCGGTCCCCCTTGATAACCCCCTGCGGTGGGTGAGGAAGGAACCCTCGTTCCGTATATGAAGAGAAATAGATGTCGAGCAATTGAGCATTCAGAGGAGGGCAATCCGTGTGCGTGTCGGAAAGAGCCTGGCGTGTTTGGATCGTAGAAACCCGACTCCTTCTCCCTTCTTCGTATAGCTCAGGCAAAGTTAGTCCATCGTTCCCATCCAGGCGATCGAAAAAGAAGGAACGCAACGGGTGCAATGGGTGGGTAGCGATTCCGGAGACTTTCTCAAGCTGCTCAAGCCAGGATCGGTAAGGAATCAACGTGGTCGGATAGCCGAACAAATTCATCCACAGTATAAATTCCCTCCAGTGTCGCGGTTGGTGATTTGTGAGATGGAACACTCGAAAAGGCGAGCGTCCCTCTTCCGACAATCTGACAATGGCATGTGCGACATAGTCGACCGGGCAACAATCTAAGATCCAATCGAGATCGGGTGCACACCTCATGTGGATGCAGGCCTTGATCACCCGGGACAAGATATCATCCGTGTTGGAGACACCGGATCGCGCATCCCCGGAGATCAGCGATGGGCGATAGATTGTAACTGGAAGACCCCGTTCAGCAGCCCGACGAACCAGAGTTTCTGAGACACACTTCGTCTGGGCATATCCGAGATCCAGACCGTCCAAATACGGGAGCATATCTTCCCATTCATAGACCTCTCGAGGGCCTGTGGTTGAATAGCAAACGGCGAGGCTCGAGACAAAATGAAATGCCTTGCGTTTGGAGGTCGAGGCAAGCCTCAATAACTCAATGGTGCCTCTGACATTGACAGGTCTCAGTTGAGAATATGGTGAAACCCAGTCTACATCTGCCGCACAATGATAAATGGCGTCGATGCCTTGGGTAAGACTCTGCAAATCGACTGGCGATAGACCGAGGGTGGGCTCCTCGAGATCGCCCTCGATCACATGAAGACGCGACTTGAAGGATGCAGCAGGCAGTCCAATTGATAATAGGGCTTGTGCAAGGCGGGTGCCTCCGTCAGTCGTTGCGCCCCTCCGAACCAGGCAATAGACATCGGCTGTCGTTTCATTCAAGAGCGCACGCGCGAGGTATCGGCCCAGAAATCCTGTGGCACCGGTGATGAGGATTGAGCGAACTTCTCCAGCAGGTGTGGCCGAGCCTGGCTGGATGTCTGATGGTAAGAGGCAGTCGGCTAAGGCTGGTAAGAGTTGGTCACATCGATCTTCGGCTTGTAGGGCTGATGCGCCTTTCCCGCACTGCACAAACCCGACATAGGATTCGAGGGCTTCGATTGTTTGATACTCCCTGAGCAGCGAGTCCGGGACTGGCTGCTTGAGCCGCTCAGCCATCATGCCTGCGACCTGAATGGCAGCCAACGAATCCAACCCATAGCGACCCAGCGGAACTCCCCCATCGATTTCGCTCGGGTCAAGGGTCAAACACTCGGCCACAATCTCTTTTATCCAATGTGTGGTCCGTAAGCCCATGTGGAGGTTCGAGGATTCTTTCATCGTGATTCTTCCAGCGAAATAGCGGGACTGACATGCTCTTGGCGTGTGTCCAGCCATGCCGCAATGGGCTCAAAGTGTCCCGCAAGAAAGCCGGCACGACAGGCGTAGCGCTGCAACTTCCCACTCGTGGTCTTGGATAACACCCCTCCAGAAAGAAGCCAGATCGCAGACACCTGTATCTCATGCTGGTCAGCAATGGCCTCGCGTAAATCACCCATTATTCTGCCGAGATCACAGGACGTCATGGATGAGGCCCCCGCGTGATCAGCATATGCTGTCCGGGACATACGTCGATCCAACTCGGCTAACACGACCAACCGCTCACCAGTTGCACTGGGGATAGAGAATGCTGCCGCACCACCGGGGCGGATCACCGGATGGGTTCGCTCGACCGTTTGTTCAATGTCCTGCGGATAGAACTTACCCCCACGAATAATAATCACGTCCTTAATACGACCAGTAATAAAGAGATTGTTGCCTCTTAAAAAACCAAGATCGCCTGTTCGAAGAAATGGTCCTTCGCCGGAGTCTGTCGCAGTAGCCTGAAATGTCAGTTCGGTGTCTCGCTGGCGATTCCAATACCCTCGCGCCACACTAGGACTTGCGACCCAGATTTCACCAACCTCCTCGTGGCTGCGCGCCTTGCGCGTGGCAGGATTCACAATCACAATGCGTGTGGGCGAGGCTGGAACACCACACCCGACAAGAGTAATTCCTCGTTCATCCTCCGCAGATATCTCACGAACTTCATCTCGAGCCAGGGCAGCTGCATCCACAGTTATGGATGCAGGAACGCCACCTCTGCCTCCGCTTGATACCAGCAACGTTGCTTCAGCGAGCCCGTACACCGGCCGTAAGGCATGTCCGGCAAAGCCATAGGAGCTAAATTTTTTAACGAAACCAGCCATAGAGCTCGCACGGATTGGCTCTGAACCGTTGTAGGCAACCTTCCAGCACCGGAGGTCAAGATCTCGACATTGCTCGGGAGTGATCTTGCGCATGCACAGGTCGTAGGCGAAATCCGGTCCGCCGCTGATGGTTGCGCGGTATCGTGAAATGGCCTGCAGCCAGCGAATAGGGCGCTGCAAGAATGAAACGGGAGGCAGCAAGTGTGCAGTATAGCCACCGAAGGCTGGCTGCAGGATTCCCTCAATAAGTCCCATATCATGATGCATGGGGAGCCAAGACACGCTCCGGCTGTCTTCGGTATTGTCTTCACATTGCTGGATGTAGGAGAGGTTCTGGAGAATGTTGAGGTGGCTGAGTACGACCCCTCTGGGCGTCGAGGTGGAACCGGAGGTATATTGCAAAAATGCGATCGTTTCGGGGGCCAGCCTCGGCTCTTGCCACTGAACAGCCGATCCCGGAGCCACGTGATCGGTGGCTATGAATCTCGCTCCGACAAGCTCCGGCACCGAGGCGATCAGTTCATTCATGCGCCGCCCCACGGTCGCCGTGGTGAGCACAAGCTTCGCCTCGGCATCGTGCGCGATCGCTCTCAGGCGAGGCAGGGTTCTATTGAGTCTTACCAAATGAGGTAGAGCGAGGGGAATGGCCACGACCCCGGCATAGAGACAGCCAAAGAAAGCCGTGATGAACTCGAGACCTGACGGATACAAGAGCAGCGCATGTGTGCCAGGAAGCACCTCTTGCTGCAAATGGGCTGCGAGAACGCGACTTTTCAGGTCAAGCTCTCCATAGGTGAGCCTCCCCGACTCGTGCTCGCCGTCACTCAAGAAGACATACGCGCACTTGCCAGGGTGAGCGTCGGCTCGCTCTCTGAGCATTTCTACGAGTGAACGAAACCCTTGCTGTGGCGCTGACATTTGGAGATCCCTTCTTTGCTCAACTCACTGTCCACGTCGAGGGCTTATGAGGGGTGTAGTACCTCGTGCCAAGCAACGAACATGCCCCGCACGGCTTCCCGATTCCTCTCCAACATCTCAAGCGTCCAATCGGTGGTTGGCATACTCGGCTTTACGAATACATGGACTGTTCCTGGGCGAGCGTTGAGTCCCCTTCCAGGATCCACAGATCGAGGAATCTGAATATACAAAGGTACGAAAGGCACACGAAGATTCGTTGCCAGATGAAACGCCCCTTTATTGAAAGGGCCAATCAGGCCTGTTGTCACACGGTCACCTTCCGGGCTCAAATAGACGGATTCCTTGGTTCGCCGCAGCACTCGCTCTGCGGATTGGAAACATCGCACGCGATTGGTCGGTTGGTCTTGGGGGCACGTCCAGAAAACGCCAATGAGATAACCAATCACTCCAAGGGGAACACACCAGCGGCGGACTTTCCCAAAAAGGAAGTAGCGTGTATTGGACAATCCGAGCGACATGAGTATGAAGAGATCGAGCGTGGAGGTGTGGTTCGAAATATAAATCACTTGAGTCGACGGCCAAGGCTCAGCCTGGTGGAGTTCAACCCGGACGCCCCAGATGAACAGGATAGCCAGACTAAGCTGCCTGGCCGCCACTTCACGAAGCCAGCGTTGTGTCTGAAACCCTGTCACACAGGCGACAAGGAACATAACTATGGCGACAACCGTCAAGAGCACGATGCTCGCTGTGCTCAGCATGACGAATCGAGCAGCGAATCCAAACTTTGACACACGCGTTGTGGCGTACAGTGGTGCAGAGGGTGTATTTTCCAAGGACCTCATGAAGGCCTCCTGCAGATGACGGTTTGCATGGCGAGGTTGAGCTGTTTTTCAAACAGGAGGAGTGGGCTGAGCGCGAGCTGTCCCAGGAAGTAGGGGTAAATTGCTTTCGTCAGGTTGAGTCCCCGGCCGTGAAGAAGCTTGAACGCTGTTCCAGCAAACAGATAGAAATAGGCGGGAAACGCTCCGTACGGGAGATAATCCACTACTTCCAGTCCTGCCTTCCGAACAAACTTCAGTAACATCTCCTTCGTAAATAAGACGGTATGTTGCGGTGCTTGGAGACCTGGCCATCGATTGCGAAATAAGCTAAAGGTTAGGCTATCCAGACGGGGGACTTCGATGAGCAGGCGCCCACGTGAATTGAGAACCGCACAGGCCTTTGTCAGTGTACGGACGGGATCGTAGTCGTGCTCGAGGAAATGCCACATTGTGACAAGATCAAAGCGGTTCGCGCCGAGATCCTGTTCGTAGAACAGGCCGCAATGAAAGGTGACCTCTCTGAACTCATCGCGATATGACAAATCCTTAAAGTCCACTCCGGTGAGTTTTGCTCGGTGTAATAAACCCATATGATGCAGGAAGGTTCCTGCCCCACACCCGACATCCAGAATCTCGCTGACATTGTCTAACTGCACGTAACGGTGTACCAGCCTCGCCTTCTCCCGATCATGTTTCCCCATTGCAGTATTGTAAAAATGGGTGAGCATGCCCCAGTTCGTTTTCTTCCTGTGGGCGATGTATTCATCGTCGTAATAGGACTTGATGTGATCAAGGGAGATACGGGGGTTTTGATACGACAGCTCACAGTGGGTGCACGTCACAAAAGAAAATTGCCCGGGCTTCCCGGTGAGATCGTCTTGAGCGACGAGCAAAGCTTTGCTGGAGGTGCTGCCGCAGTAGTAACAGGCCACCGAGTCCATGAGTGATTCCGAGAAAGACTCTCTCGGGGAATGCGCGTGGGTGTTCATGGGGCGCCCCCCACCGCAATTCCCAATAGAGACAGAAACGCGATGACAAATACGTACCGAGACTGCCCCAGCGATAGCGTGTGCCGGTGTCGAAACAACAGCGCCAGCGCAACGATGCCAGCTCCAGCCACGAGAGACTGCACCAGCGCACCCATTCCACTCTGAGGTAACGAGGCATACACCGTTGCAATCATTACCGCGCCGAAGCCGGACATCTCGGCTGCCAGAACTCGATCGATATCCGGACTGGTCAGTAACGGAAAATTATGGAGCAACTCGAACACGCTGAAACACAGATAGACAAGCGTGGCCGATAACAGAAGCGGGATCGTACCGCTGGGCGTCACCACCCCACTCAACAGGCACACAAAGACGGGGTATTTCATCAGCGCAATATGACTGCGTACACCACTCGAAAGGGCCGCTCTGTCCCGCAATCGATACCAGAAGAACATCGCAACGTTGAGTAAGATGAACAGCGTGCTCCGCCTCCACTCATTGGCGATCCAATCGACAGCACCGAAGGCCATCAAATTTGCCCCACACAGCAAGGCCGTCAGGAGGGAAAATGGGCGCAAGGAATTCGCACGGCAGAGGACTCGGTCGGGGTGTTCGCGTTTGTCTTGTGCCACATCCATGAGATCGTCCCACAGGCGGAACTGAAAAATCAGTGTCCACGCCACGAAACCGAAGAAGAGCTGTTGCCTCCAATCGGTCCCTTCTCCCCCAACCATTCCGGCCGTGTAGAGAAACACTGCCAGCGGGACATAGATCGCTCCTGGCAATCTGGACTGCTGGTATTCGAATAGGTCTTTAGTCCACGAGTCGGACAAGGCCTTGATCTCCATCAACCGTGACGGTGGACCCGTGGGGAATCGATCGCGTCGCATCCCGGACGCCCACCACGGTTGGTATGCCATACTCACGCGCAATGATGGCACCATGAGAGAGCATGCCTCCACGCTCCATGACTAACCCTTTGATCAGAAAAAATACGAGTCCCCATCCGGGATCTGTCTGCTTCGTCACCAGCACATCCCCGGCCGAAAGGCGGTTCGCTTCCGATAGGTCTGCAAGCACCGTGGCCCGTGCCGTCACCAGTCCCCCACATGCACCGATTCCGCGGAGATCATTGCTGGCGGTGTCTGTTGCGTTGAGAGCACTCATGTGATTGGTGTGGCCGAGATACTCTCCTTCTGGTAAGTCGAAGGTGTCTGGAACATTCATGGCCTGGAGCACTTGGAACCAAGACTGTCGTGCGGCCACCAGTTCCTTATTCCAATAGGGAAACATGGCACTGCCGGACAGGAGCGTGTCTAATTCCTGATGCGTCAAAAAGAATACGTCGTCACAGTGAGCTAGATCACCTCGAGCGACCAATTTGTCTCCAATTGCTAGAGCAATTTGTCTCGCGCGGCTATAGAGGAGGGCCTGCTTCATGCGGGCGCGTTCCCGCAAGGTGATAGCGTGCTGGGTCCAGGTCAGTAATCGGTTGATCAACCAGGCTTGGGGGATTACGGGGATACCAGCAACTTTGATCCACGGTGCCTCCCTCAACACACGCTGAGCTTCCCGATTCCGATCTAGATTTTGGCGCTCCAGGTTTGCCAGCGGGGACTCGCCCTCGACCCCCACATACTTCTTAAGAATCTCCAAGAGTGCCGTTGGCCGTTCCTGAAAATTTGGGACTGTGAGCATCAACTCACCAGAAAACCGAAACCCCCATTCATGAAGAAACGTATCGAACTGGGACTTGAAGAACGCAAACTGCTGTTGTTCTAAGAGACTTGCGAGAATGGCTTCGCTTTTCTCCTCTACGAAGAGCCGCATGAGCTCAGGGTTGCCTTTGATGACTTGGGCGAGTTCCCAAAGCCTAACGGCGGGCACAGTGCTGACAAGATTAAGGAGGCCCTTAAGCAGCGTATTGTGCAGCGCCGCCTGATTCGCGGCAGGAAAAGCCCGGCTCAATACTCGCTTCAACAGCCCATAGCACACCATGGAGGCCGCATCGGCCAGGGCTGCGTTGGTCCATCGATGAAACCGGATCTCCAACAAATCATGGAATTCTTGGTGGAGACCCAAGAGGGTTTGTTGAGCCAGCATCGCAGGGACCGTTCTTTCACTAAATTGGGTGACGGTGCGCTCAAAGCTCTCAACGCGCTTCGTGAAGAACATGTATTGCCACAGCGTTTGAAGACCGATACGGCAGATTTCTAATAGTGCAACAAGCCGACTCTGCTCCGGTACACACGGGCTTCTGCCTGGCTCATCCGTTGGTGAATGGGTGACCACCCCCACAAATTGATTGAAAAACTCCGCCAGCAGCCCCCCGTACGGCATCAACTGGAGAACGGAATGGATATTGGAGAGGTTGTAATACATCCGGCCACCATGTATCCCGATGATGTTCCGAAAGAAATGCTCCATACTGAGCAATCGCCACCTGGCGACACCGTAGGCCTCTCCAAGATTGCGAAAGTAGTTGGAGTAGCCTTCCTTTGCGATTGAGTACAGTAACGGCGAAACTGGCTCTGGAAAGTTTTCATTGATGTTGGCGTTTGACCACACCACGTAAGGCCCTGGGGAGACTTTACCGGCCGAGACACTGATGGGACGCGATTGGACCACAAACAGCTTGCCATGAGTGTCAATGGTCCATTCAATGTCCTGAGGAGCGCCCAACATGTTTTCCAGCATCACCCCGATGCGGCCAATGGCCACTCGGGTTGCCTCGCTAAAGAGCTGACTGTAGTGCTCGGCATCTGTCTGTTCTGGCTCGACCATCAACTGACTTCGATAATCCTTCCGTGAAATTGCCAGCCGGCCAGGATTTATGTGGCCAGCCGCCAGGATTCCGCCATGTCCGAAGCAATACTCCACCAACATTTCATCGTCTTGCTCGCCAGCTGTTTCTGGAGATCGTGTAAACAGCACTCCGGACACTGTCGACGCAATCTGGGACTGCACCAGGACACCCATGCCGTTCAGCGTGATCCCTCGTGTCTTCTGATAGAAGAGTGAACGATCAGACCAGTAGGAAGCCCAGCAACACAATATGGCCTGTTCGATTTCCATGGCAGAGTGCAGATTAGGGAACGAATCCAACTGGCCGGCATAGGAGGCATTCGCGCCGTCTTCTCCCACCGCCGAGCTCCGCACAATGACTGGGCCATCGGCCAACAAGATGGTGCACTGTGGTGTGAGTGCCGCACGCATCGATTCAGTAAGCCCGGCACACAGAACCAATGTCCGGATCGTGTTGGCTGCACGTTGCAGGCTCTCAGGATTGGTGACAGCGATCGCTCGACAAACCTCCGTGATCGGCTGCTGCAGTTGATGGCAGTCGAGAAACTCTTGAAACAGACAATTGGTGACCACAAATCCTGGAGGAACAGGCAAGCCCAGCCGGGAAAGTTTCGCCAGGGTGCTGGCCTTACCGCCGCAAAGCCGGACGTCGTCTGCCTGCTCGAGCGGACTCAGAAGGCCCGACGTCGTGGCTACAGACTGCGTGAGGGTTGATTCGGCCTTCTTCATGCCGCCCTCGCCTTCAGACGCAGGGCGTACATGCTTGCACTGAACAAGAAATGAAGCCCCGGTCCGAACAAAAGCACATACCCCCATGTAGACGGTGGGACCGTGACAACGAGGCTTAGCGCCAGGAGCATCCCCAGGATCGAATCCACTCGATCGAAAATCATGAACGCCAGTTTCATCCAGAGCGTCGAGGGAGATGCACCGGGAGGAATGTCACATTGTCGTTTCAGGAAAGAATTCGGCAACTCGCCAACCATAAAGCCAATCCCTGCCCATGCTCCCAAGAGGCCATATTCTTCCGTTGACAGAGGCCACACTCCCTCGGACCACCAGGCAGGAAGAATGGGCCTCAGCAAGCTCAGGCCTAAGAACGCTATCCCCGCCGCAGGAACCAAGACAACAAACCCGTTGACGGTTTTGTTCTCGCCCAAGAGGCGACGGCCTCGAAATGTTTTCCCCCTATCCAGTGGGATCCTGAACCGTGTTGAGAGCTGAGACTTCAGCCACCAGACATGCAGGATTCCGACCCCAATAAACGCCGTCATAAGCAGTGCCGCCAGGATTACGGGATCTGGTCCGTGTATCGCATGGCCCTGGCTGCTACCCACATTCATAGGTCCAACCCTGAAAGGGTTTGATTCTGAAACAAGAAGACCTCCCCAGGCACACGCTTGGCCTTGCACAGCCAGCGCCACCAGTGCATCTCGTGACGCGCAGGATAGGCAATTTGATCCAACCAGTATCCGGGTACCTGCACATACATATGGTGGAGTTCATGTGCGCCAAAGTTGAGGAGCACGCCCGCTGAAAACCACGACGGAAACTTTACGGATCGAGTAAATGGTTCCTGTTCAAGGGGAGAGAATGGTTTTACTTTCTGCCCCCGACTGTTGAGTTGCGGAATATGGGTGTGTTGGCTCAGTAGCAGGGGATCTTGATAAACGAGGGTGAGGAAGACCGCCAATCCTGCCAGGGAGACAAGTTGAAGAAGTCCAAGCCAGTACACCACGATGCCGTAGCTCACCAGCAGGAGCGCTATATTTTTCAGAAGGCGCGGGTGATGTGTCTCGGCGACGAAGTGTCGGAGCCGCGGGATATTCCAAAAGTTGTTGAGACGGTAAAGAACGGAAAAGAGAGGCAGCCAGGATTTCCAGCAGAGATTGACCAGGAACCGTTCATATCGCCTCAGCCGTCTGGGGACAAGCGGCTCCGTGGTGGCATCAAGATCTTGCCACCCAGTCCAGACATGATGCCGATCATGAATCAGCTTCCAAGAGTGAAAGGGAATGAGTGCGAAAAAGGAAGCGATGTGCCCGAACAGCGTGTTTAACGCCCTGGTACGAAAGAGGGTGCAATGACCCGCCTCGTGGAGCAGCACAAACCACTGGAGCAGTGCCACGGATAAGACGATTTGCCCAAGCACCCAGGCATACGGTCCGCCAGCGTAGGACAGGCCGACGGCGGCCCCCGTCAAGATCGAGCAAGAGCCCACAAACAGCCACCCCACGGAATCTTGTGGCTTCAGATGTGCAAGCTGCGATGCGGCTAGTACCATTTCCACCTCACCGGACTACCCACACGACTTCGCACTATGAGCGCCACCTCGTAAGATAGATATAGGCATGATCGGTGGTCAGCTCCTCGACTCCTGAGCACGCCTGCTCAAAAACTGTAGCTCGGGCTGGGTGTCGAGCAATGCGAAGGTGTGTGGCATCAAGAAGCGATTAAACAAGGTTCGTTTAAAGGCCTTGTCGTGTTTCAGCGACAGAACACTGGCTGTGAGTTCACCCTTCAGGGGATCCAACTCCGGATATTCGGTTGCCAAGTGGGAAATGACGCAACCGGCGGGTTGGGGGGTGGCGAAATAATTCATGAGGACATCAAACAAGTACGCATTCACACAGCGACTGATTTCCCCCCTGGAAGCGAAGCAGGCTTCCACGAGCTGTGCTTCGAGATGCACATGCCGGATTTCGTCTTTCACGTGCTCGGCATGGACTCTCTGAAAGTTTGGCTCGAGCATCCCCAGAGTTTCTGTCTGAGACGATCTCATCATAGCCCGCGAGAGCCCCACGGAGTACTCTTCCACCGCCATAAGGAACCACAGGAAGCACGTGAGGTGCTGATACAGGGACGTGGCGAGCCGAATACTAAGCTTCTCGAGACGCCCGAGCTTGGAAAAATACCGATCAGTGTGCGCATAAACCTCGGGCAGGCAAGCCTGGTTTAAGTCTCGAAACATGTCGTGATGGCACTGTTCTTCCTTCCTCATCGTGCTGAGGCAGGCAATAATATCAGGCCTTGTGGCAAGGGCTGGATGTCGGTGCAGCTTGGCCAAGATCCTGTCGGCAAAATCTCGTTCGAGCAGCATGAATTGTTCATTCACCTTCATGCCGGAGAGCTGGTTGTAACGCAACCGCTGTTCGTCACTCAAGCGAGTGTAAAGAGGTGTGTGGTACAGGGGAGTAAAGTCTTCGTGAATAAAGGGTCTAGACAAATCGATCCGGCTCATTCTGAAGGGACGTGTGCAGCGTGCTGGATCGGTACTGAGCTCCTGAATGCGCCGTGCGGACAACATTTTCATTGCGTGCCCCACTCAATTTAGCCGAAGCCACCCTCCGTGACGTCCGCATCTCCTTACCCACCTCAGTGCCTTTGGCGGGAGGAACAGCGAGTGTCTTCGTCATCGTCTCCGTCGATCATGAAGGGAAATAATCGCAAGGACCGTGCCGATGTCTGGATAGATCTGCTCTAGCTGGATTGATCCACGCGTGAGCCCGTTTCGCCCAATGGCCTTCAGGGGTTCAGGACCTTGTTGGTGGTCCTGAGCTGCTCGAGCCCTGTTCGGCCATGCCTCGCGATAGTGAATGGTGATTCCCGCACCATGAACAGCCGTTCATAGTTTCCATGACCATCGGAGGCTTGACGCCGGACGCGTTGAAACTCTGTCTGTCATATAAATGGCCTGGCAACATCCGTGAGTTGGAGAATGTCATGGAGCGCGCCGTGACCTTGGCGCCGGAAGGCAAGAAATGGATCGCTCCTG